>WNFQ01006960.1_pt1 | contig 11441 bp, 7 predicted proteins | sample 5400171 | NCBI WGS metagenome assembly WNFQ01 (sample SAMN13153356, study PRJNA577476) | soil metagenome | isolation source: 20 cm soil under Madrone tree | place: USA:California | collected 2016-06-14 | reverse complement strand
CTGGCGACCATCGAGGATCCGGCCGTGATCCGCCGCATTCTGGCGCACCTCGGGCTCTCGCTCGACACCGGCGATCCCCTCCCGGAGCGCGGCCCGCCGGAGCCGGGCGATCGCTGACCGGCAGCAGGCAGGCAGCTACAAGGTCATCGCCCCGATTGCCCGAGGATGCCGGCATGGCCGAGGCCGCCCGGGGTCGGACCCAGTGCGCCGGAAAGAGCCGGGTTGCTGGCGACATTTCTCGTGTTAGCGGCCAGTGATTGTGTCCGCTTAAGCGGCCAGTGAAAATGTCCGCCTCCGGAGAGTGTTGGTCCATGCCTCACGGTGCCGTCGCCGTCCACTGGGCGTTGGTCGGTGCGGTGACGGGGGCCCCGCGTCCGTGCTTGCGCCGCTTGAGGGCGCGGAGTTCGTGGGGGGTGGTTGCGGCCGCGGTCGCGATGAGTACGGCGCCGAGATACACGCGCCACGTCCCGTCGAGGAGCTGGCGGACCTCGACGCGGCGATCGGCGTAGCTGCGTCGCCGCGGTCCCGGCGGAATATCGAGCACGAGACCCCCGAGGCGGACGGTGTGATCCTTGAGGACGGTCGCCTCGTAGCGGAAGCTGCACACGCGGCGCAGATCGAGCGCGCGGTGCACGGGTCGCCACGCCGACGCCGTGTCTGCGGGCGTGATGGCGAAGCGGCGATTGTGGTCCGGCCGATAGCGCGCCAGGACGGCGTTGGCCTCGGTGGCCGTCGTCGCGCCCGCCAGGCGCAGCTCGGAGACGAGGCGATCCTGGAGCGTTCCCCACAGGCGCTCGACGCGGCCTTTGGCCTGCGGGGACAGGGCGTAGATCGCCGTGATGCCGAGCGCCTGCAGGGCCACCCCGACCTGCGTCGGATCCTGCCGGCCGCGGAGTTCTTCGGCGAGGGTCCAGTGATCGTCGTTCCGTTGCAGCGCGCCGTGTTGGTCCATGTAAATGCTGGTCGGGAGCCCGCACTCCGTGGCGAGGGTGTAGAGGAGCCGGAGATACGCGGCGGCGCATTCCTGTTCGACGAAGTGCGCGCCGGGCAGCACCTCACTCGACGCGTCGTCGATCGCCCCCACGAGCGTCAGCACCGGGCCGCGCTCCTCGAGCCACGGATGGCGACTACCATCCCACAGCAGCATGAGGCCGCGCTGCGGTTTCCGCTCGCGGCGCCGATGCGGCTGCCGCGGTCGCCGGCGCCACACCGAGCCGATGCCCGCCGCGCGCAGGATCCGCCGCACCGTGCGCACCGACACGACGAGCGGGGGCACGACCGTCGCGAGCTTCTCGCTAAAATGGGTGTCGTTGAAATCGCGGTACGTCGTGCGCCGCAGCGCCACGATGCGCGCCCGCGTCGCCGTGTCGAGCGTGTGCGCCGGCGGCCGCCCGCGATTGCCGTGCACGACCGCCGCGCGGCCGTCGCCTTCCGCGCGCCGCCGTAACCGCCGCACCTGCCGTACCGAGAGCCGCAGCACCTGCGCCGCTTCGCGCATCGTCAGCCTTCCACGGGCAAGCCGCTGCAGTACATCCCACCGCTTCCACTGCCACTCAGCCATCGTGTCCATCTCCCGTTTCTTCTCACGGGGGAGGACAGAATCACTGACCGCTTAAGAGAGGACAGAATCACTGGCCGACGACAAGTGGCCGGTTCCGCCTTGACGCTTTGCAACCGCTGTCGATATAAGGTTGGGCTCACATCCCGCCTGGGAGGAATCGCATGCCGCTCAAAGATTTCCTGTTCACCTCCGAGTCCGTGTCCGAAGGTCATCCCGACAAGATGTGCGACCAAATCTCGGACGCCATCCTCGACGCGATACGGTGCGCGAGATCGGCTACACCTCGTCCGACATGGGCTTCGACGCCGACACGTGCGCGGTGCTGATCGCGGTCGACCGGCAGTCGCCGGACATCTCCCAGGGCGTCACCGCAGGCGAGGGCCTGCACAAGGAGCAAGGCGCGGGCGATCAAGGCCTGATGTTCGGCTACGCCTGCGACGAGACCGACGAGCTGATGCCGTTCCCGATCGCGATGGCGCACCACTTGGTCGAACGCCTGGCGCAAATCCGCAAGGCCGGAGGCATGCCGTTCCTGCGGCCCGATTCCAAATCGCAGGTGACGGTCCAATATCGCGACGGCCGTCCCGTCCGCATCGATTCCGTCGTCGTCTCCTCGCAGCACGCGCCCGACGTCACCCACGAGGCGCTCGCGAAAGCGATCACCGAGGACGTCATCAAGAAGACGCTGCCGGCGCAGTACCTCGACGCGAAGACACGCTACCACGTCAACCCGACCGGCCGTTTCGTCGTCGGCGGGCCGATGGGCGACTGCGGCCTCACCGGTCGCAAGATCATCGTCGACTCGTACGGTGGCTACGGCCGCCACGGTGGCGGCGCCTTCTCCGGCAAGGACCCGTCGAAGGTCGATCGCAGCGCGGCGTACATGGCGCGCTACGTCGCGAAGAACCTCGTCGCCGCGGGGCTCGCGTCGCGCTGCGAGGTGCAGCTCGCGTACGCGATCGGCATGGCCGAGCCGCTCTCGGTCTTGGTCGACACGTTCGAGACCGGCGTCCTACCGGAAGCGAAGATCGCGAGCCTATTGCGCGAGCTCTTCGATTTCCGTCCAGCGGCGCTCATCAAGACCCTCGATCTGAAGCGGCCGATCTACCGCGCGACCGCCGCGTACGGCCACTTCGGACGCCCCGCGAAAAACGGCCTCTTCCCCTGGGAGCGCACCGACCGCGCCGACGACCTCCGTCGCGCCGCCGGGCTCGAGAAGACCGCGCGTTCCGCGACCGCCGTCGGCTGACGTCCGGTGGGAGGGCGTCGTCTGCACCCGTGGTGCGCAAACTTACCCTCTTGCGCACGTCGGGTGCAGACGACGTCCGCCGCGTCCCGCCCGCGACGAGCGTCTTACTGCGTCTTGTACGTGGAAAGCCGGTTGTAGAGCGTCTTGAGGCTGATCCCGAGGACCGCCGCCGCTTTGCGCTTGTCCCAGCCGTGCTGGTCGAGCGTGGCGAGGATGAGGCGGCGGTCGGCCTCCGCGATCGACGTCCCGACCTTCAGCTGCAGCGTCGGGCCGGTCGCGTCGGTGGGGCCGGCGCCGCCGAGCTCCACGGGGAGCGACTCGGGGCCGATCTCCTCGTCGGCGAGGATGAATCCGCGGTGCACGACGTTCATCAGCTCGCGGACGTTGCCCGGCCACGCGTACGTCCGTAAGCGCTGGCGCGCCGCGCGGTTGAAGCCTTTGTTCGATCCTTCCTGCTGGTTCAGCTGCGCGAGGAAGTGATCGGCGAGGAGCTCGACGTCGTCACCGCGTTCGCGCAGCGGCGGCAGATGGATCGGGAAGACGCTCAACCGATAGAGCAGATCCTCACGCAGCTTGCCTTGGGCGAGCGCCTCCTCCGGCTTGCGATTCGTCGCGGCGAGCACGCGCACGTTGACGTCGAGCGGCCGCTCGCCGCCGATGCGCGTCAAGCTGCCGGTCTCGAGCACGCGCAAGAGCTTCACCTGCAGCTCGATCGGCATCTCGGTGATCTCGTCGAGGAAGAGCGTGCCCGGCGTCGCGCGCTCGAAATAGCCTTTGTGCAGCCGCTCCGCGCCGGTGAAGCTGCCGCGCTCGTGGCCGAAGAGCTCGCTCTCGATGAGCGTCGGCGACACGGCGCCGCAGTTGAGCGGCAGGAACGGCTCGCCGCGGCGCGGGCTGTGCTCGTGCACGGTCTGCGCGACGAGCTCCTTGCCGGTGCCGCTCTCACCGATGATGAAGACCGTCGCGTCGGTCGGCGCCACGCGCGCGATCAGGTCGTACACCTTCTGCATGCCCGGCGACGCGCCGAGGAGCGGACCGAAGCGTCCGAGCTGCCGCAGCGTCGTCTGCAGCGTGTGGATCTCGCGCTTCAGCTCGCGCGTGCGCGCCACGTTGGCGAGGACGCTCTTCAAGCGCGCGACGTCGACCGGTTTCGTCAAGTAGTCGCTGACGCCGCGCCGGAGCGCCTCGACGGCGCTGTCGACGCTGGCGTGCCCCGTGATCAGCACCACCTGCGTGGTGGTGTTGCCGTCGAGCTCCGGGAGGAGATCGAGACCGCTGCCGTCGGGCAGGCGAAGATCGGTCAGGACGACGTCGGGGAGCGCGGTCCGCAGCTCGGAGCGGGCCTCCTCGATCGTGCGGGCGCCGCGCGAGGTGAACCCTTCGCGCGTGACGAGCTCCATCAATCCTTGGAGCGCACTACCATCGTCATCGACGATCAAGGCTTCTGGCATCGCGTGCTCGGCTCCTGTGGACCGCTACGACGGGAGGTATACCCGACGAGCGGCCACCGACGGCTCCGTGTATGTTTTACACGCGTGCCACGTGGAAGAGAAATCCGCCACGAAAATCACCGACTTCGGGCAGAGGACGGCCTTCGACGGGCGCGGTTGGGCCGAAAGCGAGGCGTGACCGCGCCGCGACGACGGCGCGTGACGCCGCGTCCGGCGCTCAGCCGGCGGCGGCGACGGTGCGGCGGCGGCGGCGCTGCCGGAGCGGTCGGATCTTCGGATGCGCGGTGCGCAGCTGGCGCGCCGGCACGCCGAGGCGGGCGGTTCGCGGCCCGTAGTGCCATGCGAGCAGCGCGCGCGCGAGGCCCGTCGGCTCGAGTCCGAGCGATTCGCAAATGTTCTGGAACGAGAAGGCGCTGCCGTCGGGCTCGCCCTCGATCCACTCGACGGCCTCCGCGGCGCCACGCGAATCACGGCGCTGGAGGTGAATCACGGCGTCGAGGAGCACCGCGAACATCAGCCGCTTCTCGGGCACGTCGGTCACCCGCGCCGTGAGACGGTCGAAATATTGAATGGGAAGAATCGTTTCCGGGACCGACGCGTCGATGATGGTCTCGAGCGTCGTCAACGTCGCGGCTTGGGTCGTCGGCATCCGTGCGTTCCTCCAGGCGGGCTCGAAGAGTGTCGCCCGACGTGCAAGAGGCGTGCTGGCCGCTCGTCGGTCCACGTCGAGGCGCGGATCGTTCGTTCAGGGTGCGGTCAGAGCGATAAGTCGCCGATTTTTCGACAGTGGGTCACCGCGGATCTCGACGGCGACGATTGCAGACGAGTCCCCCGCTTGTAAAACCTGCACCGCGCCCACGAAAAAACTACACTCGGCGACCTTCCGCGAGCAGGATCGCGCGAGTAGATACATGCTGTCGCTGCACGGCGTTACACGCGCTGCGGCACCGACGTTGCTCACCCTATGTGGGCGCGGCGGTTTCTGCGGCGCGCCCGATATGAGTGGAACCACATGCGGGTCGCGCAAATTGCTCCATTGTACGAGAGCGTGCCGCCGCACTTGTACGGCGGCACCGAGCGGATCGTGAGCTACATCACCGAGGCGCTCGTGCGCCGCGGGCACGACGTCACGCTGTTCGCGGCCGCGGACTCGAACACGCGCGCGCGGCTCGTTCCGGGCTGTCCGCGCGCGTTGCGCCTCGACTCCGCCGTCATCGATCCGCTCGCCTACCACCTCGCGCAGCTGCGACACGTGATGGACCGTGCCGGGAACTTCGACATCATACACAATCACATGGACTACCTTGGCCTGCCGCTCGTCGCGGCGACGTCGACACCGATCGTAACGACGCTCCACGGGCGGCTCGATCTCCCCGATCTACAGGCGGTCTTCGCGGCGTATCCCGAGGCCGCATTGATCTCGATCAGCGACGCCCAGCGCCGGCCGCTCGCCCACGCTGACTGGCGCGCCACCGTGTACCACGGCATGCCGACCGCGAGTTACGCGCTCGGTCGCGGCGACGGCGGCTATCTCGCGTTTCTCGGACGCATCTCGCCCGAGAAGCGCGTCGAGTCGGCGATTCGCGTCGCGGCCGCCGTCGGCATGCCGCTCAAGATCGCGGCCAAGATCGATCGCGTCGACGCCGAGTACTTCGAGAACGCGATTCGTCCGCTGCTCGGCACCGCCGACGTCGAGTTCCTGGGCGAGATCGGCAGTGCCGACAAGGGGCGCTTTCTCGGCGACGCGCGGGCGCTCGTCTTCCCGATCGATTGGCCGGAGCCGTTCGGGTTGGTGATGATCGAGGCGCTCGCGTGTGGAACGCCGATCATCGGGCGCCGCCGCGGCTCCGTCCCGGAGGTGTTGGACGATGGGGTGACCGGCTTCGTGTGTGACGACGACGAGGCGATGATCGCCGCCGCGCGCCGCATCGACGAGCTCGATCGCGTCCGGTGCCGGCAGGTGTTCGAGTCGCGCTTCAGCGACACCCGCATGGTCGACGACTACGAGCGGATCTACGCCGAGACGATCAGCGGGTTGACGGCGCGCTCGGCATGATCGAGCGTCCGGCCGAGGAAGAGGTCCAGATCGGCGACCAGTATTACGTGGTCGTCAATGCGCGCGCGTCGCGGCGCACGAAGCGGATTCTCAGCCACGGCGACATGTTCGCGGTTTTCGACGTGAGCGGCGACGTGCCGTCCGCCGGGCTCGAGGATCTCGGCGTCTTCTTCCACGGCACGCGCCACCTCGATCGCTTCGAGCTCTACGTCAACCGCGAGCTGCCGCACTTCCTCGCCTCGCACGTGACTGCCGACAACGTCGAGCTCGTGACCGACCTCACGAACGCCGACGTCATCGTTGGCGAGCACGTGCAGATCCCGCGCGACACGATCGCGATCCGGCGCGTGAAGACGCTCGCCCACGATCGCCTCCATGAGCGCATCGAGCTGCGCAACTACTACCCGGAGCCGGTGCGCTGCGAGCTGCTCATCCGGATGCACGCCGACTTCGTCGACATCTTCGAGCTGCGCGGGATCACGCGTCCGAGCCGCGGTACCTACGCGACGCCCGTGGTCACGTCCGGCGGCGTCGGCTTCGCGTACCGCGGCTGCGACGGGCGTGAGCGCCGCACGACCGTCACCGCGACGCCGGCGCTCACGTCGGTGAGCGCCGACGGCTTCGTGCAGGCGGTCGAGCTTCCGGCCGGCGGCGTCTGGGCCGTCGAGCTCACCGTCGAGTGCGGGCTGGACGGCGTGGCGAGCGGCCGGTCGCGCGCCTTCGCCGATGCGCGGGCGGACCGCCGCGAGTCCGAGCGATCGTGGAGCGATGGCCAGGCGCGGTTCGTCTCCAGCAACGAGTTCCTGAACGACTGGCTTGCGCGCTCTGCCGCCGACGTCGCGATGTTGCGCTCGGAGAACGGCAGCCCGTGCATCTATGCCGGCATCCCCTGGTTCGCGACCCTCTTCGGTCGCGACAGCATCATCGCGGCGCTGGAAACCCTGGCGTTCGCGCCGCAGATCGCCGCCGGGACGTTGCGCCGGCTCGCCGCGCTGCAAGGTACCGAGGAGAACGGCGAGCGCGACGAGCAGCCCGGCAAGATCGTCCACGAGATGCGCGACGACGAGATGGCGGCGTGCGGCGAGGTGCCGTTCGGCCGCTACTACGGCAGCGTCGACGCGACGCCGCTCTTTCTCGTGCTTGCCGCGGCCTACGTCCGCCGCACCAATGACCTCGAGCTCGCGACCACGCTTTGGCCCCATCTCGAGCGCGCGCTCGAGTGGATCGACCGCTACGGCGATCGCGACGGCGACGGCTTCGTCGAGTACGCGCGCGAGACCCCGCGCGGCCTCGTCAATCAAGGATGGAAGGACTCGCACGACGCGATCTTCCATGCCGACGGGGGGCTCGCGACGCCGCCGATCGCGCTCGTCGAGGTGCAAGGCTACGTGTACGCGGCGCGGCGCGGGCTCGCCGACATCGCTCGCCGCCTCGGCAAACAGGATCTCGCGAACGAGCTCCGCGGACGGGCGGTGGCTTTGAAGACGCGCTTCCACGATGCCTTCTGGCTCGACGACGAGAGCTTCTACGCGGTCGCGCTCGATGCGGAGAAGCGCCCGTGCAAGGTCGTCACCTCGAACCCGGGACATTGCCTGTACACCGGGATCGTCCCACCCGAGGTCGGGCGACGCGTGGCCGCGCGCATGATGGAGGACGATCTCTTCTGCGGCTGGGGCGTGCGGACGCTGTCGTCGCGCGCGCCGCGCTACAACCCGATGAGCTATCACAACGGCTCCGTGTGGCCGCACGACAACGCGCTGCTCGCCGCCGGGCTGCGTCGCTACGGCGCCGTCGCCGAGTCGCTGCGGATCGCGACCGCGCTCTTCGACACCAGTCGCTGCGTCGAGGACGCGCGCTTGCCGGAGCTCTTCTGCGGTTTCGACCGCCAGGACCACGGGACGCCCGTGCCGTATCCCGTCGCCTGCCGTCCGCAGGCGTGGGCGGCGGCGAGCGCGTTCCTGTTCGTCCACGCGATGCTCGGCGTCAAGTTCGACGTTCGCCGGCAGCTGATCCTCTTCGATCGCCCGCAGCTACCGTCGTGGCTGCACTGGCTCACGATCCGCAACGTGACGCTCGGCGACGCCTCGATCGACGTGCAAGTGAGCGGCGCCGGGCGCGCGAGCAGCTCCGTCGAGGTGCTGCGCCGCGATGGCGACGTCCACGTGCTGGTGCGGAAGTAGCGTCGATCGTTGCGCCGACGCGTCAGCCGGCGCCGCCGGCGCGGAGCGGTTCGCGGCCCTTCTCGGATGCGGCTGCCGCACTGAGTTCGGCGGGACCGCGGCCGCGCTCGAACGCCCGTCGCAGCACGGAGAGGATCTGTTCCTTGGCGACCGGCTTCGTCAGGTACGCGAAGGCTCCTTCCGCCTCGGCGCGCGCTTTCCATTCCGCCGACGACGAGCCGGTGATGAAGATCACCGGCAAGCGCTCGCCTTTCGTGCGCACCTCGTCGAGCACCGCGAAGCCGCCGCCGGGCATGCGGATGTCGCTGAATACGGCGCCGAATCGGGCCGTCTCGAGCTCGCGGATCGCCTCGTCTGCGTCGCGCGCGCTGTGCACGGCGAGACCGCGCTGCTCGAGGAGATCGCACAGCGCCGACCGGAACGACTCGTCGTCGTCGATGACGAGGACGGCGCGCATGGACGTCGCGCTCGTGTTCGCCGCGGTCGCACCCATGAGGAGTCCGCGGAAGCAACGGACGTGCCGGCCATCGCACCACGCCCGCCGGCGGCGCCGTCGCCGGAAAGCGCATACGCGACGGGATCGCAAAGGCCGGCGCTCCGAGACGTGCATGCAGACGTGCAACGCTTACACGGTATATTGAACGAAAGGCCGAGCCCCCGAGGGGAACGGGCCGAGCGCGGCGTCACACCGGCGACGGTCCGGTCGGCGTCTGGGCCGTCGGCGCGCGTCTTCGCAATGCATCTCATACATGTTGCGGCCACGGCCTCCCGCCTTGCGGAGGCGCGAACCCCAGTCCATGCCATTTCCGGCGTTCGCCCGACGGCAATCGCCTGACACGCGTCCGCAGCGCCTCGAATTCTCGTCGCCGACCCGCGGCGGCGCGCGTGCGCTCCCCTCGATTTGACGACGCGTCTCCCCTGACGTCATCGCCACATCACCCCGGTTACCGCGTTGACCCTGGCGCACGGGTCGCCGTACGGTCTCGCGTGCCGGGTGCCGTCCCGCCTGAGTCAGGAGGTCTCATGCGATCACCATGTGAGTGCCGTGCGCATGGAGTGCGCCAGCTCGCCGTCTTCGTGCTTTTCACGCTCCTGTTCGGCATCGCGGCAACGGCGCATGCCGATGCGTTGCAGTGCAAGCGCACTGTCGCGAAGGCCTCGGCCGCGTACGCGCAAGCGACGGTCAAGGCGCTCCAGAATTGCCAGGACCAGGTCCTGCAGCACGCGATCCCGGGACCGTGTCCCGACACGACGGCGTCTGGGAAGATCGCAGAGGCCGAGACCAGGCTGCGCACGAAGGTGAGCCGGGATTGCGGCGGCGGCGACGGCGTGTGCGGCACCGGCGACGACGGCTCCTGCGGCGCTGCGATCACCAATTGCAACGGGATCAACGACTGCTTGACGTGCGTCGACGGGGCGGCCGTCGATCAGGCGATCGACCTCTATTACGGCAGCCTCGCCAGCAGCACGAATGGCGACGTGATCAAGTGCCAGCGGGCGATCGGCAAGTTCGCTACGAAGTTCGTCATGGCGAAGTCGAAAGCGCTCGCACGCTGTGAAGAGGGCGTGCTGACGAACGGCGGCGGCTCCTGTCCCGACGCGAGGGCGCAGCCGGCGATCGCGAAGGCGGACTCGAAGATGCGGGTCGGCATCTGTAAAGCGTGCGGCGGCTCCGACCGTCTCTGCGGCACCAGCGACGACTTGACGCCCACGACCATCGGATTCCCGAGCAGCTGCCCGAACGTCACCGTGCCGGGCGGCGCGTCGTGCGGCGGGGCGGTCACCGATCTCTCGAAGCTCGTCGATTGCGTCGACTGCGTGAGCGAGTTCAAGGTCGACTGCATCGACGCGCTCGCCGCGCCGGGCGCGAAGAGCTATCCGGCCGAGTGCAACGGCGGATCTCCCGGCCCGACGCCGACGCACACCCAAGGAGGCGTCGGTCCGACGCCTACGCGTACGCCGACGCCGGGCGGCGGTGGCGGCACCCCGCAACCGACGACGACGCCGGGCGGACCGTGCGTGCTGCCGAATCCGCTGCCCGAGGTGTTGAGCTTCGTCGGCCGCCCCGGACCCGATCTCGACACCGGGTGGACGGGCCAGGCGCACGACATCATCACCGACGACGCGGCCCCGCTCAGCGCCGCGCGGCTCTCGAACTGCGATACCAACCTCTCATCGCCGACGTGTGGCCAATGTCAGATCGACGGTCCCGTGCTCTTCCCGGGACCGGCGAAGAACTGCGCCTGCTACAACCTCGGCAATCGCGACGTGAGCTCGCTCACGTCGTGCGATCCCGAGATGCCGTCGACGTGCAGCGGCAACGAGATCTGCCAATGCTTCTACGGGCCGCCGCTGCCGATCACGTCGGGCGCCGTGCCCGTCTGCGTCATCAATCGCTACACGCAGTCGCTCACCGGGACCGCGAACATCGCCAACTCGGGACCGCATCCGGGTGAAGGGTCGGCGATCGTCCACCTCGAGGCCGGCGTCTTCAACGGCCTCGCCGTCGACGAGCCGTGCCCGCGTTGCGTGAACGACCCGACGCCGCGCGACGGCGTCCGCGGCGGGACGTGCAACGGCGGCGCGCGCGATGGGCAGCCGTGCGACGTGCAGGGCGACAACACGCTCTTCGGCCCGATGAGCCTCGATTGTCAGCCGAACTTCGCGGCGACGATCGGCAACTTGCAGATCGCTTTCAATACGCTGACGACCGGGACAACGACGCTCGCGTCCGGCCCGAAGTGCACCGCGCCCGGCTTCACGTCCATGAACTGCTTCTGCGACACGTGCGCGGATGCCGGCGCGGAGCCGTGCAACAGCAACGCGGATTGTTCCGCCGGCGTGACCTGCGGCGGCAAGCGCTGCATCGGCGGCACGAACGCGGGTGTGGCGTGCGCGGCGACCTCCGAATGTCCGAACGGGAACTGCGGACGCCCCGGCCAGG
>WNFQ01005909.1_pt1 | contig 11442 bp, 14 predicted proteins | sample 5400171 | NCBI WGS metagenome assembly WNFQ01 (sample SAMN13153356, study PRJNA577476) | soil metagenome | isolation source: 20 cm soil under Madrone tree | place: USA:California | collected 2016-06-14 | reverse complement strand
ATTGGCGTAAAGTTTGCTCTGCTCTTTGGGAGTCACCTTTCCTTTTTCTTTGGAAGTTACGTTCTACATCCCCGCGGCACGGTTGAGCATATACAGCTGCAGATCCTGCCATCCTGTCATCGAAAAATCAGTCCAGCTCGGTGCATGTAGTAATACCTCCCAATGGGCTTGCTTGTTACTCACCTCCACCAACACGGACCATAACTTTCTTCGAGGCCGTGCTAGGTTCACCCTTAGCCCCCGCCCGACTTAAGGTAGTCAATCTACACGTGACAGTCTTCTTCGCCAACGAGTTGGAAAACGCATATTGAGCGCGAATCTCCTCGCCTTCCCTAGGGATCGTCCTCAGCGGCGGATCGACGCGCTCGATCAACAATCCATGTGCGATAGAGTTGACGATCGCGGCTACTTCTGCATCGAGTGGGTCTCGCGGGTTACTCGGTGTGTATATGTATGTCGGGTTCGCTCCGCTGCCAAAGTCGCTTAGTCGTGATGACGGACGGGATGGTGTGCGCTGTCCAAATGGCATTGCTGATGAGGTCGAGGCATCGCGGAAGCTGGATGGTGGGAGCTTTGTGCCCACCGATGACCTTAACACGCGAGGGCTGTTGTTAACACTGCTGCCAGCACTCCCGCTCCCGGCACTGATACTGCCATAGAATGGTACAGCCTGGGCTCGCAAGCGCAGCGTTGTCTCTGGAGTTTGTGCACGTAGAGCGGCAGAGCGGAACGATGTATGGGACTGCGTCGGACTCCCTCCATCGTCTTTATCATGGTCACGGTAATTGGAGAGCGTGGACCCTGGGCGAGACGGTGACAAGATGTGAAATACAGGTGCAGGAATCATACTGCGGCTTGGAGGGCGCGGTCCAGGCAGTCGAGTCCCACCTGGTGTTGTAGCCCGCGGTGGTGAATGGTCGGGCGACAAGGCGCGCTGCATTAGGGAAGTCGTCGGCTCAGAATCGTCCCATGATGTATCAGAGAAATTGAGAAATTGAGACCGTGATGGCGGCCCTGGGATGTGCGACGGTGTCGTCGGCCGTGCGCGGGAAGAAGCGCCTATCACGCCTGGCGTCCGGGCGCGGGATGGCGGACGTTGAGGGTGGGTCGGATTGGTAGATCCTGCTGTGGAGACTGATGACGTGACGGGGGACCACGGGCGTGATGACGCCATGGAACTCCGTGAGACACTTCGTTGGTATGGTACTGGAGGTGGAGGTAGTACGCCCTCAGGACGATGAGGGGTAGCGACAGAGGGTCGGCGGGGACGATGATCCTGATTAACCCTGGTAGAAGCGTTCCATGGCTGTTTCGACGGCGTGAAGGTCTTAACCTTGATTGTAGTTTTTGCATCCTGATCTGGCAGTGTGGACTCAGGTGTGAGGGATTGAGAGTACTTGTGACCGAGACTTTCAGGCGTTGTTGGCATTGGGGGTTGACCGCTAGTAAGATTGAAGAGCGAGGATCGGTGACGGAGGGTCCCTGTTGGCGCTGACGAGGATCCACGCTGGAGAGCGGTCGCAGCAACATTTGGTGACTTCCCACTGCCCGTTAACTTTCGAGCAAACTTGCGGAACGGGGACACTGATCGCGACAAAGCACTTGACGCGCTGAGGCTGAAACTTTTCTTGCTGCTCGAGGCGCTAGGTGGGGTTAAGTATCCATTGCTCCTCTTCGATTTGGAAGTAGGGCCAGACACAACAGACCCGCTGTCGCTTGGTGTAATCTCTTCCTCGCCCGTTAGAACCCTTCGCACGGCCTCCATTTCAGCATCCGTGCGGGTGATACGTTCTCTGATGTGTCTCCATCGCTGAGTTGAGTCGGCATGTCTCCGTAAACACTCTCCGTTCTTCGTCACGCGGTCCTGGACACCCTTATCAATTATGGAAAGAACTTTGGTGGTAGCAGGCATGTAATGTCTGGGAATAAGGTCAGGTACGGAAAGTTGTCTGAGCGGGGGTAGGGCGTACTTCTTCTTGGCCTCATATGAATCAAGCAACGACTGAAACACATCTATGTTCAACGGCGATTTTTGAGATCGCACAGAACCCATAGATGTCAAGGAAGATGAGGCGGATATTGAGTCGTCAGGCCCGTATCGCTGAAACTGCCAAATGAAGTCCTTGGGAATATTTTGTCAGTCAAGTCGCCGCATGACTACCTGGTGTCTGTCACCTACTTGACAACGATTGATAGCCTTCTCGAGGCTGGACATCATGCCATCCGCTTGATCTGTGACGGTCCTGAAGACTGTCAACCACTTATCCTCCTTGAGCTCTTCTCGTAAGACCTCGCTCTCTTCTTGCACGCTCTCCCATTCAGACATGAATGTAGCATGCTTCCGAAGAAGCAGTACACTCTCGGTCGGGTCCTCATTGGAAGTGTCAGGAGTTGGAGTTGGAGCTGATCGCAATAACGGATCGAGCATTTCATTTAAGGACTCGACGCCGCGCGCAACAGATTCGAGGCGCTCGTCGAGGGCCATCAGCGCTTGGTCAATAACGCCAGTAGCTGTCGGGACGTCGCCGCGTGGTCAGAATATCGCAGGTGTGGTCAAGGGGCGGCGGGCGTACCAAATATACGCGTCTGTATATCGGAGACGCTGTAGAATAGTTCTGTGATGCGTGTTGAGATCGCGAGTAGCTGCAGGTCGCTTTGGGGAAAAACTCTGCTAGACCGCACTAAGACACGTCGGGAGACCAACTCACTCATGTCTCTTCTCATCTCCATTGCTTGACAATGCACGACCAGCTGTGATCGTGATATTCTCTGAGGCAGATCAGTCAGCTTGTGGTACGTCCATTGGAGCCCTTTGGGGAAGCAAACTAACCTTCATCAGCTTGACTGAAGGAGATTTGCGATGAGGACGCGGAAGACGTAGCTGTTGACGGTTTGAGGGAGGGAGGCGAACTTGCTGTGTGGAAACTAAGTTGAGACGCGGAATGTAAACTAGAAGCGCTGGAAGTAGAGACAGCGAGAGAGGTCATAATAAGAAAGAGAGTTGGAAGAAAAGAGACTGGTGGTGGTATTAAAAGAAGAAAGGTAAAAAGAGACGGTGGTTGAGGGGGAGGGGAGATCTGTGGAGTGCGGAGCGGTGGAAGGAGGATGGCCTGGAATGCCTGGTAAACCTGGGGTATAAGGCGGGTGACCCAGATAGGCCCTCGGGAAGAGCGTGGGCGGTGAGGACGAGCTTGAGAACAAAGCTTGTGCTGTCGAGCCACCACTCCGCCCGATGTTCTCTTCCTCCCCGGTCCGCTTCTCCGCCGCCAGTTGGACACCCACGACCGCGTATATGCGACACCCTGCCACGCACACAAGACACTCCATTGCAAGGAACAAGGAGAGTAGGAACTGCTCGATACCTTTTCAACATTCATTTCAAAACGCATCGGCAAATGGACGTCGTAGAACTGGGCATCGCCGTCATATTGCAACCATTTGACACTCCAACGTCCCTTGCACCACGAAATTATGAGTATCTCCAACAGGCAGTCCGCTCATACGTACTCCACATTCCAACTCGTTTAATTCGCCTATTGGCGCGCCTACTCTTCTTTCCGTTCCCAGTTTGGTCACTGAATTGTGCTATATATATCATAACTGCATCCAAGGGAATGTCTGGTAATTCAATTCAACGACAGTCTACTGTACGCGAAATACCCAAGACACACCTAAGAAGTATCAACTGCTTTTATTCTTCCCCTTTCGCTTTTCTTTTCTTGCTTTCCGTTTTTCCTCCTTCTCTACCGCTTCGTCCATCGCCAAGAAATCGCGAATAGAAGGCATGGCTGACGAAGTCAGTGGTGCGAGTTGCGTCGGTTGTTCCTCCGCTTCGACCCTAGCATCTGGAGCAGGTGCAGGCTGTTCAGTGGGAGCCTTTTGTGGTGGAGCTTCTGGCTCCGGCTCCGGCTCTGGCTCTGCCGCGTCATCATCGAACCAGCCTCCGCGTGGTAGCGCGGACGCATCGTCTGCTGATGTAACCGAGGGCCTAGCATGAGGTGGTCTTTTATGGCTCGCTTCTGGTCCCTTGTCGTCGTCGTCGTCGTCGGACTCGACTTCCACTCCCTTATACTCCCCAGCATCTGCGAATATGTCAAAGTCATCTTCCCTGATCTCCGTTTGGATTGGCCGAGTTGGGGCAGATGTCGAGGCCGCCGGTAGAGGAGAGGATGTTGTTGCTCCTTTCAGACTAGCCCCTCCAGCTTCCACAGTAGACGGTTCCACCTTTCGTTTCTTCTTCTTTGGCTCGCTACCTTCCTTCTTTTTCTTTTTGGCTTTTTCATCGGCAGAAGTACCAATAGGCTTGAATTTTATCGGACGAAACTTTGAAGAATCGGTGGGCTTTTCAGCCACGGCTTCCTCCTTTGACGGTTCCGATCCACCCTCGTTGGCACGCTTTTCCTTCAATTCTTTGATGATATCCGCGCGTGACCGTTTTGTCGATGTGGGAGCAGAGAAGGTAGAGACTTTCTGCGCAAACACCTCTTCGAGAGCTTCATCATCCTGCTTGGATGAAGTAGACGCGAGGCGGGCTTTGTTTTGTTCGAAGAGTGCAAAATCAAGTCCCTTGACCAGAATAGAGTGATCAGAGTCACCACCCAGATATCGCCGCTGCTCGTTCACCTACACAAAGCCGTTATAAGAATCAGTGACTTGGTGACAGAGAGGGTATATGCGCGCGCACAGCTGCTCTATCCTCGGTTTCTGCGTTCCTCTTCTCAAACTCCTCTAAAATAGCTTCAACCTGGGCATAATCCCCTTCTTTTCCCAACCTTCGCTCTTCGGCACGGTCACGATAGCTTTCGGAGGCCTTCTTGACCTTACGGGGCTTGAACACAGGTTCAGAAGCAGGAATGGCTTTCCTTTGTCGGGTTAGGCAACTCGAGTTGTACTATCGATGTCTAAAACGTCAACTCACGCCTTTGGTTGACCCGGCTTGGTCCCTCTATTTAACGAAGAGCCGCGCGACGCAGTACTTGGGTCCGATGCCGACAGCTCCGTCTGCAAAAGATTCCTGAAGGCATCCTAACGTCGGGTGAATCCGGATATCAGAAGGCAACGGACGTGGTAGAGCACACCTGGTTCATCGACATTGACGGAGTGGAACGGAAGGTTGTGTAAATTGAGATGATTTCCACTGATGGAGACCGGCCCGCGATGGTCTGTAAGCGCTGCCGCCCAGGCTGGTCGATGGACGCTGAAAAAAAAGCACATCGCAAAACCGATCGCGCATCATACAGGCAGCCTAGAGCCTCGAGAGCGCTCTTTGCTCTCCTTGTTCCTCTCCCATATGTTGTCGGTGTGAGCCCATTCTATTCACCCCTTGCGCTCGCTCCGTCCAAGTTTCATGTCTAAATCCACTTCGACTGCGCCCACTTTGACTAGCGCAGGCGTTGACCTCAAGATTCCCCTCAAGGCAGTCGATGCTGCGGCGGTCTCGACTGTGAATGGCGGGGTTGTAGCAACTAAAGAAACAGGAACCTACATTTCAAAGCCGTTCCGCTCGCCGAAAAGCAAGAAACTCAAGACCGCCGTCGTGTTTGTGCCTCGGCTATCACACTTTGACATCGAGAACGAGCGCTTGAATAAAAATGAGTTCAGGGTACGCCCGATGTACTATACGCGTCCATTCTCGACACTCAAGACACTCACCCATTTATGCGATCAACCGAATTAGGGATTCTTCACGCTCTTTTGGATTTCTATATTTATATGGACAGTTCGCACTTACGTTCGAAGCATGGAAACACAGGGCGCACCGCTCAATCTGCGATTTGCCACCATGTTCTCGAGAGACGCCCGCACATTGGCACTTAGCGATGCCGTGCTTGTCTTGAGCACGGGAATCTGCGTGCCATTCGCAAAAGCGGTCAGCCGAGGCTGGATCAAGTATTATTGGACGGGAGTCATTTTCCAACATTCGCTCCAAGCATTCACCCTCTTCGCCGCTATCAAGTGGACGTTTAACCGGTTTGTGTCCTCTATTCCTTGTCTGCTGTATGACAACGTCGACGAGTATGCGGTAGCCAATGGCCATGGGTCCAATCCGGGTTTTTGACTCTTCACACATTGGTGCGTGGTATAACTTACCTTACCCACTGTTCAAACCCCGAGTCGTCCATTTGATCCAGGTGATGATCATGAAGATGCATTCGTATATGGCAACTAATGGTTACTTGCGTTACGTATCCCAACAATCTGCCGAGGTACTCGCCCAGCTCCGTGATGCAACGATTCACGTTGGTGGATGGGAAAAGGCCGTTGCCGATGCGAAAAGACGTCAGGAAGACCTTGAACGCGAGACAGACACCGAAAGCACTGGTACCGGACCAAGTCCCTCTCCATCAGGCTTGAACCTCCGGCTACATAATGGCGATTTGAAGACTGCTTACCTAGAGTTGCCCTCCGCAGCCACTCTCCGCAATCGCCTCATACATGTCACCGAAACCGAGACCGTATTGGACGACGCCGAGCCCAAGGACGTGACCTCCCACGTACTTGTACATCACCCAAATCCACAGATCTCTGCCTTAGCGACAGAATTTTCGGAACTCGAGTCAGAGCTCGTCAGCTCAGGTCCAGAACGCGTGCGCTGGCCTGAGAACATCACGTTTAAGAACTTTGCGGTGTATCAGCTTATCCCGACACTCGTTTACGAACTCGAATATCCCCGTACAAAAAGGTACAGTATGCCTTGGTCACCGCAATATTTGACTGTCATGGGTTGATTATTATGTCACGTACAGAATCCGTCCGCTGTACGTTTTCGAAAAGACAGTCGCAACCTTCGGGACTTTCGCTCTGCTTTATACTACCACGGAGACATTCATTTTGCCTTATACGAATCCCGACCGGTCCTTTGCTCGGACATTACTGGACTTGGCCCTACCGTTCATGTTGGCATACCTTCTATTATTCTTCATTATATTCGGTGCGTTCGATCGCGATACAGATCCGTAGCATGCCATGTCCTAAGGAGGTCCTCAGAATGTATATGCAACGGATTCGCTGAGCTGTCATAGTACGTGATTCCATCCGTGACCACGGCCACTTCATCCAATTAATTCCTTCATTCAGTTTCGCCGATCGCGAGTTTTATGAGGATTGGGTAACAACATGTCTTTTCAGTGCGGTCTCTCGGGTCACTTATTGCCGGCCTTCATAGTGGAACTCGACGTCCTGGGACGAATTCAACCGCAAGTGGAACAAACCCGTGCACAATTTTCTGCTGCGACATGTCTACGCGTCGGCCATCGCGTCGTACAAGTTCTCACGCTCCCGCGCCATGTTTGTCACCTTTCTCCTCTCTGCCGCCGTACACGAGCTGGTCATGGCTGTGGTTACCAAAAAGATCCGGTACGCTTGGCCTCAACCTTCCCCCATCCGTTACCATCGTTATGTTTATCAATGACATCGAAACATGACAGAATGTACCTTTTCACTTTGCAGCTCATTCAGATTCCGCTAATCGCTGTTGGGCGTACATCTGTGATCAAGCGTAATAAGGCGCTGGGAAACATGGTATTTTGGCTGGGGTTATATGCTGGGTTCCCGTTGCTTTGTGTGGCATACGTCCTCTACTAGTACTTCAATTAGTTCATCGTGGTTTTGCAAAAGAATTTATCATATCGTCGCCTATTGTTTAATGGCATCCTGTAATGTATATACTAGTAGACTTTTGGATCACACTACTCTTTGAAGCACATTCTACCCATAATCGCAACCGCACGTTGGATTGCAGTGTAGCACTTACCGCTTGATCCACATCCCTGACACTAAAAGCATGACTGATGAATACTATACTCAAAATACGGAGGTTTCGCCACACGCATACTACGTCAATACACATAGTTATTCATCGACAATGGCAACATGACGGACCCATGTTAGCCTTCAACCTTTGACGATCTCGCGAAAAACATTCAACGAGTTCCACCACGAAACCACACGCAGGTAACGAGCGTACTTTCACTCCGAAAGTTTCGAGAAATGGCATGCGGTCGAATGAGGCCCTGAAAAGGCAAAGGCGGTGTAAATGAGAAGGAAATATATTAAGAGTTGGAATCTGTGAGCGCGTGTGGATGTTATCAAAATCATGGTACTCACGGATTGCGTGACCAGTAACGGCGGAGCGGGGGAAACTCATGAACTTGGCTTCTCTTCTTTACCCAACACCTTTCCCCGTGTCACGAAGTTGGCGAATCCCATTCGCGAGTCCATATCGTCAATCGTTCTAGATGCGTGGAGAGAGACGCGGAGTTATAACGTGTCCAGCGCAAAGAAAGAGAAGTATGAGTGCGCGTGCGTACCGTGTCTTCATTTCACTTGCCCATGTAATCTCTTTGAGAGGAGGTGCTTTTAGGCAGGCGCCAGTAATTCCGAGGAAAAGCGCTACGAGAGACTCGAAGACGATCTTGCGATTGAAGGGAAGCTAGCGTATATTATACCCGAAATTGAGAAGAGAACCAATACGTACAGAGGAAGGAATAGACTTCTCGGGTTTTCCCAAAGCCTTCCAGTGCGAAAGATCTGGATGGTAGAGATCAATACTAAACGGCAATAATGTGCATATTTGGGAGCCTGAAGAGCGCATACATTCATACGTTGAGAAGGCCGCTGTGTGTGAAAGATGGTGGATAAGTACCTCATGTGACATGAGAATTGACGTTTGTTCTTACAGTGGAAGAGGGCCAGTATTGCAATTGTTAAGAAAAGCTGGCCTAGCATGGTTGACGAGACAGATGGTGGTATGAAGCGGCGCGCAACGGACCGAAGATGCATTTGGTGGCGGAGGACCATTTCATTGACCCATCATGTCTGGCTTTGACGACCTCCTTCAACAATCCTCTCGTGCTCTGGAGGAAAACCCATTCGAGGATCCGTTCGCACGTCCGCGCGCCAGCTCCCCTGACCCATGGTCAACTTACACACACCAGTCCGCTGTCCTCGACTCGCCTGCATTCGAATATGACACCTCTGGATTCGGAGGCGTATCCACCACGACGCAAGCTCTCGAGCCGCATGACGACTCTGTTAACCCCTCTGCTGTCGAATCTCCCGCGTTTACTGCGCCGACGATCCCGTCTGATCCATTGGACTCTGCAAACCTTCCCCCCGATGATGAGACGGAACGTACCACGAAGCCTATGACGTCTCCCCGATTCTCCAGTTTCACGGAAAGAATAGGAACGGACCCATCCTCAATTTCGTCCCAGCCGTCAGCCAATTCCAGCGAGCCGGTCTCTAATCCAGGTCCATCCAGATCCGCTCGTCCAACTCTTCCCTCTGTCACGACTGCACCGACGAGCCCTCTTGCTCAACCTTCCTCCCCCGTTACCCCTTCGTTCGCGACCCCCGCTGAATCTGTAGCACATACCGATCCGCCATCTCCAGAGGCCCCATCTTCCGCGCGCCTGCCACAGCGTCAAGAGGCGCCACATAATTCTACCCATGTTCCCTTCGACTCTTCATCCTCAACGGAAAGCGACTCGCACCGCGTCATCTCCACCCCTCTTGACCAGCCTCCGGTCACGGCATTTGCCAGTCTTGCTTTGGGTGGGGAGAGTTTCAATGGCTGGGACGGCGCGCAAAGTGCATTTGTCAACCATGCATCGGTCCCTAGTTCTATGCAAGAGGAAGATGACGACGATGACGATGACGACAAACCACTACGTCCACGACCAGTGAGTACACCTTTCTACTCCTCTGTGGACCCAATTCACAGATGTTCTTGCCTCAGACGGCGCCCGCAGAAAAGAAGGAAACTGGGCTACAACCTGTGTTCGCGATAACAGTCGAAGATCCGCAAAAGGTTGGGGACCCCATTCGCGCGTTCATTATGTATACCGTTCACACCAAGGCATGTTCCGTCTGAATTTGGTTCCTCGGCTGTTCTGAGCTTCTTACCAGACCACTTCTCCGACATTTTCCAAGCCCTCATTTTCTGTTCTTCGCCGCTATTCAGACTTCCTGTGGATATATGAGACCCTTTCACTCAACAACCCTGGGGTAGTCGTACCTCCTGTTCCTGAGAAGAGTCCTTTTGGACGTTTCGATGACCAGTTTGTACAGCAACGGCGGACCGCACTTGAGAGCTGCATAAATAAGATCGCAAATCATCCAGTGTTGTGCAAAGATGCAGACCTGAAGCTCTTTTTAGAAAGTGACACATTCTCCTTGGATGTGTGTATTGCCAGTGTTCATTGCAGAGGATGTTGACCATAGTTCTGATAGATCAAGCATCGTAAAGCGGAGATGGCAAATGAACGAGGAGGCTTGATGGCATCCATTGGCCAATCCATCACTGGCCCTCGCTTCGTCGAGACGGATGAGGTACTCCCTAACCAACACTGATGCCTTTCTGACTGAGACAACCTGTCACAGTGGTTTGACCGGCAAAAAGCGCATCTTGAAGTTCTCGAGTCTCAGCTTCGCGGCCTTGTAAAAGCCATCGAAGCTGTCTCGAAGCATCGCAGTGGTATGTGTTTCCCTGACTTCACCCACGTGGCGGACATCAACCCTGTGAATAGAGCTAGCAAGCGTGGTGGGCGAGTTTGCGCAGACCGTTAGTGACCTTGCGGCTTCGGATCTTGGCAAATCTGTTTCCCAGTCACTCGAAGCACTGGCGGAGCTCGAGCGCAAGGCGCAAGAGACAGAATCTGCACAAGCAAGAGCAGATCAAGCGACCCTATTGAGCACCGCAGACGAGTATGTGCGTCTCGTCAACTCGGTTCGGGTGAGTGTCATGAACCAGCTTCATCCGAGCGCAGCGGACGTTGACCTGTCTGACAATCACAGATGGCGTTTAGTTCACGTGTACGAGTGTACCACGCATGGCAGAATGCCGATGCAGACCTCCGCCGCGTCAAGCAGGCACACGAGCGCAACCGTGCGCAAGGCAAAGCCGCGGCTGAAAAAGGCGATCGTTTCAGACATTCATACTCTCAAATTGGCGAGGTGCGTCGTTTTATACTCTATATTAACCGCCGCAGTCTACAAGTAAAGGTACTGTGCCAATGTAGGCGGAGCGACGCGTGCTGGACACGAAACAGGAATTCGAGCAGGTGTCGCGCCTAGTGAAGAGCGAGGTGGCACGCTTTGAGCAGGAGCGTATTGAGGATTTCAAAAAGAGCCTCGAGCATCTCCTCGATGGCATGATCGCCCGCCAGAAGGAGACGATTCAGGCGCGGGAGGCGTTTCAGCAGTTGTTACTCAAGAAAGTTCCTCAGGCTGGATCAGGGACTAGAGGAAGCCCGATCACGTCTACAACATAGTGCCAAGTAGTTTCATTGGCCGTATGTTCTGGTGTCTCCATTCGGGGAAGAAATATGCACGGTTCTTGAGAGATGCAAATCAGTATATAAACGAATGAAACCTAAGTAGTTTGGAGTGGCGGTTCTAGTCCTGCAAACACATCTGGCTATGTGCACCTCCATCATCGCG
>WNFQ01003507.1_pt1 | contig 11443 bp, 11 predicted proteins | sample 5400171 | NCBI WGS metagenome assembly WNFQ01 (sample SAMN13153356, study PRJNA577476) | soil metagenome | isolation source: 20 cm soil under Madrone tree | place: USA:California | collected 2016-06-14 | reverse complement strand
CGACCACATGAACCCGGGAACCGGGAACCGGGACACGGGAAACGTCGGTCCCGTTGGTCGCGGGATCGAATGGCACAACTGCACGCTTACGTTTCCCCTTTCCCGTTTCCCCTTTGCCGAGGTTCTTGATGAGATGCGGCAGATTCACCTCGAGATCCGCCAAAAGCGGCGCCTCCGCCCGCGCCCGCGTGATCTCGTCGAAGTCGACATCGTAGGTGAGCACCGCCTCCTCGAACAGCGGGCCGCGCAGCGCGATCTCACCCGTCGGGCTCACGACCACCGAGCCCCCGGGGAAGCCTTTCCCGCCCTCGAACCCTACCAGGCTCGCGAACGCCACCCACACCCCGTGCTCGTCGGCGATGCCCCGCAGGATGCGCTCCCACCGCACCACGCTCGCCGGCAGCCGGATGCCTTCCTCGTCCATCCCCGTGCCGCGCGCCGGCGACGCGCTCGGCACGATCACGAGCTGTGCCCCCTGCAGCGCGGCGATCGTGCCCGAGAGCGAGTGCCACGCGTCCTCGCAGATCAGGATCGCCGCGCGTCCCCAGCGCGTATCGAACGCCCGGATCTCGCGACCGCGATCCACGAACCGCTCCTCGTCGAACACCCCGTATGTGGGGAGGAACACCTTGCGGTGCACGTGCCGCACGCCCGCGTCCTTGCCGCCCAGTGAGGCGTAGAGACACGAATTGTAGAAGTGGTTCTGGAACACTTCGTAGAACCCGATGGCGACGTCGATGGGTGGGGCTCCCGCGGCCTCGTGCTCGACGGTGAGGTCGCGAAACAGCGTCCCCGCGGTCACGGCCACGTCCCGGACGCCGCCTTCGACGAAGTAGCCGGAGGTGGCGGCCTCGGGAAACACCACCAGGTCCACCGGCGGGTCGAGCTTCGCGACCTGCGCCAGCACGCCGCCGATCTTCTGGAGATTGGCGCCGTAGTCGCCCTTGCTGGGGCGGAGCTGCGCGATGGCGAGGCGGGGCATGCAGAAAAGATAGTGCTAGAAGTCGGTAGAGGACGGTAGAGGCAATCTCTACCGCCCTCTACGACCTCTACCGACCTCTACCGCCCAATTACAAACCATACTCCCGCCCCGACGAGTACAACCTCGATTATCGCGACAAAAATTCGCTCCGGCAGCCGGTCGAGCACCCGCTTCCCGACGTACGAGCCGAGGATCATGATCGGTCCGAGCGCGAGGCCTACCGCAACCGCCCGCGCGGTGAGGATCGCCGTGCCCTGATAGGCGGCGAGCTTCGCCAGGTGCATCACCACCGTCGCCAGCGCTTCGGTGCCGATGTAGGCGCCCTTCACGAGCCCGTACGCGAGAAAGAACGGCGCCATGAGCGGTCCGACGCTCCCCACCAGGGCGGACACGAAGCTGAAGACGGCGCCGATTACCGCGAACGCCCGGACGTGCGGCCGCCAGGTCGACGCGCGGGGAACACGGCGCCACACGACCATCAGTAGCAGGAACGCGCCCACCAAGCGCTGGAGCGCGCCGAGCGGCGCGGTGGCGAACAGCACGCCGCCGACCAGCGCGAGCGGCACGGCGCTGAGCGCGAACCACCCCACAACGGGCAGCGCGAGCTCGCGGCCGTTGAACCATACCCGGCTGCCGTTGCCTACGAGCTGCGCCACGGTGAGGATCGGGATCGCGTCGCGCACCCCGAACATCGCGACGAGCGCTGGCAACAGCACCGCCGCGCCGCCGAACCCCGCCACGGCGGCGAGCGTGCTCGCCAGGAGCGCCGCCCCGCCGAGCAGCAGCCATTGCGTCACCGTGCCGCCCATTGCCGCCCTCTACTGAACGACTCCGCGTTCCGTTGTTCCCATCCTGAAGGATGGGCCCGGTGTTTCATGGTCCTGAAGGACGCGGACGTGCTTCAGCACAGTGCCGTCCCGGGCCCAGGCTTTCAGCCTGGGGACACGACCCCCGAGGATTCCCTCTTGGTCTTCACCGTCCAGCTCAACCCGTACGCCACGACCAGCATCGCCAGCGCCGCGGCGACCAGCTTGGGCTGCGCCCGAGCCGTCCCCACGAGCAGCGCCGTGTACACGGCGACGAACAACACTGGCACCCACGGAAAGCCCGGCACGCTGAACGGCGCCGGCCCGTCGCGCGAGCGCAGCCGAAACAGCGCGATCACGGCCCACGAGTCGATCACCAGGACCTGGACGATGGCCAGGCCCAGCAGCAGCTCGAACGTCCCAGTGGCGGCGAGCGCGATGGCGAAGACGGCGATCGCGAGCATCGCCACCCACGGCGTCCCGCCCGCATTGACCCGAGCGAGCGCGGCCGGTGCGAGGCCGTCGCGCGCCAGACCGAACAGCACGCGCGGCGTCACGAACACGTTGCCGTTCAGGGACGCGAGCACCACGAGCAGCGCCAGCCCGGCGACGAGCGCCGCACCCCGCGCCCCGACGAGTGAGTCCATGACGTCCGCGGCCACCAGGTTCGACGCCGCTATCCGCTCGAGCGGCAGTACCTGCAGGAACGCGGCGTTGAGCGCGAGATAGAGGACCGCGGTGGCGGCGAGTCCGCCCAACAGCACGCGCGGTAGCGTGCGGCTCGGATCCACCACCTCGCCGGCGATCTTCGCGAGATCGGGGTAGCCGTAGTAGGTCCAGATGACCGGGTGTGCTGCCAGCGCGATTGCGACCCACACTCCCCACCCCACCGGCGCCCCGGGGAGCGCGCCGTGCCAGCCCGCTCCCGTCCCGCGCGCGAACGCAATCACCACCACGCCGCCCAGCGCGAGCAGCTTCGCCGCGGTCACCACGTTCTGCACCCACCGTCCCGACGCGACGCCCACGAGGTTGATCCCCGTGAACAAGGCGACCAGCCCCGCGCCGAGCGGCGCGATGAGGGCGGGCGGCCAGCCGGAGAGGCGTACGAGAAACTCACCCGCGGCCACGCCGATCGCGGCGATCGCCACGCCGTTGGTGCCCAGGGCCTCGACCCAGCCCACCACGAACCCGGCGCGGGGACCGAACGCTTCGCGCACGAAGGCGTACTTGCCGGCGGCGCGAGGTTGGCGCGTGGTGAGCTCGGCGAAGCACAGCGCACCCAGGAACGCCAGCGCGGCGCCCAGCACCCAGACCACGAAGGTGAGTCCCGGGCTCCCGAGTCGCGCCGCCACGATGCCCGGCGTGCGAAAGATCCCAGCGCCGACGGTCATGCCTACTACCATGGCCAGCCCGTCGGCCAGCCGCAGCGAGCGTTTGAGGTCGGTCATTCGGCGGGAGAATGTGCACCAAAAAAAGCAGGGGCGCTGCGTGCTCGCGCCCCTGCTGCTACCCTGCGGATGTTTCGTTACGGCCTGCGGCGCGAGCCTCCGCCGCTGTTACCGCGGTTCCCGCCCCCGCCCGCGTTGCCACCTCCACCACCTCGGTTCGACGGAGCCGCACGGCCGCCGCGGTCACCGCCGCCTGAGGAGCGCGGAGTGCTCACGCCACCGCCACCGCCGCCGCCGCCACCGCGCCGCTCCGGCGCGGCCCGCCCGCCGTCACGATTATCCCCTCCGCTCCCGCCCCGCCGCTCGGGCTCACGCACCGCGGGCGGTGAACGGTCGGGACGGTCGCCGCGATCCCGCACGTCACCACGATTGCGTACATCGCCACCATCGCGCGCCGGGAACCCCGTCGCCCGGTCGCGGCCGTCACGCTGCATCGCATCGCGCGCGCGCACCGGCATCGCCTCAGGGCGCCGCCGCGTGACCAGCGTGCCTTCGGGGGCCCGGAACCGCGGACCGATGCCACCGTCAACCGTGTTCGTGCCAGGGCGGTCCTTGAAGTACATCTGCCAGCCGGTGCCCGTGCGCCCGCGGTTGACGAACAGGTTGCGTGGGCGGTTGTAAAAGCCGAACCCGCCGCCGTAGTACCCCCGATACCCGTACCCGTAGAAGCCGTAGCCATAGGGCCGGTAGAAGATCGGATCGTAGCACAGGAACGGATCGTAGAAGAACGGGTCGTAGCACGTGCTGTACAAGCCGTAACCGTAGCGATAGCGGTACGGCCAGCCCCAACCGTAACCGAAGTTCACCGCCGTGTAGTGGGGATAGTACGAGTCGTAGTACGCCCGCGCCGACGCGACCACGTACGTGACGGCGTCGTAGTCGAAGCGCCCCTCGGCGGTCATACGCTGCACCATGTCGAGCAGCGCCGCTTCCTTGTCGTCGCCCGCCTGGCGCGCGTCGAGCACGCGGTAGTCCCAGTGGTCGCCGCGCACAAACTCGTCGAACTTGAACGGCGTGGTGGACCGGGCGGCGAGCACCAGGCCCGAGCCTTCGCGATCGTCCACGAAGAACGCTTCGCGATCGCCCCGGCCGCGCACTTCGATGGTCTCGTGGCCGCGCACGAAGTTGTCCTGCGACGGGTCGAGCGGGAACAGCACCCGCACGCGTCCCTCGGCGTCGGCGCGCAGCACGAGCACATAGCCGTCGTCGGCCAACTTCACGTTGACCCGGGCCTTGTCGCCGCGCTCGAAATAGTTGTCGTGATTGAGCCAGACTTTGACCGGCGGATCGTCGGTCGCGGAAACCACCAGCGAGAGCAGCAGTGGAAGCATCATGGGGCCATCCTCTATATACCTAGCCCAGCTAACAGATCAAGAACCATGCCGGTTCTAGATGGACTATCCACGCCCCTAAACCGTTAAGCGCCACCCGGCTGTGACCCCCCTGGGAGACACGAGTTGTCTCCTAGCGAGACGCTTCCTTTCCCGCATCCGGCACGAACAGGCTCTGGCCGAAGCGGCTCTTGCCGTATTCCCCGATCAGGCGCTGGGTCTCGGGAGCGACCAGGAAGTCGGCCAGCGCCTTGCCGCCGGCGACGTTGATGCGCGACGCGTTGTTCGGGTTGAGCTCCAGTACGTGGTACACGTTGTACAGCAGGGAATCGCCCTCGACCATGGGGAGGAGCTGCAGCTTGTCGCGCCACGTCAGATACGTGGCCCGGTCGGTGAGCGTGTACCCGTGCTTTTCGTCGGCCAGCTGGAGCGTTGCGCCCATCCCCTGCCCCGATTCGAGGTACCACTCGCTCCGAGGCGGGCCCGCGAAGCCCGCGCGCTTCCAGAGCAGCTGCTCGCGCTGATGCGTCCCGGATTGATCCCCGCGCGAGACAAAAGTGCCGCGCCGCTCCGCGAGCCTCCGGAACGCCGCCACCGGGTCGCTCAGGCCGCGCAGCCCCGCCGGGTCGCGCGCCGGCCCGACGATGAGGAACTCGTTGTGCATCACCATCCGACGGCGCACGAAGTAGCCCGAGTCGACGAGCGCGCGCTCCGGCTCCGGTGCGTGAGACAGCACCACGTCGGCGTCCCCGCGCCGGCCCATGGCGAGCGCCTGCCCGCTGCCCACGGCGATCACCTTGACGGTGTAGTGGGTTTGCCGCTCGAACACGGGCAGCAGCGAGTCGAGCAGCCCGGCGTCGCGGGTAGAGGTCGTCGTGGCGAGGATGACGTCGCGCGATTGGGCGGTGGACGGCGGTGAAGAGCGGTGAAGGGCGGTGGAGGGTAAGGCAATACACGCGAGCGCCGCGACCACCCACCGCCTTCCACCGCCTTCCACCGCCCTCCACCGCCGTCTCATCTCACCACCTCGCTTGCATCTGCACGATGACCCGATTGTTGTCGAGGCTCGTGCCCTGCTCAGTGAAAGCCGTGTACTCGAGCTGCAGCTTGAGGTCGTCGCCCGAGAAGAAGTACTGCACTCCCCCGCCAAAGCCCGTGATCCGGTCGGTCCCCGCGCGGTCGTTCGGGTCGAACTGCTGCACGCGACCCACGAGCTGGAGCCGCTTGGGCACCACGCCGTAGGCGCCGAGCGCGTACCAGCCCAGGGTCGTCACGTCGGCGACCGAGCGGTGCCGCGCGAGGAACTCGCCCCGCACCGCGACGCGGCCCCGCTCGACCCACCCTTCGGCGTCCCAGGTGGTGGTGTCGGGCTTCGCGGCGGCGGACACGCCTAGGTAGGCGCCTTTCGCGGCGCGCACGACCGCGCGGCCCATGTAGAGAAATCGCTTGTCCCGGTTCGCGGCGCGGTTGATCCCGTCGCCATTGAACACACCGCCCTGGAGCGCCAGCGTCCCGGCGGTGTTCCACTCGAGCTTGACGCCGACATCGCGGTTGGGCGAAAGCGAGTCGACCGCCATGGAGCGCTCGGGGAGCTCCAGCACCGTCGACGATCGGATGAACTCGACCGACAGCGGGGTTTTCGACTGGCCGATCGTGGCGGTCCAGCGGTGATGGGTGAGGGCGAGGTAGAGATCGGTCGCGGCGACGGTCGATGCGGTCGCACCGGTGCCACCGCTGCGCAGCTCAGCTTGCACCTTGTAGCTCGCCCAGGTCGTGAGATTCCCTTGCGCCCCGATGCGGACGCGCCGGAGCGAGAACACCGCCGAGTCGCCGATCGCTTGGAAGCGCGCCTGGATGTAGCCGGTGAGCTTGGGGGTGGTCGAAACCGACGCGGGCGTCTGCGCCGGCGCTCCCAGCGCCACGCACGTTGTGAGGACCAGGACGAGGGAGCCCGAGCGCACGGCAGCCAAACTAGCCGCCAGGGCTCCGATAGGCAATATGGTGCCTATCGACGCATGATCTTCCGAAATGCAACGTCGCTGAGCCGCAGCGCCTCGCGCCGCCACCGCGCGAACAGCTTCACCAGCCGGCGGGCTTCGGGCGTCAGGCGGGCGCCACCGCGGTGCGAGCCACCGCGCGTGGTAGCCAGCACCCTGGCGCCGAGCACCCGCTCCATCGCGCGGATGCGGTTCAGGCAGGTACGATAACTCCAACCGACCTCGAGCCCGGCCGCGCGGATCGTGCCCCTACGGTCGACCGCGTCGAGGAAGCGCAGATAGCGCGGCCCCATGAGAAACGCTCCGTCCCAGTTGAGCCACAGCTTGTGCCGCGGCTTCAAATGGACGCGGAGCGAGGGACGGCGGGGCGACGCCATAGCGGTCGGCTTGAGCTAGATTGAGCGGCCAAAGCTAGCCGCCGCGATCCTAATGAGCCAACTCCTCGACGCCATCGCCGGCGTCCCCAACGCTTGCGAGCCGATCCACGGGATCGTGACGGGAGGACAGCCCGCGGCCGAGCATCTGGCGGCGTTGAAGCGCGCCGGCTGCGCGGTGGTGATCGACATCCGCGAGGCCATGGAGCCGCGCCCGTTCAGGACCCCCGAGGCCGTGATTCAGGCGGGGCTCGAGTACCGCAACATTCCGGTGGGGCACGGCGCGGTGAGCGACGCCACGTTCGGCCGGCTGGTGGACGCCGTGCGCGAGCTCGCCGGCAAGCGGCCGGCATTCGTGCACTGCAACAGCGGCAACCGAGTCGGGGCCGCTCTCATTCCTTATTTCATGCTGGAACAGGGGCTGGAAGAAGAAGACGCCGTCGCTCAAGCTATGCGGGTGGGGCTGCGCAGCGCCGAGCTGATGGAGCAGGCGCTCGAGTACGTCAGGAGCCGGCAGGGGATCTAGGCTCTATGCCAGTACATCCTCATCTCGGTGATCTTGCCGTCCTTCGTTTCGCAGAAGATCGCCCCGCGGGCGTCCACCCAGTCCCCGCTGCGGCGCCGGCGGTAGGTGCAGCGAAACTCGGTCGCGAACCACGGGCCCGCGACGTACACCTCGCCGGATTTGAACGTCACATCGGCCTGGTTCTGCGGCGTATCCTGCCAGTAGGCACGGATCGCGTCGATGCCGACGGTCTTGACGCTGAAGGGAGTTTCGAGAAACACCGCATCGGGGGCGAAGACGGAAGCAATCTCATCAACGGCGCCACGCTCCCACCCGCGGCCAAACGTATCCAACAGTTCACGATAGGCCTCGGCCATGGCGCCCAATATACGCGAAATCTGGAACCCCCGGTCGGGACGTATGGTAGACGGGAGCAGCGTCTGGTTGCTCCTTCGATTCTCGCAGGTTGTTCGGAACTCACCCACAGGAGAATGAACGATGCTGAAGCGCATCCTCGCCACCACCGCCGTATTGGCCTTCTGCGCGCTGCCCTCTCTGGCGGCGCAGGCGCACGAGAAGATGACGGGCGACGAGATGACGATCACCGGACAGGTGGTCGACTTGAACTGCAACACGACGAACGGTGCCTCGGGCGCAGGCCATAAAGCGTGTGCCCAGGCATGCGCCAAGGCGGGTGTGCCGCTCGGCGTACTCTCGAGCGACGGCACGATCTATTTGCCGGTCAGCTCGAAGCCCGGCGATCCGCAGAACTCGAAGCTCATTCCGTTTGCGGAGAGCAAGGTGAAGGTGACGGGCACGCATCGCTTGGTGAGCGGGCTGCACACCATCGAGATCAAGACGGTCACGGCCGCAACCTGATGCGGCGAGCGACGGGGGGCGGGGCCGTCCTGCTCCTGGCGCTCATCGCCTGCCGCCCCCCGGCGCCCCGCTTCACCCTGCTGTTTCTCGGTCGCTCGCCGGCCGCGTCGCAGGGCGGCCTGTCGTGGGCGCCCGATCCCGAGCATGGCCGGCTCCTCGCCTTCGATGGCGAGCTGCGCGTCACCCGCCGGATCACGAATCCCCGTCTCGCCACGCCGATGGCCGTGACACCGCTCGGCGGGGCGCAGCTGCTGGTCACCGAGCGTACCGGCGAGGGCGTGGTGGTCGACACTTCGGGCGGGGGCCGCGTGGTGCGCGAATGGGAGAGTCCGGACCTCGCGTCGCTGTATGCCGCGGGCGGGGCCCTAGTGGCCGCGAGCCGATCTCCCTACTACGTGCCCCAGCTCAGCACGCCGGAGTCCAACACGGCGCCCTTGATCCGGATGCTCGATACCCTGGGGCGTCCCACCGGAGGGGGAGTCGGCACCATCCGCCGGCCGGCGACGCCATTGCTCGACTACGTGGTGAACGCGGGCGCCGTGGCCGTAGGGCCGGACGGGGCGGTGTACTACGCGCCGCTGGTGCGCGACGAGATCCGGAAGTACGCGCCGGACGGACAGGTCTCCTGGACCACGAAGCGCGGCCTGTTCCGGAACGAGTCCGATCCCGAGTTCCTCCCCGCCAAGGGCCGGGAGCTGCAGCTCAAGAAGGCGCTCGTGAATGTTGCGCTGGCGCTCGGGCCGCCCCGCGGCGGCCGGCTCTACGCGCTCGGCTCGGACGATTCCGCCGCGACGCGGCTGCGGGTGGACGTGCTCGACGCGACGACGGGCGCGATGCTCGCGACCCGTCACCTCGGTCCCCGCGAGACGGCGGTGGCGGTGGACGCGAGCGGCGCACTCGCCGTGTTCGACGCCGATTCGCTGGTCGCAGTTGCCGACGGCGCCGCGCCCGCCGCGCGGGAGCTGTTCACGCCTACGTTCGCGCTGCCCGACCTCGCGGGCGACACGGTCGCGCTGGTCAGATTCCGAGGCAAGGTGACGCTGGTGAACTTCTGGGCGTCGTGGTGCGACCCCTGCCGCGAGGAGTTCCCGCACATGGCCGAGCTGTACCGCGAGTTCGACCGCAAGGACTTCGAGATCGCGGGCGTGTCGGACGACGTGGACTCACGGCTTATGCTGGCGTTCGTGCGGCAGTACCGGCCGCCGTTCCCGGTCCTGGTAGGAGGCGGCCGCATGAAGCAGGTCTATCACTATCGGGGCCTGCCTTACTCCGTGCTGCTCGACCGGCAGGGTCGGGTAATCGAGCGGATCTTCGGCTTCGGCGGAGCGGAGGAGTTCCGGAAACTGCACGACACTATTGCAAACGAGGTTCGCGTTCCCTAGCCTTCAGTTCGTGACCGATCGTACGCTTTCCCCGTCCGGCGTTCCCCTTCCCGTCATCATCGACTCCGATCCCGGCATCGACGACATGCTGGCGCTCCTATTGGCGCTGGCGTCTCCGGAGCTCGACATCCGCGGCATCTCCGTCTCTTACGGCAACACGGTGGTGGAGAACGCGTTCCGAAACGCCGTCGCGATCCTGCGTCGCGCCGGCAAGCGCACGACGCTGGCCGTGGGCGCCCGACGCCCGCTGAAGCGGCCGCTCGCCGTGGCCCGCGACACGCATGGCGAGTCGGGCCTGGGATACGCGGAGCTGCCCCCGGCGGGCGTGATCCTCGACTTCGTGAAGTCGCTCGATCGCCTGCTGGCCGAGCAGCCGGGTCCCGTCACGCTGGTGACGCTCGGCCCGGTGACGAGCCTCGCACTCGCGCTGCGCAGTGATCCGCAGCTGGTGCGGGCCAAGGTCGCGCGGCACATCGCGATGATCGGAAACGTCGGCGCCAGGGGAAATACGACGCGTTATTCCGAGTTCAACGCCTGGTGCGACCCCGAGGCACTGGACGTCGTGCTCCGCGCCGAGCTGCCGACCGAGATGGTGGGCCTCGACGTCACCCGCGAGGTGGTGCTCGCCCAGCACGAGACGACGCGGCTGCAGCACTCCGGTGCGCCGCAGGCCCGCTGGATCAACGATGCGCTCCGCTTCTACATCGAGTTCCATAGGGAGCAGGAGGGGCTGGACGGCTGCATCGTGAACGACGTGCTGCCGATCGCGGCGCTGCTAAACCCCGCGGCGCTCAGCTTCGAGGAGCAGCGGTTGGTGGTGGATCTGGAGGAGGGGGAGCACCGGGGCCACACGCGGATCGATCCGCACGGCCCACGGGTAAAGGTGGCCACGCAGGTGGACGTGGCATTGGTGCGTCCCCTGCTGTCGGAGCGCGTGTTCCGCTGGGCGGTGCACCAGACGGCGACGCCGATCGTATCCCAGGAGGCGGGCGTGTGACGACGATGCCCGGCAAGGTCACGGTGATCGGCGCGGGCGACATCGGCTGCGGCTGGGCGGCGCTGTGCGCGTCGGCGGGCTGGCCGGTGACGGTGTTCGACGCCAGCGCGCTCGGGCTGGAGCGCGCCGCCGCCGAGGTGCCGCGCCGCGCGCGCGCGCTGGTGGCGCTCGAGCGCGCCACCCAGGGGATCGTGGAGCGCGGGTTGCTCGAGTTTGTACAGGCGCGCAGCCTGCTCCAGGCGGTCCAGGACGCCGATTGGGTGATCGAGGCGATCTCCGAAGACGCGATCGCGAAGCAGAAGCTGTTCGGCTCGATCGAGCAGGTGGCGGGTCCCGACGCGCTGCTCACCAGCTCCTCGAGCGGCATTCCCCCCGCCGAGATTTTCGCGCGCTGCCGGCGTCAGGACCGCTGCCTGGTGGCACACCCGCTGAACCCGCCCGAGCTGATCCCCCTGGTCGAGGTCGTGCCGGCTGCGCGCACCAGCGCCGCCGCCGTAGTGCGCGCCCAGGAGTACCTCCGCGCCCTCGGCCGGATGCCGATACTCCTCAAAAAGCCGATCCCGGGCTATGTGGTGGGACGGATCACCGCCGCGGTGTGGCGGCAGTGTATCGATCTGGTCCTGGAAGGTGTGATCGACGTGGACCAGCTCGATCGCGCCGTCTCACTCGGTCCCGCGCTCGGGTGGGCGGCGGCGGGCCCGCATCTGACGTATCACCTGGCCGCCGGCGACGGGGGCGTTAC
>WNFQ01013164.1_pt1 | contig 11447 bp, 11 predicted proteins | sample 5400171 | NCBI WGS metagenome assembly WNFQ01 (sample SAMN13153356, study PRJNA577476) | soil metagenome | isolation source: 20 cm soil under Madrone tree | place: USA:California | collected 2016-06-14 | reverse complement strand
TCCGAAGCGCCCCTTATCTCCGCGCGGCTCGAGTTCCAATCCATTCGGAATGGAGGATCACGATGAGCCGCGAAGATCATTGTTGGGCGCGCCGCGCGACTTCGTTCGGTGCGCTTCTCGGTCTCGCTCTCCTACCCACAGTCGCTGCGGCAGCCGGCTGGAGCACCTACGCCGGGAACGCGCAGCATACCGCTCTCTCGTCCGTTGCGGCGCAATCTCTCGACGGCGTTCGCTGGTCGACGCCGGTGGATCTCGCGGTACCCACCGGAGAGATTCTCATTCACTACGGCTCGCCGCTGCTGACGCCGGCGAACACCGTCGTCGTTCCGGTCAAAACCGGGAGCGCGAACGGGTACCGGGTGGACGCCCGCGACGGGGCCGACGGGACGCTGCTCTGGTCGCAGACCAGCGACTACATGTTGCCGGCCCACAATTGGACGCCGAGCTACTCGCCGACGCTGTCGGGCAATCGGCTGTACTTCCCCGGTGCAGGCGGGACCGTGTACTTCCGCGACAACGTCGACTCCGCCGCGCCGAACACGATCGGCCAGCTCGCCTTCTTCGGCCTTTCGAATTACCAGGCCGCTCCCGGAAGCTTCAACGGGACGGTCTTCATCGACACGCCGATCACCGCGGACAGCGCCGGCAACATCTACTTCGGATTTCGCACGAGCGGCACCGCGCCGCTCGGCCTGCAGAGCGGCATCGCCCGCATCGACGCCAACGGCAGCGGCACGTCGATCCCCGCGATGAATGCAGCCGGTGGCGATACGAGCATCACCCGCGTGCCGCACCAGGCAGCTCCCGCGCTCAGTAGCGACGAACAAACGCTGTACGTCACGGTGGCGGGTAGCAGCACCTCGTACCTCGTGGGCTTGAACCCGACGACGCTCGCCCTGAAGGAATCGTCGCCCGGCGTGAAGATGCGCGTCGCGTTGAAAGACCCGCGGAGCGGCGGGGTGAACAACGCCACCATCACCGATGACAGCTCCGCGTCGCCGATGGTCGGGCCCGACGGCGACGTGTACTACGGAATCCTCGGCAACCCGTCCAATGGCTCGCGCGGCTGGATGCTGCATTTCTCCGGCGACCTCACGCAGACGAAGACGCCCGGTGCGTTCGGGTGGGACAGCACGGCGTCGGTCGTCCCGGCGTCGATGGTGCCGTCGTACGCAGGAACGTCCTCCTATTTGATCTTCACCAAGTACAACAATTACGCCGGCCTCGACGGCGGCGACGGCGTGAACAAGGTCGCCGTGCTCGACCCCAACGCGACGATGGTCGAACCGCACGCGTCGTCGAACGGCCAGCTCGTGATGAAGGAGATCCTCACGATCGCCGGCCCGACGCCGGACCCCGAGTTCCGTCCACAGTTTCCCAACGCGGTCCGCGAGTGGTGCATCAACACGGCGGCGGTCGACCCGTTCACCAAGTCGATCATGGTGAACAGCGAGGACGGGAAGCTCTATCGGTGGGATCTGACCACGAACACGCTCTCGCAGACGGTCACGTTGTCGGCGGGCGTCGGCGAAGCGTACACGCCGACTGTCATCGGCCCGGACGGCACGGTCTACGCGATCAACTTTGCGGTCTTGAATGCCGTCGGCGTGTCGCCGTCGTCGCCGACGAACACGCCTACCAGCACGTCGACGGTGACGCCGACGAGGACCCTCACACCAACGCCGACGAGGACGCTTACACCGACGCCGACGACGACCGCGCAGCCGACGCGCACCGCCACCACCACGCCGCTCGTAACGGCGACGGCTGCTCCGAGCCGCACGCCGACGAGCACCGCAACGCGGACACCGACCAGCACGCCGACCGCCACGCCGGCGCCGATCCCCAGCCCGACGGCGACCACGAGTTGTACGGGCGGCACCACCTTCATCGAGCGCGACCTCGTGAGCAGCTGCGCGCCCGCAGCGGGAGCGAAGGGCAATCAGCTCGCGCTCACGACTGCAACGGCCGCCGCTTTATCGGAGACGATCGCGCCGAATACGACCGACGAGGTCAGCTTCGCATTCACCGCGGGCAGCGCGAACCTCGTCAACTGGGGCGTCGGCAACTATTCGGTGGAGCTGAATGTGACGAGCGCGGGGGGCGGCGTCAGCGGCTACAAAGCACAGCTCGTGCGCGTGAACTCCGCCTGCGGCGTGGTCGCGACCTTGGCGACGTCGGCGAGTCAAAGTGGAACCGGCCTCAAGACGTTCACGTTCAGCGGAATATCGTCCTCCGGTGCATCGACCGACCAGCTCCAGGTTCGCATCCTCGGCTCGTCGCGGAACGGCTCGCGCGCGAACCGCACGTTGAGCATTCAGGTCAACACGACGAATTCCGAGGTGCGCGTGCCGTGGTGTAACCGCTGATCGAGGAGGCATGCGTATGGTTGCACTTCCACTCATGGGCGGATGTCAATGCGGACGACTGCGGTGCACGATCACGCAGCCGCCGCTCATGATCTATAACTGCCACTGCACGAACTGCCAGGCGATCGGCGGCGGCGCGTTCTCCACGCCGGCGACGGTCTTGGAGGCGAGCTTCGCGTTCACCAAAGGTGAGCCGCGCACCTTCGAGTGGACGTCGGACGCCGGCAATCGTCGCTTCGGTTGGTTCTGCGGCGACTGCGGCAGCCGGATCGCTCACGGGCAGGTCCCCGCAGCTGGATTCCTCAGCGTACGGTGCGGAACGCTCGACGACACGAGCTGGGTCGAGCCCGTCGGCGACATCTGGCACAGCAGCAAGCAACCGTGGTTCCCGCTGTCGGACGATCGGCTCCGCTGCGAGCAGCAGCCGATGGACTACGCGCCGTTCATCGAACGGTTCCGCGCCCAAGGCCGATTTCCGACCTGAACTAGAAACTACGACGGGAGCTCTAAAATGGCGCCGCCGACGCCCGCGCGTCGGCTTGCCGCCGGAGGGCGTTCCGTGCGAGCAGGTCCGCAACCGAGGTGACCCATCGTCTTCCGACGCGTCCTCCCGATGAACTCAGGTCGCCGCACGTCAACGCCCGACGGGTCGCCGACCAGCGCTCGTCGTATCGGCGGCCGGTGTCTTTAGCGCACACTGCCCGCCGCCGCCGAGCGCGTCGAGCTCGCGAAGCACGGTACGCACGCCGACCCAATAGGTGAGGCTCGCCGCGGCAACGGTGGTCGCAAAGCCGATCTGAGTTCGTTCACGCCTGCGATGCAGCTCCGTGGGATGACGAAGCCGTAACCGATGATGAGAGTCGGGAGGACGAAGCCGAGGAGCGGGGTCCAATGGCGAAGCTGCATGGATGATTCTCCTGCGCCGCGTTGGCGGTTGTCTGCGTCGTGGCGCTCGGCACGGCGAGGACCCAGAGGGCGAGCATCGCTGCGGCGGCGGGTAGGGCGACCCTCGACGGAGCGTGACGGACGTGTGCGCCGAAGAGAAACGCGATCGGTTCCCATGAACGAACGACGAAGTGGTAGACCGCGAGCGCCGAGAGGAGAGCAACAGAGAGGACAAGCAGGAACTTTGCTGGGATGCCGAGCGGAAGCTGAATGAGAAAGTAGCCCGGAACCACGATGGCCGCTTGATGGAGAATGTAGATGGGAAACGCGGACTCGCGAAGGTATGGGAGCGCGTTTCCCAACGCCTGGCGTAGCCGTTCGCCGAGCCCCAGGACAGCGATGTTCAGACACCATCCCGCGACCGCGGAGCCCGCAAGCACGACCCACGTCGCAGTGACGACCCTCAGCACTGCGAGTAGGAGGATGGTTGTTGCCGCGAGTCCAATGATGAACGCGCGCCGGGACTCAGCTCGAGCGGCGCGTTCGAGACGTGGCTGCGCGCCCGCGACAAACCCGGCGATGAAGTAGGTCGTGTAGTACGCGACGTTTGCCCAGTCGTTGTAGAGATTCTGAATGCCGGGCCAGCGTTCACGGAGCGTTAGTTGGATGAGCGCGAGCGGCACGATGGGGACGTAGACGAGCCATGCTCTCGCCCGGGTGAGGCGTGCCACCTGGCGGGCGAGCCACGGGAGAAACGGGACGAAGACGAGCGAGAAGGTGAAGAGATACGCAACGAACCACAGGTGCGACCAGCTGAAGCGCTCGAGCCGCGTGAAAAACGTGGGCAAGAACTCGAGAAAGGTCTCGTTGAAGGGCGGCGCCACACCGAGGCCGCTCGGAATGACGACTCGGAACGACTCTTGAAGCGCCGGTGCGACACGGAGCCCGGTGTGACTCAGGTCGAGACCGCTGCGGAGCTCGAGAAATTTGATGGCGGGTCCGAAGAGGATGATACCGGCAATGAGTGGGACGAAGAGCTTCGAGATGCGTTCGCGGACGTAGTCTACGCGGCCTCGACGTTGGAGGGACGCATGCGTGGCCCAGCCGGCCAGCAGGAAGAAGAGCGGCATATGCCATAAGGAGATGAAGCCGCAGACAATGAGCATCACGAACGACAGGTCATCGTTGCGGATGTGGTAAAACGGCGCCGGGTTGAAGACCATCGCCGTATGAAAGACGAAGAGCAGGTAGGTTGCTCCGATGCGGAGCGCATCGATGTCCTCACGACGGGTACTCGTGCCCGAGATCATGGCTTCGACTCCTTCGTGAGCGCATGCACGACAAAGTGAACGACGGTCGCTTCGGCCACTTCTTCGCTCACGCTCTGGGGATGGGCGTCCCAATGCCGGTGGACCGCCCAGAACACGGTCGTCTCGAGGATGAGACGTGCGGCGGCTTGGATGTTCGGAACAGAACGTACGCTCCCGCGCTCGACCCGGTCGTGGAGGTACTGCTCGAGCAGCGCGAGGAAACCGCCTCGTGCACCCTCGAACCAGAGCGTCGCAAGCTCTGGGTAGTCGCGTGCTGAGCGGTCGATGAGCTTAATGCGGCGGCGATTCCTCGCGAGCGCCTGAAACAGCTCCCGCACGATGTCTTCGAGCTCGCGAGCGACGTCGGTTACCCGTCGCCGCGCGAGCGCTTCGGCGATTCTCGGAAGCCGCTGATGACGCTCCAGCTCTTCGCGAACGTACCGAAGTGTTGCGCCCGGGCGTGGCGTGCGTATCGGCAGCGTAGGCGCGCTTGCGCGGCCTTCGTCGTCGGCATGGCGCACGACGAGGTCGAAGAGCGCTTCTTTACTCTCGACGTAGAGGTAGAGGGTCCCTTTTGCGAGCCCGAGCGCTTGGGCAATGTCCGCCATCTGCGTGCGACGGTAGCCCTGCTCGATGAAGACGTTTGCGGCGCTTTCTACGAGGTGTTGCAGCCGGTCATCTGGGATGCGGCGAGCCATTGAGCGCCATATATATGACCGGCCGGGTCAGTCAAGGGCAGCAGGCGGCGACCTCCCACGATCATCCCATCACGAGAGCGGCTTCAGCTCGCCCAGCATCGTCGGGATGAGCTCCGACACGGTCGGGTGGATGTGCATCGCGCGTTGGATCGTCGTGTACGGGGCCTTGGCGTACATCACGTCCAAAATGGTGTGAATCACCTCGTCGCCACCCGTGCCGAGGATGGCGGCGCCGAGGATTGCGCGCGTGTCCGCGTCGACCACGATCTTCATGAAGCCCTGCGTCTCTCCCTTTTCTACCGCGCGCTTGACCCGCTCCATTGGGCGCTTGCCGACGAGCGCGGGTCGGCCGCTCTTGCGGACTTCCGCGTCCGTGAGGCCCGCCCGTCCGAGCGGCGGGTCGATGAACAGACCGTAGGCGAGAACGCGGTCGCTCACCCGACGCCACCGCGAGGAGGACGTGCGTCCCGATCACCTCGCGCGCGCCCTGAGCGCAGTCCACGTCCGCGACGATATCGCCGCCGCGCTTCGCGAAGCCAATGCACGTCGCGTTCAGACGTACGACAACGCCTTCGCGCTCGAGAATGTCTTGGATCGCGGCCGACACGTCGTCGTCCTCGCGATGGACGAGCCGCTCCGCCATCTCGATGATGGTGACTTCGCTGCCGAAACGTCGGAGCATCTGCCCGAATTCGAGACCGACGTAGCTGCCGCCGACGATGATCAAGTGCCGGGGAAGGAAGTCGAGGTGCATCATCGAGCTGTTGTTGAAGTATTCGATCTGCTCGAGACCCGGCAGCCGCGGCACGGCGGCGCGGCCGCCGACGTTGATGAAGACCCGCTCCGCCGTGAGCCGGTCCGCGCCTAGACTCACTGCGTGCCTCGACTCGAAGCGGGCGTGGCCGCGATACACGGTGCACCGCTCCATGGTCTCCAACCAGGACTCGACGCCAATCCGCGACTGACCCGCGATCGCGTCCTTGCGGGCCTTCACACGCTTCATGTCGACGACTGCCGGGCCAACGTTCACGCCGAAGTCGCTCGCGCGGCGGACCATGTGGGCGGCATACGCGCTCGCCACCATGGCCTTCGTCGGGATGCAGCCGGTGTTCACGCAGGTGCCGCCGAACGCGCCGCGCTCGATGATCGCGACGCGCATGCCCGCGGTCGTCAGACGGTGCGCGAGGAACGGACCGGCTTGGCCGGTGCCGATGATGATTGCGTCGTACGTTGCGGTCATCGGCACACCTACCACCGACTCCCATCAATAATGGACGTCAGCGGTCGCCGCTACGCCGCCTGACACCGCCTGAAGGGTGGCCGTGACTCGAGCCAAGGCGTTTCTGGCTGCCCGTGGCTCCGTCGGCGGGCCGAGAATCGTCGCTGAGAATCTCGATCTCACCAGCGCCGACGAGCTTCTTCAGCGGCGGATGCTCGATCGCTTGCGAAGAGATCTGGCCGCTCTTTCCGGGGCCGAGATGCAAGGTCTTGCCACGCGGCAGCGGAACGCTCAGGGGTCTGTGAGTCTTGTTGCTGACGGTCGTCACCGTTCCTTGCCCTTCTGCTTTTGGTCGCGCTGTTTCGACTTGGGTGACTTGTCGCCCATACCGTCCTCCCTTCGCCGCCGAGCTGCTTCGGGCAGTCAACGTGCGAAGATCAACTGCGTACCACAATGAACGCAGAATGCAGCGTGATGCTGCCGCGCTGACGCGTGTCGCGCCTCGGTGCACGGCTCGGCATGAACGCTCTCGTTCACCACGCCACCACACTGTGGACAATAGCCGACGGGCGCGTTGCTGCGTCGATGATTCATGTTCTCGCATGGATTGGGTCGTCTGATTCGTCCGACCATGCACGGTGATCCTTTCTCAGTTCGGTTCCGTTACGCACTTCCGTGCACGTCGAGCCAGGCGAGCAGCTCGCGGACGCTGCCGGTCGCCAGCGCGATGCTGGTGTCCGCCGCCCCATAATAGAGGTCAGCTACCTCTTTTGGACGGCGTGCGCCTCGGCCTCACGCTGCCCCTCGCGAAGCTCGACCCAAAAGCGGGCGCGCGACTCGGCCAGGCGGTTCTTGGCGACGACGCGAGACGAGCGGCGCCACAGCCATCTCCCGACGCGTGTCAGCACCTCAGGTTGATGATTCCACATCCCGAGGATCCCTCCTGGGCACCAGATGCAGCTGAGCGGGACGGCGCGACGGCACGGTGTAGGGCACCAGGGACGAGATCGCTACGCCGTGTAGATCAATCAGATGCCGGTCGCGAGCGACCCAGCGCCGGATGAACAACTTGCCCCGATCACCGTTGCACCAGAGCTTGCCGCTGATGTGCCGGCGGGGGAGCCAGACGTTCCTGCCCCCGATCCGGCAGAGCAGGGCTGGAGCCGTTGAGCTGATGATTCTGACATCCTGGAACGCCACGAGATCGTCGGCGCCGTCGGTGATCATGGCGATACTCCTTCCGGAGTCCGCACCGAGCACACGACGTCGGGATGGTGCCCCTGCACGGATCGCGCTGCGGGGCTCTGAACGGGCTCGAACGAGGTGTATCGGAGTAGCGGTGAGCGCACAAGGTGCGTACGAGTCCAAAGCGCGAGACGTGAGAGCAGGACACGGCGCCAAAGGACCGCTCTCGCGGTGACTGAGTAGTAGAGCAGTTTGTGTTGTGCATCCGGACTCGACGGGATACATTCGTCGAAGCTCCAGCTCTGCGGTTCGCACGCGCACGGCTCCCACGCACGAACCCTAGAGCGGCGCACTGCGCCGCGCCCCTCCCCGAGCCCACACGAACGTAGGAGGTCTTCATCGAAAGCTCCGTGGAGTTCTCGAATGTGCAAGTGTTGTTCGATACGGGCTTGAGCCTGGTCTGTCTCGTCGATGGGATGCGGGTCAGCGTTCCATCGCTTCGCATGGGATCCGGCACAGAAGTGCGAGGAGCCGGGGATCGCGGCAAGTTGGTGATCCCGAGGTCGCTCGCGGAAAGCATCGGTCTGGTTTGATTCCCGCTCCAGCCAACCCGGCCGCGGCGATTGTCAAGCGCGGCGACCGTTCACGAGCGGTCTTCGGCGATTCCGTTCCGCTCGCGCGGCTCACGGCCGCGGCCACGGGGGCGATCCGTAAGATTGCGATGCTCGGCAATCATGTGCCGCGCCAATGCGGCATCGCGACATTCACGACCGATCTCAGCGAAGCGATCGCCGCGGAATCGTCAGCGCTCGACTGCTTCGTGCTCGCGATGAACGATGCTGGCCGACGTCACGCGTACTCGCCGCGCGTCCGGTTCGAGATCGCCGAAAGCGATATCGCATCGTACCGCCGTGCGGCAGATTTCTTGAACGTCAATGGCGTCGATGTCGTGTGCGTGCAGCACGAATATGGAATCTTCGGAGGCAAGGCGGGCAGCCACGTCCTCGCATTGCTTCGCGAGCTGCGCATGCCGATTGTGACGACGCTGCACACCATCCTCGGCGAGCCGAGTGTCTTGCAGCGCAGCGCGATGGACGAGCTCACCCAGCTCTCGGAGCGGCTTGTCGTCATGAGCGCGCACGGCGCGGCACTTCTGCGCGACGTCCACGGTGTTCCTGAGCGTAAGATCGATGTGATCCCGCATGGCATTCCCAACGTACCGGCCACGATCCACAGCAAGGATCGGCTCGGGGTGGAGGGGAAGTCCGTCATTCTCACATTCGGGCTGCTCTCGCCCGACAAGGGGATCGAGTACGTCATCGACGCGCTGCCGGCGATCCTCGCCTCCCATCCGGAGACGGTCTACATCGTGCTCGGCGCCACCCACCCGCACGTCAAGGAACGGTACGGCGAGACGTACCGGCTCATGCTGGAGCATCGCGCGCGACGGCTCGGCGTGGACTCGAGCGTGATCTTTCACGACCGCTTCGTGAGCCAAGTCGAGCTGACCGAGTTTCTCGCCGCCGCCGACATCTACGTCACGCCGTATCTGAACCCAGACCAGATCACGTCGGGGACGCTGGCGTATGCAGTCGGGTCCGGCAAGGCCGTGATCTCCACGCCGTATCTGTACGCCCGCGAGCTCCTCGCGGACGGGCGCGGCATCCTCGTGCCGTGGCGAGACTCGCAAGCGATCGCACGCGACGTGGTCGCGCTCCTCGGCGACGATGCGAAGCGGCTCGCGTTGTGTGACCGGGCGGCCGCTCACGGCCGAGACATGATCTGGCCGGCGGTAGCGCGTTGCTATCTACGGAGCTTCGAGCGTGCGCGGACCGAGCACACCGCACGCCTCCGGACGGTCTTTCAGGCGAAGACGCTCGCGAAACGGCAGGCCGAGCTTCCCGAGATCAACCTCGGCCACCTCCAGATAATGACCGATCAAACGGGCATGCTGCAGCACGCCGCCTTCAGCGTGCCACGCTACGACGACGGCTACTGCATCGACGACAACGCGCGCGCGCTGCTCCTGATGGCCTTGATGGAGGACGCGGGGACGGAAGACACCCACGCCGTACGCGCGCTCGCATCCCGCTACCTGGCCTTCGTCAACCACGCCTTCGACGTGCATCGCGGACGCTTCAGGAATTTCATGTCGTACTCTCGGCAATGGATAGGAGAGGATGGGTCCGAGGACAGCCACGGCCGTACGGTGTGGGCGCTCGGCGCCCTCGTCGGCCGCTCCGGCGATCCGGGTCGGCAGAGCCTCGGCGGCCATCTTTTCCATGCCGCCTTGCCCGCCCTGTCGGGATTCACGAGCCCGCGGGCATGGGCGTACGCTCTGTTGGGGATCGATGACTACCTCCGTGCGTTCCAGGGCGACAGCAACGTGCAGTCGGTGCGGAGGACGCTGGCCGATCGCCTCCTCGATCTCTTCCGGCGAACGAGCGATCGCGAGTGGCCGTGGTTCGAGGACAGGGTGACGTACTGTAACGCGCGGTTGTCGCAGGCGCTCATCGCGACCGGGTCCCGGATGGAACACGAGGCGATGGTGGCGGCGGGCTTGCGATCGCTCGAGTGGCTGGTGACGATCCAATGCTCAGCGGATGGATATTTCGCCCCGATCGGCTCGAACGGCTTCTACCCGCGAAATGGGCCGAAAGCTTCGTTCGACCAGCAGCCCGTGGAGGCGTGCGCCACGGTGTCGGCGTGTCTAGAGGCGGGCCGTGCGACCGAAGACGCGCGATGGGCCGCGCATGCGCGCCGGGCCTTCAACTGGTTCATCGGTCAGAACCACCTGCAGCAATCGCTCTACGACGCGACGACCGGAGGATGCCGCGATGGACTGCACCCCGATCGAGTGAACGAGAATCAAGGCGCCGAGTCGACCCTTTCTTTTTTGCTCGCCCTCTCGGAGATGCGAGCGGCCGATCGGGTTGCCACCACGACGGCGCCGGCGCGGCAGACGACGGCATGAGGGCGAACGGCTATGAAACGCTCCTCCATCGGCACGGGAAGAATCCGATCCTGACCGCGGCCGATTGGCCGTATCCGGCGCACTCCGTCTTCAACGCCGGCGCCACACGACTGAAGGACGGCACGACACTGCTGCTCTGCCGTGTCGAGGACCGCCGCGGGCACTCGCACCTGTGCGCGGCGCGCTCCGCGAACGGCATCGACGGATGGGCGATCGACGCAGAGCCCACGCTCCCGCCGGACCCGGAGAACTATCCCGAGGAGCTATGGGGAATCGAGGACCCGCGGATCACGTACCTCGATGAGCTCGGCAAGTACGCGATCGCCTACACCGCCTTCAGCAAAGGGGGGCCGGGTGTCGCGCTCGCGCTCACCGAGGACTTTCATCGCTTCGAGCGTCTCGGGTTGATCATGCAGCCCGACGATAAGGATGCGGCCCTGCTGCCGCGGCGTATCGACGGCAGCTTCGCGCTCGTTCACCGTCCGATGACGGACTCCGGAGCGCACGTGTGGATCTCGTTCTCGCCGGATCTCCGCAACTGGGGAAGTCACCGGCTGCTGCTCCAGGCCCGCAAGGGTGGATGGTGGGACGCGAACAAGGTCGGGCTCTCACCGCCGTTGATCGAGACGTCGCGAGGATGGCTGATGCTCTATCACGGTGTGCGCCTCACGGCGGCCGGATGTCTCTATCGCCTCGGGGTGGCGCTCTTCGCGCTCGACCAGCCGGAGCATTGCCTCGCGCGCGGCGATTCATGGATCTTCGGTCCGGAGGCGCCTTACGAGCGCGAGGGAGACGTCAGCAACGTCA
>WNFQ01003503.1_pt1 | contig 11447 bp, 8 predicted proteins | sample 5400171 | NCBI WGS metagenome assembly WNFQ01 (sample SAMN13153356, study PRJNA577476) | soil metagenome | isolation source: 20 cm soil under Madrone tree | place: USA:California | collected 2016-06-14 | reverse complement strand
TCATATCGGCGGTGGCGGTTGATACCGAGATCGTGCAATCCGTGCGGTGGCGACGTCAGTACGAACTCAGTATCGATCGACTGGTCCGCACCTCGAGAAACGGCAAAGACACCTCGGGCATGGATGTTTTCGTGTAAAGCTCAGGCTGGCGAGAAACGTGCGCATCGGTGTGCTTCGCTGCACGTTCGCTGACCGGCGAGATCACGCCCGTCGCTCCAAAGCGAAGGCAAATATCGATTTTCGCTTGCTACTTTATCGAACCATGCAAGCCAAAGACTAGCGGTCGATAAATCAGTTGCCGCACATGGACCTAGGATATCGAAGAAAGTCAGAGGAAATCTTGTGGGCCGGATGAACACGAAGACGGTGATCTATCCCTTTTATAGAGAGATCCTCATTTATCCAAAGGGCTAACTCGTCCAAAAACACGTGACAATTCGGGCAAAGGCACAGGATGTTTTCTGTGATATCCGGCCCATTATCAGGACGCCCAAGGGGCTTGATGTGGCTACCGAGTGTGAAAGTTTGGCTGCAACGTCCTGGCGGTCCTGAACTTCCCCTGATCTTGCGGACACGGAAAGTCAAAGTAAAGAGAGAGAAATCGTGAACGGAAAAAAGATCGTAAAAAGGTACAACGAGGAGTTCAAGCGCCAAGCGGTGGAGCTGTTGATTCACAGTGGCAAGAGGCAGGCGCAGGTGGCTCGGGAGCTAGGGGTAAGCGATTACACGCTGACGCTGTGGAAGAGAGCGTACCTGGGGCAACTGAAGCCGGGAGAGCTTGAGGGGAAGCCACTGAGTCCTGAAGAGATGTTGGAAACGATTCGGCAGCTGCAGAAAGAGAACGAGTACCTCAAACGCCAGCGCGAGATCTTAAAAAAAGCGATGAGCATAGTGGGCGAGGAACCGAATCCCGGTATGCGATGATTAGGACTCTTTCGGTTGAATATGGAATCAAGGAATGTTGCGAAGCGCTGAGGGTATCACGCAGTGGGTACTATCAATGGAAGAAGGCAAAGCCAAGTCAGCGGGAGCGAGAGGAGGCCGAATTGGTGAAGCAGATAAAGGAAGTCTTTGAGGCCAATAAAGGCCGTTACGGCAGTCCACGAGTGAGGCAAGCACTGCGCCAGGATGGGATCGAATGTGGAGAGAATCGCGTAGCGCGCCTGATGCGCGAAAATGAACTGGCGGCACGATGCAAGAAAGCGTTTCGACCTCGCACGACAGTGCCTGGAAAGAGTACTGCACCCAATCTGATAAAGGATTTGGAGCCTAGTGGAGTCGATCAAATCTGGGTCAGCGATATCACTTACGTCGCGACGGTGGAAGGATGGCTGTACCTGGCCGTCATCTTGGATCTCTTCAGCCGTAAAGTGGTAGGATGGAAGCTGGGTGAAAGATTGGAAGCAGAACTGGTAGAGACAGCGCTGGCCAACGCGCTCATGATGCGCGGGCCCGATCCGGGGCTGTACTTCCATTCGGATCGAGGCAGCCAGTACAGCAGTCAGGCCGTACGCAAACCCTTGAGTGTGATCGGAGCTAATTTGAGCATGAGTGCGCAAGGAAACTGCTATGATAATGCGAAGGCTGAAGCGTTCTTCAGCACGTTAAAAACGGAATGTTTTCCACCTGACCAGCTCTTTGGCTCCAAGGCGTTGGCTCGCCGCGAGATCTTCGAATACATCGAAGTTTATTACAACAATCGGCGTCTGCACAGCGCGCTTGGTTATCAGACGCCACGCCAGTTTGAAGTCGGCTATAGTGAAAGAAAAAACGACTTTTTCGAAGGAAAAGTGTCAGCTACTCTTTTTCAGAATGCGTAACGTAGTTCAAGAGAGCAAACGGAATAAATGGAGGGTAGCCCGTAGGGAGGCGCCGTTTATGCCGGCTTGCGACCTTGAATGCAGTGCAGCATTCTGATCTGTAACAAACCGCATTAGTTAACCAAATTTCCGTGTCCGTTTTATCGGGGGAAGTACAAATAACTAAGCAGCGGCATGCGCGACCGAATCTCACGGATGAGCTGGTTTTGGTGGCCGATATGAAGGGCCAGATATCTCTTTTTAAATTCGAGCGTGAAGATAAACAGATACGCAAAGGTCTGGTGTTTAACGAATGACTGCGAATCAGGACGTCACCGAGGAGGGCGAGATCACGAATAAAGGCCGCTAAAAATTTCAGCGCCCGAGGTCATGCCAGCTCTCAATCGATCGGCGGTGTTAGGAGCGCTAACAAATCGAGAAGGATAGATATTTTATTGGATCAGCGACTGACCATATTTGAACAGGAAGAGGCCTGGAGGTAGACGGTAGCGAATGATAACGTCCTTTCTGCATCGTAATTCAGAACGGTCCTGTTTCCCGCGGGCGATACAATCGCAGTCAAGCGCCCCGTCGCATCGAATTCTCTGGTTTCGTAGCTTCCGTCCGGGTAAATCTTTTGAACTACGAGTTTCTGAGCGTCTCTGATAAAGCTGATGTTGCATGAATGGTAACCTTCGTCTGAGCTGCGTCCTCATTGGCGCTCTCGTTTCCGGATGCGCTCACACCGTCAAGATTTCTTATCCATCAGAATCGGAGATTCATCCGGAATTCGACAAGCCGTATACGATCTGGCAGGGAGAGCGCGCACAAGTGAATTGGACGCCCTCTTTAAATGCGGAGTCGTCCAAATATTTGGCCAAGTACGATCAGGTCCTGCTCGCAAACTCAATCCATGAGAAGGGTCTCCGCGACGAATATAAAATCGCAGGGAAGGGTACACCCCTGGTTGTCTACACGAAAAACCGCCATAGTACACCGAAAGAGCAACACTATCCGTCAAGCGGCATCGTGCTTGGAATAACTGCCGTTAAAGAAGCTCGCCCAGGGCAAGTACCATTGCTTAAACTCTATGATTCGTTCGACCCGGTCGTTGTGCGATCCGCTGTCGGCCCGGATCCGATTGCAGCCAATTACACGGCTACTCTAGCAGTATTGTATTCACACACCCGAAAAGTGGCCGGAAGCTCATTCGCATCGTTCATAAGACCTGACAATCCAAGATTCGCGACCGGCATTTATCTGATACACCCTTATGATCCGAATAAGATTCCCATCCTATTCATTCATGGCCTGCTTTCTTCTCCAATTTCGTGGCAGAACTTGACCAATGAACTGTGCTCGGACCCGAAAATCCTCGAACACTACCAACCGTGGTTTTTCCTTTATCCGACCGGCCAACCAGTCTTAGAAAGCGCAGCGCAACTGCGCGAAGACCTGCAGACAACGCAACGCTTATTCGATCCAAAAGGCAGCGCGATTGCCTCGCATCACGTCGTGGTTATCGCTCATAGCATGGGAGGACTGCTGGCGCATACTTTGGTGTCAGACTCACGCGACGCTCTTTGGAACGTGTTCGCGACTAAGCCGGTAAACAGCTTGACCCTTTCCGTTGACGAAAAGGATGTAATCCTGCAATATTTCTTCTTTCGACACCAGGCCTCTATCGATCGGGTTATCTTTCTTTGCGTCCCCCATCGAGGCAGCTCGCTTGCAGGTGGCATCGTTGGCAGCGTTGGTAACAGACTCATCCGCCATTCCAAAAGCCCTGCCCGCGCGATGAAAGAATTGGCCGCAGAATACCCGGGTATTTTGGACCCCTACTTCGCTCGAGTGAATGCGCGCGGCGGCCCAACCAGTCTGTTTTCGCTGGCGCCAAATCCTTTATTGAGCGGTCTTGCCGCGTTACCGATTAAGGTTCCATTTCACAGCATCATCGGAAACCTCGGAGTAGACCAGGGACCTGACAGCTCAGATGGACTCGTCAGCTATAGAAGTTCCCATTTGGAAGGAGCCGAATCAGAAAAGATCATTCCGGCAGGTCACTACCTAATGGCGAATCCAGAAACCGTCGCCGAGATCAAACGCATTTTGGAAGAGAATATCGCGCAAAGGGCTAGGCGATAGAATTGTTGGCCGATCGGATCTTTCCGCGCTTCATTTTTCCCGCATCAACCAATCGAACAAGCGTGATAGACGGATCTTAGCGAATCGTTGAAGTATTCCGCTTTAGTTTCGTTCCGGCTTCCCGAATTATGTAGAGCGTGAAGACCACTATCCAGCATCCGATCTTTGGCCGGATCGAGTACGACGACGCGACCCTCGGGTCATGGTCCAGCATGGCGACCTAGCGGAGCGTATCAAGTGGCTACTCAAGCCAGAAAACGCCCGACTGCTTGGTCATTGGCTTCGGCCCAATCGCTTCATCGAAGCGTGGGCGGGTTTGGGAATCCTGTTCGGCGCTAGAAAGATAACGACGAGCGGCAAAGAGGAGCACAGAGTAAAAACGACGATTGAGCATTCAATCTATGGCCGGATCACTCATGATGATGAGACAGGCAAGTCGCGGATCTGCTCGTCGATTGCTTCCTCTACAGTCGCGATCAGGCTGACACCGGCATTGTTGAGAAGAACGTCCAGCCTGCGGAAATGCCCGTACGCTTGCTGAACAACCTGCTGCACCTGTTCGGGATCGATCACGTCGAGCCCCAGCGGCAGGACGGCATCTCCGAAGCAATCTCAGGAGAGAAAACCACACTCGCTAACTCCTGACGCGCTTCTAGTGAGCTATTCCCGAGTGGTCGGCCATTCGGATGTAGCGCTAGCCGCAGGATCAGCGAACCGTTAGCGTACGATTTTTGACGTTTGGTGGGAACGCACCGCTAAGCTGACGCGACAGCGTTCTTCAGAGGCTTGGTGTTTGTTAATTGTCATTTTTTCTTGATCGATATTTGTCACCTTTGCCGTTCAGCCGGGTTCTAGCCGTTCGTCCAGAGTTTTGGCGCAAGTATTGGTAGAGCGTTTCGCGGCTTATGCCGAACTCGCGAGCAAGCGCGGGGCCTCATCGCAGACGCCATTGATCGCGCCGGTACGTTCCTGGACGTCGGCTGTGCAAATGGACATCTGATGGAATGTCTGGAACGATGGACCGCGCAAAAGGTTATCGGCTCGAGCGCTACGGCCTGGATATTTCGCCGGAGTTGATCGGCGTGGCGCGGCAACGGTTAACCAAGATTCTGCGAATCTTCGATCCGCAAATCGGCAACTTTGTTAATGGAGCGCTAGCGCACAGGGAAAACCATTTCGCAACAGCCTTTAGCTAGCCTCCGCACATTACGCTCAGGTCGCCACAACGAGGCCGCCTGCGGCTCGAATGACCTCTCCAGTGATCCAGGCTGATTCGTCCGATGCCAGGAATACTGCCAGCGGCGCGATATCAGTTACCCGACCAAGCCGGCCGAGCGGTGTCTTCCCGGCGAGGACGGCGCCGGCGCCGCCGTCAAAGGTCCCAGCAGTGATATTGCCTTCGGTTTCGGTATGACCGGGGGCGATGGCGTTGACACGGATCTTGCGCGGCGCAAGTTCGAGCGCCAACCCTTTGGTCAGCGCTTCGATGGCCCCCTTCGTGGACGCGTAAAGCAGGGCTCCCGCCACTGGATGCGAGCCGACGATAGAGCTGAGATTAATGACGCTCCCGCCCTCGGCGCCAAACCGGTTGATCGCCTCCTGCACCATGAGAATCGACCCGAGCACGTTGATGTTGTAGTGGACGTGAAAACTCTCTTCGGTGATATCCGCGAAGGCGCCGAAGCGGAAAACCCCGGCGTTGTTGACCAGGACGTCGAGTCTTCCGAACGCGGCATCCACTTCTTTGAAAAGCCGTGCGACATCTGCGGCCTTGGACACGTCGGCCCCGACCGCGATCGCCTCTCCCCCGCTGTCGATAATCGCCTGAGCCACCCGTTCGGCGCCTTTCCTATCGGAGGAGTAGTTCACGGCCACGCGCGCGCCGGCAGCGGCCAGCGCCGTTGCAATCCCGCTGCCGATGCCCTTGGATGCGCCTGTGACGACTGCGACTTTGCCTGTGAGTTTGCTCATTGTGTTGTCCTTCCTTCGTGCAGATGTGCTGCAGGTGATGCGCGGTGTCAATTCCTGCCTGGCATCTGGACCGTCATGTTAACTGTTGTCTCTGACCTCAACACGCGTACTTCGAACGGGAACGCCATGTTCTTCGTATTCCAAAAAACAGCATTAGACAGAAGCTGAGCCGCGCTATAATCACTCATGTCTCAACCAGAACAGTTTCAAGTCCTGATCCTTGGTAGTGGACAGGGTGGCAAGTTACTGGGTTGGCATATGGCGCGATCGGGGCGACGGACTGCCGTCGTGGAGCGTCGGTGGATCGGGGGCTCCTGTCCGAACATCGCCTGCCTGCCCAGCAAGAATGAGATTTGGAGCGCGAGGGTCGCACACTTAGTGCATCACGCCGCGCATTTCGGAACGATGACCGGTGCCGTCAAGACCGACATGGCAAAGGTCCGCCAACGCAAGCGCGACATGGTTAACCGCGAAATCGATTTCCATTTAAAGAGCTACAAGACGAGCGGCGCCGAATTGATCATGGGGACTGGGCGTTTTGTAGCGCCGAAAACACTCGAGGTGCGCCTGAATGACGGCGGGACACGCGAGCTGGCGGCTGACCAGGTTTTCATCAACGTCGGAACGCACGCGGCAATTGCGAGCGTTCCTGGCTTAGAGGCGGCTCGACCGCTCACACATATTGAGGCTTTGGAGCTCGACTACTTGCCGCCACATCTGATCGTGTTCGGAGGCGGCTATGTCGGCCTCGAATTGGCGCAGACTTACCGGCGCTTCGGTAGTCGCGTGACGATCATTCAGTCTGGATCTCAGCTTATGGTCCGGGAGGATCCTGACGTTGCGAATGAAATGCAGCGGATTCTTAGCGAGGAAGGTATTCAAATTCTAGTGGCGACCGAGACCCTCAATGTGCAAGGCAGATCCGGAGAGGAAGTCAGCGTCATTGTGCGCACAAACTCCGGTGAGCAAAAAATCGACGGCAGCGACATCTTGGTCGCGACAGGGCGCATTCCGAACACCGCCGGGATCGGGCTCGAGAAGGTCGGTGTCGAGTTGGATGGTCATGGATACGTTCGCGTCAACGAGCGGCTAGAGACGACTGCGTCTGGTGTCTGGGCTATGGGTGAATGCGCTGGTAGCCCGCACTTCACGCACGCGTCCGTCGACGACTTTCGAATCATCAGGGACAATCTGGCCGGAGGAAAGCGCACCACGCGCGATCGGCTGGTTCCATACTGCTTGTTCACGGACCCTCCGCTCGCCCACGTGGGACTAAGTGAACGCGAAGCGCAACAGCAGGGTGTCACAGTGCGTGTCGGGAGGCTTCCGATGAGCGCTGTGTTGCGGACAGAGGCAACGGACGAAACACAAGGCTTCATGAAGGTGCTTGTCGGTGGGAGCGACGACCGCATTCTCGGCTTCACGATGATTGGCTCCGAGGCCGGCGAGGTTTTGGCTGCGGTGCAAACGGCGATGCTGGCCAACTTGCCATATTCTAAGCTCCGAGACGCCGTTCTCGTCCACCCGACAATAGCGGAAGGACTCGGCCCGCTCTTTTCGAACCTACCGGAAAAATCCTTACAATAGGTCGGGCAGAAAAGTGTCTCGTTTGTCGAGCGGATTCTTGGTAACGCCAGAGCGGGGTTTGAGGATGCTACTCGCAAATACTGGGGCAACTAAATCCCAAGCTCGGGAGGTCAGCTCGGAAGCGACCAGCTCGAGTAGGAGCCAAAAACATAGGCTAGATGTCGCGCTACACCACATTAGAAGACTATGGAATAAAGGCCGGGTTTGCTGTACTTAGAACAACTGTCCTATCGCCTGAGCTATCCACGATTTAAGTGCAGTGCGACATCTGCGGACCGCGTTTATGGCTGCACCGAGATCTTCTCCGGTGTTGGCGAAGACTCTGGTACTACCGCAACGGTAACGGTTTGGCCGATTCTGAGGGGGATCGGCGGTTTACCGGTAATTTTGATGCGGACAGGGTAACGCTGGGGAAGTCGGACCCAATCTACGGTCTGGCTAACTGCAGCGAGTAAGCCGGTCGAAGTTCCGGCGGAACCGTCCTGCACAAAGATGCCGTACGCAACACTATCTATTTTCCCTTCAAATGGGTCGTTTTGATAACCCATCAATGTCATCTTCACCGTTCGCCTGGGCTTGATCGAGACGAGCTGCGTTTCTTTAAAATAGGCCGCGATCCAAAATGAGTTTGAATCGACTAGCGCAAGCAACTGCTCACCGGCATGCACGTAAGCGCCTGGGCTTGTGTTGACGTTAGTTAGATAGCCATCCACCGGCGCATAAACCTTCGTATAACCGAGGTTGAGCTCGGATTGTTCCAGGTTCGCCTTAGCGGCGTCCAGTTGAGCTTGAGCCGCGGCGAATGCGTTTTGAGCATTCTGAAACTCTTGTTTTGAGCTAACCCTTCTTTGAAACAGGTCGGTCTCTCGATCGAGATCTTGTTGCTTTTGGAGTAGGTTCGCTTCCAGGTTGGCAACCGAGGCTTTCGCAGACGCTAACGCCGTCTTGTAATCGGCTGGATCGATTTCAAACAAAAGATCGCCGGTCTTTACCTCCTGATTATCGTGAACCGGAATATTGATAATTGGACCGGAGACACGCGGCGCGATGCCGACAATGTTGGCTCTGACTTGGCAGTCGCGGGTCCACGGATCTGCCACATACTTCTGGTACAAGAACCAAGCCGCAACGGCTGCCAGAGCCACCGCGACCAAAGTGACCAGATATCTGTAGACCGCGACTTTCATGGTGCGAAGAAGAGACCGATTAGACTTCCGAAGAGCACAGCTAGTGCGGCGAAAAACAGTGGCAGATGCCAGACATGGCGAGCTAAACCTAGATGTTCAAGTAGGCTAGTTACCGCCCACGCGGATAAGAAGCCTAGGACAACTATTGCCATCGACCAAGGCGTATTGAAATCGTAGATGCGCTGCTCTCCGCTCCTGAGAAAATTGATGATGTCCGTCATCTCACCGGTGGATTGGCTGAAATTGTCACTTGCGGTAGCGGGATGCAAGAATCTACTAGGAATTTACTTGTGAGCGCTGAGGCAACGGTTCATCGACGTCGTTTGCCAGTTCTTGGGGAGGTCACCAGGAACTTCGCCGCGGTCTTCGCGGATCCAAGGATGATGTTTGGTATTAAGCTTGGATTGGCTGGGTTGTTGGCGGTTTATATCTCGCAGCTGATTCGGCTCGGTCACGCAAATTGGGCTCTATTTACTGTGCTTGTGCTAGCGCCGGCCCAGTACGTCGGAGCGATCGCTCAGCGGTCAATTGCCCGAGTGGCGGGTACGATCATTGGAGGGTTCTCGGGGGTATGGCTGCTCGGGAATTATGAACATGATCGTCTGCTCTTTTTGGGGTTCGCCTTCATCTACATTTGGATCTGCATGTACATGTACGGCGGCACGATCTTTCCGTACGCATTTTTTCTATGTGCAAACACGCTTGTGACGGTCAGTGCAAGCGGTATGAATAATCCGACCAACGCGTGGCATGTCGGGTTAGCCCGAACATTGGAGATCTTAACGGGAGTAGTTTCAGTCGTTCTGGTGTCCAATCTAGTTTGGCCGCGGTTTGCCCGTCATGATTTCATCAAGTTGGCTCGAGCGGCGCTGGGCAATGTCGCGCGACTCGTTGACTTGCAAAACAAAGGTCTGGCGACTGGTACTGACCTTTTCAACGAGGCTCGACCGGTCGCAATAGCGCTTCGGGACCAGGTCATGAAATTGCGGGCCGTGCTGCAGAATGGCGCCAACGAAAGCCTCTATTTTCGGCGCAATCTGCCTGGTTACAGAGCCGCTATAGTCTCCGTGACCCACCTTCTACAGGCAGCGTTGGACTTGTTCCGGCGTCAAAAGGGAGCACCGGGGTATCTCGACCAGGTTGGTCCGGAGCTGTCAGCGGTTCACGAAGCGATCGGACATGAACTGCGAATATTGTCCGACGCAGCCGGATCGAGAAAAGTGATCAAAGAAGGGCGGCTGGAGACAGCATTTCAAACGCTCGAAGAACGGTTGCTAGAGCTCTTCGCGACGGGAATTACGCGGAACTATTCTCTCGAGGATGCGTTGGACCTCGCTAACCGTAATGCCTCACTTTTGGCAATACGCGACGAGCTTCTAAAATTAGGTGCCATTGTGGCCAATTTGCCTTTACCGGGAGACCCGCCGACCCGCGATAAGCCTCGTGGATTTCGTTTGCCCAGTATAGATATGAGCCGGCTCCGTGATGGGGTGAAGCCGGCGATTGCGGCGACGGGTGCGCTGCTTATCTGTAACTGGTTTAATCCTCCTGGCGCGGCGGCGATACCGCTTGGAGCTTTGGCCCTAACTTTTTATAATAAGAACTTTATCGGTGGTAAGGCGGACCGAGGCGCGTTGCAGGGCGCATTTAAGGTGTCTGTAGCCGGGCTGTTTTTTATAGTCCTGGTATTCCTAATAAGCCCAGCTCTATCCAATTACGGCGTCATGAATCTGTTTCTGTTTGCCGAGCTGCTAGCGTATGGATTCTACTTGGCTTCTTTAGGAGGTCAGAATCTCCACGCAGGCGCGGCAATGTTTTTCATCGTTGCGACCGTCGGCTTGGATGCCGAGAAACCGGTCGCGGTTCAAGCCGTATTCGGATCGTACTTTGGTGTGGTGCTGCCGATATTCATTGCCGCAATTGTTAGCCGGCTATTCTGGCCAGTGCTTCCCGAGGCCGAGCTTCGGAAACGTTTCATTGAGTATTTTTCGATCTGCTCGAATTTCCTGGCTAAATCACCTGGTCATGGCGATACGGCACAATGCGAACGCCTAACTTTGATTCCGATAGAAGCCGTGAGTTGGGTGAAAGGACTGAAGGGGCGGCACTGCCCGGAAAGCGAGGTTGAGAAACTGCTGGAATTAGTGGTGACAATGCGACGTCTGGCACTCTATTTGACCACTCGCGCGCGTCTGCAGTTACCACCGTTACCGGAAAATATTGCGCATGTCGTGGATACGAGTGTCCACGAAGCAAGAGAAGAGTTCCGTAGAATTCCGGAAGCCTTGGTCACCGTTTTTCGCGAAGGGTCGACCCGGGTCGAAGTGCCATCGATGAAAGCAGCACGCGAAGATTTCCGAACCGCGTTGCAGCAGGTTCGCAGCCAAGGTCTGCTTGTAGATCAAGGCATGGATTCGGTTAGAAGTTTACTCTCCCTCGCACATAGATTGGACGTTATATCCGAAGATCTGGAGTTGTGCCGAGAACAAACTTTGGCGCTCAAAATCGAGCAGTATTGGGACGATTACAGCCTCTAAAACTGTTCGCCGATTACAGAGTGCTTATAAACGGCATCCAAAATTGTCGCATGCGACTCGGCTGCTTCAATGGGCGGGCGGCCCCGGCGGGGAGGAACAGAACCTTTAGCAGACACGCATTAAGTTTAACAGAACGGAAAGAAAAATCATTTGACGATCTCGATTTCATCTTTAACAATACGAAATGTTCAGTCAATATTACTGACGTGCCTGGATCCGGC
>WNFQ01012519.1_pt1 | contig 11448 bp, 7 predicted proteins | sample 5400171 | NCBI WGS metagenome assembly WNFQ01 (sample SAMN13153356, study PRJNA577476) | soil metagenome | isolation source: 20 cm soil under Madrone tree | place: USA:California | collected 2016-06-14 | reverse complement strand
GTACCGCATTGAAGTGGCGCCGTTAAGTGGCTCTGAGAATCCGTCGGGACGTTACGAGATCAAGATCCTTGAAATAAGAAAGGCGACCGAACAGGAGTTGCAAGCGGGCACAAATCAGGAAGTGTCCAAAGCCAAAGGATTGGCGCTGCTCAGCGAGGCCATCCTGAACTTCCCACAATTGCGCCGCCCGCAGACACGCGCGAGATTCCAGATACTAGCCGCGCAACTTTTGTGGAACTCTGATGACAAGCGCGCCGCGAAAATGATCGAACAGGCAATCGAGAGCGTCAAGGAATTCATCGCCAACGTCGATAACAGCGAGCAGGAGTACTACGAGAGTTTTGACATAGCGATGCAGCTCAGGGAGCAGCTGGTCCAGGCGCTCGGGCCGCATGATCCTGAGATGGCGCTGAACTTTCTTCGCGCCACCCGCACCCTCGAGAACCCTGAGGGCGCCCAAGAAAGATCTGGGGTAGATCGGGAGCTGCAATTAGAACTCTCGTTGGCCACGCAGATCGCCGCAGCCGATCCCAAGCGGGCGTTTCAAATGGCGGAGGACACGCTCAAGAGAGGTGCGTCAGCGAGTCTGATCGTCACGCTTCAGCAGCTACGTGCGAAGGATCCGGAACTGGCGGCGAAACTCGCCCATGACATCGCGTCTAAGCTGGCCAATGAGAAGTTGCTTAAAAATCCTGAAGCGAGCTATCTGGCGAGTGGTTTTTTTCGGGTTGTTCGGTCACCGATAAGGACACAGCCGGGTGGCGGTGACGGCGCGGCCAACACGAGTCTGATTTCTGAAGACGAATATCGAGATCTGTTTGTAAAAGTCCTCTCGGAAGCACTCTCTTATTCAACCCCCGGGCTGAATGTCTACACGACCGAAAGAAATGTAGTGCAGAATCTCCTCAATACGCTTAAGCAAATGAGCGCTGACTTGCAGCGCTATGCTCCCGAGCGCGCGGCCGCCTTAGAGAAGAAATGGAGTGAACTAAACGGTCTGGGTGATCCGCAAGCCGAGCTAAGGCAACGTCTGCAAACGACGATTAACAGTGGCCCACCCGATGCCGCCCTTGTATCTGTAGATTCTGCGCCGCGAGAAATGCGGCCTCAACTCTACCAACAGTTGGCCAACAAGATCGCCTCCGATGGAGACATTACCCGGGCCCGGCAAATAATAAACGACCACCTAACGAATCCTACGCAACGTCAGCAAGCTCAGAGAATGCTCGATCAGCAGGCAATCTTTGGCGCGGCTGCCAAAGGTAAGATTGATGAAGCCTTGCGAAACCTGAGCACCTTCCGCCCAGCCAGTGAACGACCACAAATACTAAGTCAGATCGTAAATCAGATTGGTCCCGGTCTTAAGAGCGCAACGGCGATACAGTACCTGCAGCAAGCCCGCAACATGCTGGGCCCCTCAGCTCAGGCAGAAGATCAACAGCAAATGTATGCGCTATTAGCGATTGGCCGGGCCTTTTCTAAATATGACTCGGCCCGTGCTTTTGAAATTATCGAACCCCTGGTCGATCAATTTAACGACATCAGCGCGGCGGCGGTGACCCTCAACGGCTTTGGCCAGAAGTACTATCAGGATGGCGAGATGGTTACGCACAATGGAAATGCCGTAGCCGACACCGCGAACCAGCTGGCGATGACATTGGGGAGCCTGGCATTGATTAATTTTGACCGGGCCAGGGCCGCGGCGGACAGGATTCATCCCATTGACGTTCGCATCGATGTATACATGACTATCGCCCAGCAAACCATTTCACCCAACGTTTCGGCGAACGGTCGATTCAACGTGGAGTATTAGTCGCCACCCATTCCCACTCGAGACCTCTTGCCGTACCGGAGTTTTTGCGAGAGAATCCCTCTCCAGAATCAGCGACATCTTCTGAGTGCAATGCGCAAATGTGCTGCCAACAATTCTATGCTCATCCCGTCCGCACTGAGCGCGAAGCGCGAACTCTATAGTGACCGTCAGCGGCTGGGTTAGGTCAGAGAATTGAGCGAGATCCGCTCGCTCCAGCCGACGGGACGTCGACGCTCTCAGCCTTAGGAGCTTTATGTACTTCAAACAGTTCTATCTCAACTGTCTCGCTCATGCTTCCTATCTGATTGGCTCAGACGGTGAAGCGGCTGTAGTAGATCCGCAACGCGACGTCGATCAATACCTGGACGAGGCAGCCGCGCAGAACCTGAAGATCAAATACGTCATCGAAACACACCTGCACGCGGATTTTGTCAGCGGGCATCGCGAGTTGGCCGCGCGCTCCGGCGCGCAGATCATTTTCGGATCGCAAGCGAAGGCGACGATCCCGCATCAGGCCGTCAGGGATGGCGACGAGCTGATGATTGGCCGTGTAAGACTGGGAATCCTGGAAACTCCGGGACACACCCCTGAAGGTATCTGCGTGCTGGTGTCTGATACTGAAGTTTCAGATCAACCGCAAAGAGTTCTGACGGGCGACACCTTGTTCATAGGAGATGTCGGCCGTCCCGATCTTGCGGGCGCCAAAGGGTGCACGCCTCAGACGATGGCCGGAATGATGTACGACAGCCTGCACGAAAAACTTCTGCGGCTGGATGACGCGGTCGAGGTCTTCCCGGCCCATGGCGCCGGCTCGATGTGCGGAAAAAATCTTTCGACCGAGACGTCTTCGACCATCGGCCATCAGCGTAAGTTCAACTATGCGCTGCAACCGATGACCAAAGAACAATTCATCAAGTTGCTGACCACGGACCTCCCTGAAGCGCCGGCTTACTTTTCAAAAGACGCTGAGATTAATCGCACTGGGGCTGACTTCCTGATCGGATTGCCGACGGCGACGGCGCTGCCGGTTGCGGAAGTCGCCAAACTTGCGCGAGCGGGCGTGATAATTCTCGACGTCCGCGAGGCGGCAGACTTCGGCGCAGGACATGTTCCCGGCGCGCTTAACATCGGGCTCGGCGGACAGTTTGCATCCTGGGCCGGCTCGTTGATTTCAATGGCCGCGCCGATTGTGATCGTGGCTGCCTCAGATGAAAAAGTTGGCGAGGCCCAGCTTCGTTTAGCAAGAGTCGGCCTGGAAAATATTCAAGGCTATCTGCCAGGCGGAATCGAAGCATGGAAGGAAGCGGGTCTCGAACTCGACGTGGTGCCGCAGATCAATGTGGCTGAGCTGAAAAAATTGATTGCAACGCGACCCGAGCTGCAGATTGTCGATGTGCGGCGGCCCGCTGAGTACGAGAGCGGACACGCCCCACGGGCGGCTAGCGCGCCATTGGCAAAACTTCCCGAACTACTGCCGGCCTTGAAGCTGAATCCAAACGCGCCCACGGCTGTCATCTGCGCCGGTGGTTATCGCTCTTCGGCCGGGACCAGCATCCTGCAGAAACACAGCTTCAAAGACCTACTCAATGTGACCGGCGGAACCAAAGCATGGATTGACGCGGGTTATGAAGTCGAGATGCCGGGATGAACGGCGCAGACTTGAGTAGATGTGATCAGAGCATTGAAAATTTGGTTAAGCCCGCGAAGCGAGGCGATAGCATAAAGCCTGGGGTGGAGCGGAGCGGAACCCCAGGATCGTCGAATACGCGGGGAGAGCCCGCGAGTGGGCGACCGCCGTTTCATCGAGTAAATCGGAGGTTTGGACTATCGCACGCTTCGCGCGCTCGGTTTCTTCCCGTTCGTTAACCTGGGGTTTCGCTGCGCTTCACCCCAGGCTCTATGCTTTCACCCGCTCCGCGGGTTTGCGGAAAACAGGGCCGTATTAACGCATTCACAGTTTCGTTCAGTCTGTGATTCTTTTAACGTTAGCGTGACGATGCTTGAGATCACAGACGTCAAAGTCTGTGCCGCTTGGGAGCGCGACTCAATATGAAGCCAACCGAACTTGATCGCCGCAACTTCCTGTCACTTACCGGCAAAGGTCTGGGTCTTGCCGCTATCTCGTCATCCACGGTCGGAGCTCTGCTGCAGAAGATTCATGCGGCAACAAAGACGGTCGCGGATCTCACGCCGGAACAGGCTGCCATGGATGAAGATTTCTGGTTTGAGATTCAGCAAGCCTTCACGGTCACGCGCGGCATGATCAATCTGAACAACGGCGGGGTTTCGCCCAGTCCGCGAATAGTCACTGAAGCATTGGTGCGTTACATCTGGCAGCAGGAAGATGCGACGGCTTACACCATGTGGCAGATCCTCGAGCCGCAATCTGAAACGATTCGCACCGGCCTGGCCGAACTTTTTGGTTGTGATCGGGAAGAGATCGCGATCACCCGCAATGCCTCTGAGTCCCTGGAAACACTGCTCCTCGGCATGGATCTGAAATCAGGGGATGAAATTCTGACGACCACTCAGGACTATGGCCGCATGCTCACGACGATTCGGCAGCGCGAGCAACGCGAAGGCATCAAGCTGAACCTGATAAAGATTCCGATTCCACCCAAAAACATTCAGGAGATCACCGGGGCTTTTGAAAGAGCCATTACCCCGCGAACGAAGTTGATCCAGATAGCCCATCAGATCAACATCACCGGGCAGATCACGCCGGTCAAAGCTGTCTGCGAAATGGCCCGGGCGCGGGGCGTCGAAACGATCGTCGATGGCGCGCACTCATTCGCTCAGTTCTATTTCAAACGAGCTGACCTGGACTGTGACTACTTCGGGACGTCACTTCACAAATGGCTGTATGCGCCAAAGGGTACGGGATTGCTTTATATCAAGCGCGACAAGATCGCGAAGGTGTGGCCGTTGTTCGCTGCCGAAGAAAAGCAAAAGGCGGACATTCGCAAGTTCGAAGAAATTGGGACGCATTCAGCGGCCCCGAAGCTGGCCATCGGCGAAGCGTTATTGTTTCACCACGGCGTTGGCGGTAAACGCAAAGAAGCGCGCCTGCGTTTTCTTTCACGCTACTGGATGGACAAACTCAAAGACATTCCCAAAGTTCGCTTTAATACTTCGCTGGATCCGCAGCAGATGTGCGCCATCGCCAATGTGCAAATCGAAGGCGTGGATTCAGCTAAGATTGGCAGTTATCTGTTTAGCCAGCACCGAATATTCACCACGCCGATTGTCCATGAGGAGTTCCAGGGCCTGCGGATTACGCCCAACCTTTATACCACGCTGCCGGAACTCGATCGTTTCTGCGGCGTGATGGAGACGATTGCGCGGAAGGGCCTACCGGCCTGAACAAAATTAACCCTTTCCGTTAAATTGGGCCCTGCCTTCGCAGAAAAGAGTTCTTGACTAGCTTTCACAGCGACCTCCATAATCAAATTTGGTGGCACAGACTTCACTCTGTGGAGTTTAGCCTCAGCCGGCAATAATTTGATCGGAGGACACTAAGTCCCTTGAGCGAAGAATTAGAAAACAGCTTGCAGCAGGCCATCGAGAGCTATCTCGGCAAGCGTCTGGCCGCAATTGATGAACAGCTTAATCGCCTGCAGAGTGATTTCGACGAGGCATTGAATCGTGTGCGCGAGAGCTCGACCGGCGAATCCCTGGACGCCTCGCCCCTTTCAGCTGCCATCTTCGCTCATTTGCAGACAGCGCGGGCGCAAAAGTTGAGCGGCGCGGCGCCGGACACTGTTCCAGCTTCAGGTCAGATTTCCACCATCAAGCGCGCGGTCGAAGATATAGAACGGCAGCAAACGCATGCTGATATTCTGGGTTCATTGCTGACCGCCGCCGTCCAGTTTGCTGAACGAGGCGCCCTGTTTGTGATTAGGAATGAACAGGCAATAGGCTGGCGCGAATGTGAATCCAGCGATCCTACTAATGTCGAAATGATAGGCGGCGTCTCTTTGCCGCTGAGCGCGGACACGCTCGTGGGCCGGGCGGCGCATTCCCTTTCAGTGTGGAGCGGCACTCCCGGAACGAATGCGGAAGACAGTCTCCTGATTGATCAGTTGGGCGGCGATCCGCAGACCGTAGCGGCAGTGCCTTTGGTCGTGCGCGGAAAAGTTGTGGCAGTGCTTTACGCCGATTCAACCTCGGGCGATACGAACGCAGTGAATGTCGACGCGCTCGAGTTACTGACGCGAGTTGCCGCGATGGCAGTCAATCTGGCGGCAGCGCCGCGCCCAGCAACTGCGAAGCAAGCTGAACCTCAGGTGGTCGCTCCGACTGCTGAACCCAAGGCGGAAACTTCGCCGGCACCGGTTGCAGCCGAGCCGGCTGAGGAACAGGAACCGGTCTACACACCAGAGATCGAAACGCAGCCGATCGAAGACGTTGCCGAACCATCCGTCGAAGAAGGATCCGTCACAGCCGAGCCGGAGTCAGTGTCGGCCGCAGCCCCGGAGCCCTCAGTTGAAGAAGCCCCTGCCGCCGCCGAGCCGGAGGTTGTTCACGAAGAAGTGGCCGCGCCAGCGCCGGAGGCGACCGCTGCCGCGGAAACTGAAAACATTTCAGCGGCTCAGCCTGAGCCGGTGGCGCCACAGTTCGCCACTGAGCAAATCACCGAACCAGAAACTGAAGCGCCGCAGTCTGCTCCGGCCGCCCCGAGCTATGCTTCGCAATACGCGTCCCCGCTGGGCGGCGCTCGCCGTTACGGGGTGAGTGAGCCGGACCTGCCGATTGAGGTTGGTGAGGACGAGCGCCGCTTGCACAACGACGCACGGCGCTTTGCACGCCTGCTGGTTTCTGAAATCAAGCTTTACAACGAGCCCAAGGTAAAGGAAGGCCGCACCCGCAGCGACATCTACGATCGCTTGAGAGAAGACATAGATCGTTCCCGGCAAATGTACGACAAACGCGTGGCCCCGCCGGTCGCCGCCCGGCATGACTATTTTCATCAGGAACTGGTGAATACTCTGGCTGAGGGCGATCCGGGAAAACTGGGAGACAGCTATCCCGGGGCCATTCTGACTGCGAATTAAAGTCGACGTACGCCCAAGCCGAATCGCTAAACTCTTCGGCCAACGAAAAGCAAAACACCCACAGACTTGAAAGAGTTTGTGGGTGTTTTGGCGCTCGGCACCTCTCAATTAGTCAGACGTCAGTTTCCGCTAACCAGGAACACATCCCAGGCCCATCGTCCGACATGCGAATGCTTTGCATCGTCCGCTTTCGCGCGATAGCGAAATTGATTGCCGTATTGATCGGTCCGCTTCGACTCTTTGTAATCGAGCGAAATCGATTCAACGTTGAGCGAAGGCAAGGTGTGCAACTCAGCCGGCTCGGAAATGCCGTTGTGATTTGTGTCCTGCCACAGACGCAATGAAGAGAACATGGCATCGTTCTGGTCGATCACTCCGTCGCCGTTGCCGCCCCTCGCCGGTTTGTCGTATTCAGCCAGGGCGACGAATCCATTCGGGGTGGCCGAGGGCGGCTGCGGCGTGACATCGCCGAACAGCTCAGTGCCGTTGTCGATCAAGCCGTCGCCGTTGCGATCCAAGACCAGCCAGGCGTCGTCTGAGCCTGCTGTGGTCCATGCCAATCTTTCTTTCGCGCTATCCGAGTCGAGATCAAAATCAACGCCGCTTAATGTATTCGTCAGGTCAAAGCCATCGCCCGAGACATCAACTATAATCGGACTCATATCGCATGTACCTTGGCTGGTGACGCACCTACACTTGCGCGAGCACCAGATTTGCGCAGCTTGCTCACAATCCAAAGACGATCCGGCCTCTGCCGGACAACCATTCGGGTAACAAGTACCGCCGTAGAAAGAATAACCCAGCGCCCAACAGTCGCCTGAGGTTGTCGGCGGGCTGTCGGAGCAAGTGCTCGTACTGGTAAGCCAATACCCTCCTGCGGCTTGGCAGTCCGCAGATGTGCCTGCGCCAGTGAATGGATCACAAGTATTCGAGTGGCTTTCTTGATGTACGGAACCGGTCTGCGAGCAGTTCCAGTTTGAGTCCGCGACCGCGTCCACGCTTTCAATGTGTGCAGTAGTTGTCGTGAAATGATTCTGAGTTGAGTAAGTGAAAGTTGGATTCTTAAAGTTCGGCTGGCACTTACCCTCATTACTAAAGATCGTAGGAGGTGGAGTGCAATCTCCATGTGCCTCGACATTGAAGTTCTCCGTGCTGCCGTCGCCCCACGTTATTGTCCAATAGTGAGTCCATGAACTCCAGGTGCAGTTTCCACAATGCGTTGGTGACGCAGCGGTACAGTCCCCGGAAGTATCTGACTGACGAGTTAAAGAGGATGCAGTGCCGCATAATGTCGGCGATTCTGAGAAAGTGTTCGATGGCATAGTTAACAAAGCTGCCATCATGAGCAGACTTAAGGAGATTGATAGGCGGATGGTTCTTCGCATGTCTCAATTCCCTTTCTCTTTCTTAGACTCACGGATTCGTCTCTCTCTTTCATGATCTCTCGCATCATGAATATTTTTACGCACGTCAGCATCACCTTCTTCAGTCCCGTCGTCGTAGAGAACCGCTGAAACGCGTATTGGGGTGTGCGCACGGAGGTTCGAAGCAGCTTCGTAGAAAGTGTAGCTTGAGTCCGGAGGAATAAGCGCTGCGGGACTGAGTCCGTTGTCGTCTGAAAAGTTGGACGTGCCATAGGACATCCCCAAAGCCGCGATACCCTTGCCTGTCTTGTTAACGACAGTGATATTCGCTGAACCATTCCCATCGATAAAGGCGCTCACCACTTCGATTCCTTTGATCGAGGAAATCACCGGCGGCAGAGTGTCGGTGACCCGTTCATCTTGTTTTTGAGGAACGCTGGCGCCGGGCGATTGTGCCCGAGGCCATTTACGGGCGGCCACGGAAACGACGATCACGACGAGGGTGAGTGCTAGTGAAACAACCAGGATACTATTGCGCGTCGACCTCTTAATATTCATTTGGAACCTCCAGTAATTGATGGGATATCTACGCATGTTTCCACTTTGCGTTAGATTGAAGGCTGACTACCGAGACATCCGGTGATGTGGGGATAGAGGAGCCACTTAATGAACCGACTATACTCCCTGATCTGATTTCGTCAAGAGGCTTCGCAGTTGTGGCGCAAGCGTGACAAACACAAAGGCAAGGCTTCCATGCAACTATCACTACGAACGAAACGGGCAGACCAATTAGGTGTAGGTAAAGTTGTGGGCGCGGTGCTTACTCCATCGTGCGACAGCATCGCAAAGCCTTGCCCGATCTTCGTATCGACTCGGTCCAGTGTGCCGTTGACTTTCTTGTAGACGCTTTCAATCAAGCCGCGGTGTTGTTAACTGAGATCACCTAATCGCCGTCGCGAATTTGCCAGTCGCAGCGCTTTGGTAATAAAGTCACCCTCTAATTCAGAAGATTTTTTCTAACAACATATGAAGACTTCGCTGTTCGACCTTGCGCTTAATGCGATAAACGAAAAGTGTCTCACGGCGGCGGTCATCGATCGTTTCCGCAACGACCGCCGCCGTGATGTGTAGTTATTTGAAAGGACCAAGCTGTGCCTTTTTCCTGCCCTCTTACGGCTGCCCAAATCGTTGCCGATATTCGGCCGAAGACAGGAAGGCGTCGATCAGGGCATTAACTCCATCCTGATTCGCCGGGTTGCCGTAATTATTCAGGACGGAAAGCCAGAACTGAAAGCCGCCGTCGTCGTCCGACACGGAGCGTCGGAGATAGACCTCATAGCATAAGTGTACGAACGTGTAATTGTCCGTGGTGCCGCCTCCGGGCGCGAAGAGCCATGGATATTCGGCGACCCAAAACGCTCGCGACACGTCGATGCGCTTTGTATGCGTGCACCCATTGTTGTCGTTGAAGCCCGTGCCACAGTTGTTGGTGATCTGTCCCGTCCAGAAATCCAGCCCGCCTTCATCCGGTGTGGGCTGATTCACCAGGAAATCCGCATAGTGTTGCCAGACGAAGAACCTTTGATTGTCCACGGGATTCGTCGTGGTGGGCAGACTTCCGGTCCAAAGCAAGCGGTTAGCCGTTCCCCCGGGAAGGTTGCTCAACTTACTGAGGCTCGCATTGCTGTCGATGAACCGGACAACCCGATCGGGACAGGTCGATATCGCCCCGCCTAAAGGTGATGATGGTCCTTGAATTGGATAAGCAGAACAGTTTGTCATGCCGGTTCGACCTTCGAGATACAAGCTGACTGCTCCAGCGCCATGCGGCGAAGCCATGGATGTTCCTGAGAAGGTATTTGTGTCTGTGTCGCTACCGTTCCAAGCTGAGGTGATGCCGACGCCGGGCGCATGAAGATCCACCAGCGAACCGAAGCAGGAGAAGTCGGCCCGGATGTCCGAAATGTCCGTCGCTCCGACAGTCAATGCCGCCATTACATCGGCAGGAGTGTTATTTGAAGCATCATCAAAATCGTTTCCTGCGGCGACTGAATAAGTCACTCCGTCATTAATGGAATTATTCACCGCATTGTCGATTGCTGGCCCGACACTTGCGACACGTCCGCGGAGACTCATATTGGCTACGGCGGTGCCTGAAGGATTGGCGTCGTGGTCACTAGTTACCCAGTTGATTCCCGCAACCACGCCATCAATTGAGCCACCGCCAGCAGAATTGAGGACTTTAACCGAACGGATGGTCACATTCTTGGCCACCCCATAACTTGCGCCCCCAACTGTTCCGGCGACGTGCGTACCATGACCATTGAAGTCATTATTACCTCCGGAACTTCCCTCGTTAACGAAGTCAGCGGCGATCGATGCGCGGCCGCCAAAGTCTTGATGACTTGCCCGGATGCCGGTGTCAATCACATAGGCTGTGACGCCTGAACCGGTGGCGTTGTAAACGTACTGATTATCCAGAGGTAACGACATTTGGTCGATGCGATCCAAGCCCCACGACGGTGGGCTAAACTGCACCGTCGACTGCTGAACCAGCCCCACCTCTTCAACCCATTTAACTTGTGGGCGTTGACTAATGGCGATGGCTGCTGTTTCATTCGGCAATTCTATCGAGAAGCCCTTGAGGGCGGTTTCATAAACAAACCCAACCTTTCCGGAATGAACTAGCGCGATTGTGCTGGCGATTGAGGCTATCTTCGCCCGTCGCGTACCTAGTGAGGCTTTATTGGAGACCACGTCGTCCTTCAGCACGACGATGTACTTGTTTGGAACCGCATTCTGAACTTTGACGAACTTGGTTTGCGGCGTAAGGGAGCGGTCGATCGGGAGCGGACGCGATGTTCTGAGCGGTGAAAACTCAGGCGGATAGACTGTCTGGTTACCCAGCGTTGACTGACCTATTGTTGAGGTCGGCATTGACGTTACGACCAACGCGAGAGCGAATACGCTCAACGCGACGAAACAAGTCTTGATACTCTTCATGGTAGCTCTGTCTCCTTTTAGTTCTGGAGATGAAGACACGCGTTCTTCATCTGGGATTGAGCCACTGCTGCGTCAGGATAGCGTTACTGAATAGCGCATTCTGTCTGCCGCAACCTCATGGCAGATGTAGATAAGAAAAGTCACGTTCTCACATGCAAACGAATGCGAGGCGTTTGCCTTTCCATCAGTTTTCAGCTTGGGGCAAGGGAGATTG
>WNFQ01009705.1_pt1 | contig 11450 bp, 9 predicted proteins | sample 5400171 | NCBI WGS metagenome assembly WNFQ01 (sample SAMN13153356, study PRJNA577476) | soil metagenome | isolation source: 20 cm soil under Madrone tree | place: USA:California | collected 2016-06-14 | reverse complement strand
CTTCCTGCGCCGCCAGGGCGAGCGGCTGGCGCAACTGCCCGCCGGCTGAAGATCGGCGCGCGCCGCGGCGTGAGGCATGGAGCGCTTTGCGGCCATCGCCCGTGAGATCACCGCCCTGACCGGGACGCGCTGTGCGCCTGCGCCGCAGCGCCGCGTGACGGGCGGCTGCATCAATGAATGTTACTACTGGCCCGGCGATGCGGGCGCGATGTTCGTGAAGGTCGCGGCGCCCGAGGCGCATGCCATGTTCGCGGCCGAGGCAGCCGGGCTCGCAGAGCTTGAGTGGGCGCACGCGGTGCGCGTGCCGCGGGTGCTGGCGAGCGGCCATACGGAGCGGTGCGCGTTCCTGGCGCTCGAGTGGATCGAGGTCGGCGTGGCGGGACCGGATTGCGAGGCGCGCTTAGGTCAGGAGCTCGCCGCGCTGCATGCCGTGACCGCGCCCCGGTTTGGCTGGGTGCGCGACAACACCATCGGCCGCACGCCGCAGGCGAATGCCGCGAGCGATGACTGGGCGGAATTTTTTCGCGAGCGGCGCCTGCGCCCGCAGCTCGAGCTCACCAAGGCGCACGGGTTTGCGGAGCTGCTCGCGACTCCCGGCGAGCGGCTGCTCGAGTCAGTGCACGTGTTGCTCGCCGGTCACCGCCCGGCGGCGTCGCTCCTGCACGGGGACCTGTGGGGCGGCAACTGGCTCGCGAGCGCGAGCGGTGAACCGGTGCTCATCGACCCGGCGGTCTATTACGGCGATCGCGAGACCGACCTGGCGATGACACGCCTGTTCGGCGGCTTCGGCGAGCGCTTCTACCAGGCGTACCAGGCGGCGGCGCCGCTGGCACCGGCAGCGCAGGCGCGCTGTGAGCTCTACAACCTCTACCACGTGCTGAACCACGCCAACCTGTTCGGCCGCGGCTACGCCCTGCAGGCGCGCGCCATCATCGAGCATCTGCTGGCGCAGGCGCGGCGCTGACAGACCGCGCGCGCGCAATTCGCTATGCTGCGCCTCGCAGCCCGAGTGCTTTCTCAGGAGCGATCCATGGCGAACAAGAACATCCAATCGGCTCTCCTGGAGACGCGCAGCTTTCCCCCGCCGCCCGCCTTCGCGGCGCGCGCCCGCATCAAGCCTGCGGACCTGGAAAATCTGCGCAAGCGCGCGCGCGACGACCATGTCGGATTCTGGGCGGATCTCGCATCCCAGGAGCTCGCCTGGCACACGCCCTTCACGGTGACGCTGGACGACGCGCGGGCTCCGAACTATCGCTGGTTCAGCGACGGGCGCCTGAACGCCTCCTTCAACTGCCTCGATGTGCACCTGAACGAGCGCGGCCACAAGACCGCGGTCATCTTCGAGGGCGAGCCCGGCGACGTGCGGCGCCTGAGCTACCGCGAGCTGCATGCCGAGGTGTGCCGCTTCGCCAACGCGCTCAAGGCACAGGGTGTGGGGCGCGGCGACCGCGTCATCATCTATATGCCGCTGGTGCCCGAAATCCTGATCGCGATGCACGCCTGCAACCGCATCGGCGCGATTCATTCGGTGGTGTTCGGCGGCTTCTCGGCCGTGGCGCTCAAGGATCGCATCGAGGACACCGCAGCGGTGCTGGTGATTACCGCCGACGGCGGCTGGCGCGGCGGACAGGCGATCGAGCTGAAGGCGGCCACCGACCATGCCCTCGACAGCGGTTGTCGCAGCGTGCGGCGCGTGATCGTGCTGAAGCGCACAGCTAAGCCGGTCGCCATGAATCCGCAGCGCGACCTCTGGTGGCACGAGGTCGTCGAGGGTCAGTCGCCGTCGTGCGAACCGGAGTGGGTGGACGCGGAGCATCCGCTGTTCCTGCTGTACACCTCGGGCTCCACCGGCAAACCGAAGGGCATCCAGCACGCCACCGGCGGGTATCTGCTGGGCGCGAAAGTGACTACGCAGTGGGTGTTCGATCTGCGCGATGAGGACGTGTTCTGGTGTACCGCGGATGTCGGCTGGGTCACCGGACACACTTATGTCGCTTACGGACCGCTCGCGGCGGGCGCGACCGTCGTGCTGTATGAAGGTGCGCCGGTATTCCCGGACGGCGGACGCTTCTGGAAGAACTGCCAGACGCACGGCGTGACCGTGTTCTATACCGCGCCCACGGCGATCCGCGCCCTCATGAGGCTCGGCGATGCGTTGCCGGCGAAGTACGATCGCTCGCGTCTGCGGCTGCTCGGCAGCGTCGGGGAGCCCATCAATCCCGAGGCGTGGATGTGGTATCACCGCGTGATCGGCGAGGGCCGCTGCCCGATCGTCGATACCTGGTGGCAGACCGAGACCGGCGCCATCCTCATCTCCCCGCTCCCGGGCGTGACCGCGACCAAACCCGGATCGTGCACGCAACCCTTGCCCGGGATCGACGCGGACATCGTCGACGATCATGGCGACACCGTGAAGCGCGCCGACGCCGGCGGTTACCTCGTGATCAAGAAGCCCTGGCCATCGATGCTGCGCACCATCTGGCGCAACAACGAGCGCTACATCGCCGGCTACTGGGAGAAATTCAACAATCGCCTGTACGTGGCGGGCGACAGCGCCCACCGCGATGAGGACGGCTATTTCTGGATCATGGGGCGCATCGATGATGTGCTGAAGGTCAGCGGGCACCGGCTCGGGACCATGGAGATCGAGTCGGCGCTGGTCGCGCATCCGCGCGTGGCCGAGGCCGCCGTGGTCGGCAAGCCCCACGACATCAAGGGCGAGTCGGTGTTCGCCTACGTGGTGTGCCGCGGTCAACGCCCGACGGGCGACAGCAGCAAGCTGGTAAAGGAGCTGCGCGAGTGGGTGGGGGAGCAGTTGGGTGCAATCGCCAAGCCCGACGACATCCGCTTCGCGGACAACCTTCCCAAGACGCGCTCGGGCAAGATCATGCGCCGGTTGCTCAAGGCCATCGCGCGCGGCGAGGAGATCACCCAGGACGTCTCGACGCTCGAGAACCCGGCGATTCTAGAGCAGTTGCGCGGCACGGAAAGCCCCAGGGCCGCACCCGGCACCGCTCGCAAGCCCGCCGCAGCGCGCGGCGCGGCGCGGCGCCCGGCGGCGGCCAAGCCTCGCAAGCCGGCCAAAGCGGCGCGGGCCAAGGCACGCAGCACACCCCGCACCGCCGCCCGTCGTCCCGCGCCGCGCAAGAAGTCGCCGGCCACGGGCCGCAAATCAGCCGCGCGCCGCACCGCGCGGGCGGGCCCGGCCCGGCGGCGCCGCGCGGCATCGGGCCGCCGGCGCGCGCCAGCCAGACGCTAAGCGCTGAGGCGCCCGTTGCTCGTCAGGTCGTGCTGGCGTTGAGCGCAAACACCACCAGGCGCCGCTGCAGCCGCTCGGAGAGTCCGCGCGGCTGATCGAGGCCCATGCGCTTGAGCGCGGAGGCATGGCGGCGCGCCGGTGTGGCGGCGAGTGACGCCGCGGCGGTCTTCACCCGGCCCCAGGGGCTGGCGGTGCGCCCGGCGAGAAACTTCAGCGCCCGCGCGAGGACAATCTCCTCCTCCGCCAGGTCGGTGCCGAACGGATATTCGCTGAAGTATCCCTGCTGGCGGTGGCCGCGCAACGCGCGCGTCAGACGCTGCGGCAGGTTGTTGCGGAACGCCTGCGGGATGCGGTAGTCGGCGCGGATCTTGCCCGCCGACCGGGCGCGTGACAGCAGCGCGTCCTGAAAACGCGAGTCCGCGACGTTCAGCAGCGCGATGATGATCTCCTCGTCGGTGCGGCCGCGCAGGTCCGCGATGCCATACTCGGTGACCACCAGATCGCGCAGGTGCCGCGGAATGGTCTGGTGCGCGTAGTTCCAGATGATGTTTGAAGTGGTGTGGCCGTGGCGCGTGCGGGTGGCGCGCACACACAGGATCGAGCGCGCGCCCGGCAACGCGTGCGCCATGGCGACGAAGTTGTATTGACCGCCGACGCCGCTCACCACCTGCCCGTTCTCCAGCGCGTCGGAGACCGCAGCTCCCAGCAGCGTGACCATCATGGTAGTGTTGATGCAGCGCGCGGCGCGCCGCTGCAGGATGCGCAGCTCCTGGTCGGCGCCGTACAGCTGGTTGACGAACGCCACGCCGCGCATGCCGAACTGCGCCCGCTCGCCCTCGGGCAGCTCGCGCAACGCCGCATAGAATCCGCGCGGACCCAGAAAGAACCCGGCATGCAGCACCTGGCCGTTGCGCAGCTCGCTTCCCAGGCACTCGGCCGCCAGGCGCGCGCGGCTCGCAGGATCGGCGAGATTGGCCGCAATCCACTCCCCGCCCGCGGCGCGCACGCGAGCGTCGGCAAACTCTACATCCTCGCGAAACACGCCGTGGCATTTGAGGTCCGCGAACTCCGCGCTGCTCAGCACCGGGCCCACCCCCGCAGCGGCCAGCAGACCGAGAATGCGCTCATCGAAGCGCTCGCCCGTCTGCCCGGAGCTCAGCAGCCTCTCGAGCGGCAGCGAGTCGTAGACGCGGCGGCACAGGATCCCCGCGCGATACAGCTCGAGCAGCTGATCGACGAACATCTCGGTGCAGGCGAACAGCCCGGCGCAGAACGGCGCGTCGCCCCCCTCGGCGTGGATCAGCGGCGCGGCCGTTGCCGTGCCGAGCGCCTGCACAGCACTGCGCCAGGCCGCGTTCTGCTGATGCCGCAACAGCAGCGCATACACCAGCGAGTCACCCAGCTCGCCGATGCCGATCTGCAGCGTGCCCCCATCGCGCACCAGGGCGCTCGCGTACACGCCGATGGCGTGGTCGACCGTGCCGAGCGGCGGATTGGGCGGACAGAACAGGTCGTAGTCGTAGCGCGGATCGTCGATGAGGAAGTCAAAGCGCCCGGGATCGACCAGCGCGTGCCCGGTCATGAACGGCATTTGTGCGTGCGTCTGCGCCACCATGACGATGTCGCGGCCGGTGGCGCGCGCCTCCTCGATGAGCGGCAGCAGATCGACGCTCACATCGGCATTGGAGCCGAAGCTCAGCTGCAGCTCGCCGTTCACCATGCGCCGCGCCACCAGCTGGGCCATGACGTTGACGCCGCGCGCCAGACAATCGCGCGCCACGTGCGTGTAATTCGCACTCAGGTAATGGCGCTGCGCGTGACGCGAATTGAGAAACGCGCCCGGCGCCAGAAAGAACTCGACGATGCGGATGTTGGGCGGAAGGGTGTCGCTCTGCATGGCGCGCGCGTATTCCGGCTCCACATAAGTGCCGAACACCCGTGCGGCGAGCGGCGTCAGCAGCCGCGCCTCCAGCGCCGAGCGGGCCACGGGCTTCAGCAGCGACAGCGCCGTGAGGATGGTCAGATCGATCGTCGAGTCGCGCAGCGCGCGGCGGTAGAATTCGTTGACCAGCGGATTGGGTTTGCCGATCCCGAGCGGCAGCGCCAGCACGATGCGCGGTCCCACGCGGCGCAGCACCGCGTCGACGCAGTGTCCGACGTCATCGAGTATCTCTGGCATGCAGTACGGCATGCTCACTGAAGCAGGCGGCGCGCGTCAACGGTTACGAGTTACAACCATGGAGGCAAGGCATGTCAGTCAACAAACCCGCCCTTGATCCGCGCAGCGTCGCGGTGCATTCCAGCAGCGCTTACCCCGAGCCCTACCGCTCGCGGGTAATGCCGCGCGACAAGCGCCCTCTCGGGGACGCGCTCGGACTTACCCGGATCGGCGTCAATCTGACGACCCTGAGCCCGGGCAAGGAGTCCTCCATGTGCCACTGGCACACGCACGAGGACGAGTTCGTGTATGTGCTCGAGGGCGAGCTGGTGCTGCGCTGCGGCCCCGGGGAGCAGCTGCTGACTGCCGGCATGTGCGCCGGCTTTGCGGCCGGCGCCGAGCAGGGCCATCAGCTCATCAATCGCAGCGATCGCCCGGCGCGGTACCTGGAGGTGAGTAACCGCGACGCGGCGGACACGGCGCACTACTCCGACCCGGAGGTGGACTTGCTGTGGAGCCCGGTGCACGCGCGCGGCCGCATGACCCGCCGTGACGGGACTCCTGTCTGATGGTCAGTGAGCGGTAGCCGTAGGCGTGAGCCGCAGCGCGAAGGACACGCCGACCTCGTTCCCCACTTGGTCAGTGGCTTTCCATTCGCCCTGGCCGACGCCGAAGTCGAGCCGCCGGATGCTCGTCTTGCCGCTCATGTAGCCGACGGCCACGCCGTGCTCGTCGGCGGTGCGAAACGTGAACGGCACGCGTGTATCGCGCGTCACGCCGCGGATGGTGAGCTTGCCGATCGCTTCATAGCCGCCGGCGGTCTTGTTGAACTGGCTGGCGGCGAAATGCGCCTGGGGAAACTTCGCCAGCGCGAACAGATCCGCGCTGCGCAGGGTGTCATCGCGCTCCTGGTCGCCGGTGTCGAGGGAGCCGATCTCGACGGTGACCTCGAGCCGGCTGGCCGCGAGGTTGTCGGGCGAGAAGTCGAAGCTCACGGCGAAGCGGGTGAACTTGCCTTTGTTCTGTGCGCCGGCCTGCTGGAAGGTGAATTCCAGCGAGCTCCTGGGCGCATCGAGCACGTAGTGTGTGACGGCGGGCGCGCTCGCCGGCGCCGCCGCGGCCAGGCACGGCCCGGAGGCCGTGGCCAGGAAAATAGCCGTCAGTACCGTATGCCCTGTTGGTCTCATCGCCTGGTTCCCTGCGTCGTGGTGGAGAGCGGCAGCATGCGCTGCAGCACGTCGTCCCTGAGCACGTAGTGATGCTTGAGCGCGGCCGCCACGTGCAGCGTCACCACCGCACCCAGCACCACCGCGAGGGTCTGGTGGGTCATCCAGCCTGACAGGGGCATGGCGAACAACAGCACATACAACATGGCGTGCGTGAAGCGCGCCAGGGTGCGCTCGTACGGCTTGAGCGTCTGCGGCAGCGCGGGCGTCGGGTTCAGCTGCCGCCAGCCGAGCCTCACTATCGCGAGTCCCAGGATGGTGAGACCGACGGACTTGTGGCGCGCGAGCATGGCGAGCTTTTTCATGCCCAGCGGCAGATCGCCCGCGAGCGCGGCGAGGGTGACCTGCACGATGATCAGCACGACGATGAGCCAGTGCAGCAGCTGGGCGACCGCACCCCAGCGGTGTGTGGTATTCCGTATGACCATGCCGCTAAGCTTATGCGCGTGAGTGCGCGTTGCAAACTGCGGCTGCCCGGCGTGGCGCTGCTCGCGGTCCTGCTCGCCGGCTGCCCGCTGCAACCGCGGGTTCCCGCGGCGCCGCCGCTGGCGGCGGTGGAGACTCCCGCGCCTCACGAGGGGGTTCCCTACGACATCGTGGCGGATGAATCGCTGCTCACCATCCGCGTGTATCGCGGCGGTACGCTCGCGAGCGCCGGCCACAACCACGTGATCGCCTCGCACGCCCTGACCGGTACGATCTACGTTCCCGCGGACCTCATGCGCACCAGCTTCGAGGCTCATATCCCGGTGGCCTCGTTCACGGTCGATGAAGCGGCGCTGCGCGCGCAGGAGCACAGCGCCGATTTCCCGCCCGAGGTGCCGGACAGCGCCCGGGAGGGAACGCGGCGCAACATGCTCGGGGAGGCGCTGCTCGACAGTGAGCGCAACCCGCAGATCGTGTTGCGCTCTGTGCGGCTCGAGTCTGCCGGGCAGCCGGCGGCGGGCACCGGGAGCGAAGCCGGCGGCGAGGCGCGGGCGGTGCTGGCCCGGGTGCAGACCACGGTGCGCGGGCAGGTGCGCACCATCAGCGTGCCGGTGCGCTACAGCCTCGCCGCCGGCACAATCACCGTATCCGGCGAGACCCCGCTGCGGCAGAGCGATATCGGGCTCACGCCTTTCAGCGCCCTGCTCGGTGCACTGCAGGTGCAGGACGAGATGCGGGTGCGGTTCCGCCTCGTGGCGCGCGCGGCCGGGAGCGCACTGAACCCTTCGGGGACGCCGTGAACCCATCCCTGGAGGCTCCGGGAAAAACGTCCCTGTTTTTCACGGCCCCGAAGGCTTCATTGCGCTCGCGGCCGCTTCCAGTTAGTAGTTAGTGGCGGTTCAGTTCCGCCAGCAGCTCGTTGGCCTGGTACACCTTGCGCAGCGCCTCGAACATGATGGCGGGGTGCACCGCGACTGCGCGGTTCAGCTCCGGATCGAACCAGTAGCTGCCCGCGATCGAGTGGATGTTGCCGTCGAACATCAGTCCCACGAGCCTGCCGCCGGTATCGATCAGCGGGCTGCCGGAGTTGCCGCCCACAATGTCGTTGTTGGTGGAGAGATCGAACCTCGTCTGCGGATCGAGCTCGGTCTTCACCTTGAGCCAGCTGTCGGGAATCCGGAACGGTTCCTGGCCGGTGGCGCGCTCGAACAGCCGCGACAGGTACGTGAACGGCTCGATTTCGCGGCCGTCCTCCTTCCAGCCCTGCACCGAGCCGACGTTCAAGCGCAGGGTGAAGGTCGCATCCGGCGGCACGCTCGTGCCATACACGCGAAAGCGGGCGCGCGCGATTTTTTCGGACGCGGCGTCGACCGGAGCTTCCACCTCGTCTTCATAGCTCTTGCGCACCGTACGGGCCGGCGCATCCACGCTGCGCGCGAGTTCGATCATCGGGTCGTGCGCGGCCTCCAGCGCCGCCGCGCCACCGTCCCACAAGCGCTGGCGCAGCTTCGGATCGGCGAGCTGCGAGCCGTCCACCAGCCGTGCCGCCAGCGTGTCGGGTGAATCCTTCGTCAGCAGCTGACGCACGATCGGGGCGTCCGGCCCCAGCCACTCGCGCATGCGCTCCAACGCAAAGGACAGCGTGAGCTTGTCGAGCGCCGGATACACGGGTACCGGGGCGGTGAGGCGCTGCACGACGCGTGGCAGCGCCGCGTCGCGGTATTCACGCAGGCGGTCGGTGTTGGGTTTGGGGCGTTCGGCGGCGCCGCGCACCAGGGTGCGCGCATAGGTGAACAACCTGCTGTTGAAGCCGGCGCCCAGCTCGAGGAACGTATAGGGCAGATAGAGCTCGCGCTCGCGCAGTTGTGCTTTCGCGATGTCCGACCAGGGATCGCCGATCGCGGCGGCGAACTGCGGGTCGGCGGCGACCTTGGCCCGCAGCGCCGCTTCCTCGTCGCGCTTGGCCTGCAGCAGCCGGTCATCGAGCAGCGCGTCGAGCTGCTTGCGGCGCACCTTGATGGAGTTTTCCAGGGTATTGAGCGGATCTTCCACGATGCGGTCCGCCTCAAGGCCCGTTTTGCCGAACTCGATGAAACGCCCGCGCAACTCCGAGGCGCGCAGCAGCCAGCGCGGCAGTTCCACATTGCGCAGGGTCTGGAGCTGCGCAACGGTCAACAGCCGGTCGGTGGAACCGGGATGCCCCGATACGAACACCAGCTCGCCCGTCTGCGGCCCCTCCGGCCGTAGCGCCAAGAAGCTCGGCGTCGCGGCGGGCTTGCCGTTCGCTCCGTAGGCGCGCAGCACCGACATGTCCAGGCACCAGCGCGGGAACTGAAAGTTGTCCGGGTCACCGCCGAATGCGGCAATCCCGCGCTCGGGAGCGAATACCAGGCGCACGTCGTCATAGCGGTGGTACTTGTAGAGCCAGTACTGCCCGCCCTGGTAGAGGTCGACGGATTCGCACTTCAGCGGACCGGATTTCGCGTGCTGGCTCTCCTGCTCGCAGCCCTGCTCGAGTTGCGTCAGGGTCTTCTTGCGGGTGTCGTTGGCCGCGCGGTCATCGAGTCCGCGGATCCTTGCTGCGACCTTGGCGGTGACGTTCTCCACGCCCATCAGTACGTCGGCGATCTGCGTTCCGCACTTGAGTTCCTGTTCCCGGGAGCGGGCGAGGAAGCCGCTGCGCACCAGGTTGCGCTCGCTGCTCGAGTGCTCATCCAGGCAGGCTTCGGCGCAGTGGTGATTGGTGAGGATCAGCCCGTCGGGCGACACGAAGGATGCCGTGCAGTTCGACAGGCGGATGGTGGCGGTGCGCACCCGATCCAGCCAGGCGGAGCTGATGTCGGCGCCGTACTGGCGCTTCACCAGATCCTGCGGAAAGTCGTGGAAGGTCCACATGCCGCCGTCGCTGAACGCGGGCGGTGATACCAGGAGCACGAGGACGGCGGGCAGACAGCTGCGGCGCATGGGGATCCTCAGCTTTCTGATTCGAGCAGCATGAGCGTCGTGCCGTCCGGACTTTCCAGCATGGCGTTGCCGAGGCGCCCGGCGGCGCCCGGCACGACGGCGGACAGGGCCATGCCCATCTCGCGCAGCCGCGCAATGCGCGCGCGCATAGCGGGGTCGCGGAACACGAGCATCGGACGCTCGCACACCTGCAGGGGGTGAAACGAGACGTCCAGGTAATCGCTGGTGAGCGGCAGGTGCGGATAGGGCGCCGCCACCTCGCCGGCGGCGACGAAGCCCAGAGGCTCCCAGAAACCCTGCGCGGCGGCAAAGTCCGTGACCGGCAGACTCACTTCGGCGAAGTCCCCGCACAGCGAGACCTCAGCCACCCCGCGCGCCACCGGCGAGTAGGTGCGCGCTTCCAGCACCGCGACCGCGTGGCCAAACGGGTCCGACAGACCGATCTCGTGGAATACCTCCTCGCCGGTGCGGCACCGTGTGAGTTTGATGCCGGCCGCGGCAAACTCCCGCACGCACTCGGCAATGCCCGGACGCACGAAAGTGAGAACCGGCGAGGCGCCGGGCCGTTGATGCAGGCCTATGACCAGCCGGCCGTCGGTCAGCACTCCGTACGGATGCGTGAGCGTATCGGTGGTCGGGGCCTGGGTGAAGCCCAAGCGCTCGTAGAACTCGATCGAGGCGCGCACATCATGGACCGCGATGCTGGTCTCGTGAAAAGTCCCCAGCAGGGGCAGTGGCGCGCTGGACATCATGCGGAGGCACCGCGCGCGGTGCTGGGAAGGCGGCCATGCCCGGCGTGTATCCAGCCCTGACAATGCTGCTCGATCAGGTCCGCGAGGCATTGCGCATGGCTGGCGCGGGCGTTGAGCGCCGGCACATACTGGTAACGCTCACCACCGGCGCGCATGAAGGCGTCACGATTTTCGATATCGATCTCCTCGAGCGTCTCCAGGCAGTCCACGGCAAAACCCGGACACACCAGGGTAACTTCGCGCACTCCGCGGACGGGCATCCCGGTGAGCACCGTGCGGGTGTAGGGCTTTAGCCAGTCCGTCGGACCAAAGCGCGACTGAAAGCTCACGCTCCACTCCCCGTCGCGCAACAGCAGTTCGTCGGCGAGCAGGCGCGCCGTGGTCTGGCAGCGGCAGAAGTACGGGTCGCCCTGGTGGACGTAGCGTTCCGGAATGCCATGAAAGGAAATCAGCAGGTGAGCCGTGCGGCCGTGAGCCTGCCAGTGCTCGGTGACGCTGGCGCGCAGCGCATCGATGTAGCCCGGATGCTCGTGATAGTCCGCGATGAAGCGCAGCTCCGGCAGCCAGCGCCAGCGGCGCAACTCGGCACTCACCTGGTCGTAGACGGCACCGGTGGTGGCCCCGCAATACTGCGGGAACAGCGGCAGCACCAGGATGCGCTGTGC
>WNFQ01003500.1_pt1 | contig 11450 bp, 10 predicted proteins | sample 5400171 | NCBI WGS metagenome assembly WNFQ01 (sample SAMN13153356, study PRJNA577476) | soil metagenome | isolation source: 20 cm soil under Madrone tree | place: USA:California | collected 2016-06-14 | reverse complement strand
TGGGTACATTGTCCGAGGGTCCCAGAACAGTTCGTTACCTCCCCGCTCTGCCTCGTAGGGTACGTTCGATGGGACGAACGGTCTGATCCTCCTTCCAGACAATCATTCGAGTAGCTTCAGGTCACAACCAGACAATCATCTTCAGCAGCTTTCCAGGTCGCACTCCGGTATCCCCACTACGGATCATACAGCTCCACGACCAACATCGGCAGGTCTAGGCGCTTTCGCCTTGCACACGCGGCTCAATGCATGAACGGTTTTGAGACGGCGCGACCCCGCGACCCCACCTGGCCATGTACCCATTTTGGGAACAAGTGTATAATGAAGGCGTGTCTTTCGAGGCTTGGCCGTGAGAGTGATTGCGCGGAAAACCCTAAGGCAATTCGTGGACAACCTCAAAGGCAGCAAGGATCAGAAGGCGGTTAGATCAGCGGTTGAGGCATGGCTTCATGAGGCCATTCGCGCTGACTGGAAAAGTCCGGCGGATGTTTTGAAGGCCTATGCGAATGCCAGCATCGTGGGACCGGACAGAGTGGTCTTCAACATCAAAGGGAATGATTACCGGCTGGTGGTGGCCATCAACTATCGTCACCAGATCGTGTTCATCAAATGGATCGGAACGCATGGGGATTACGACAAGATTGACGTAAAGACGGTGAAATATGGACATCAAGCCCATTAGAGGGGAAGCCGATTACGAGCGGGCACTGCGACGGGTGGAAGAGTTGTGGAATGCCTCCGAGGGTTCGACAGAAAGCGACGAGTTGGACATTCTTGCAACCTTGATCGAGGCATATGAGCGCGAACACTATCCGGTAGAACTCCCCGATCCGATCGAAGCGATCAAGTTCCGATTGGAACAGAAAGGCAAAGACTCGCGCGCATTGATCGGGGTCATCGGCCAACGAACGCGTGTTTATGAGGTCATGCAGGGCAAGAGGCCTCTGTCGTTAAACATGATTCGTAATTTGCACGAGAAACTCGACATCCCGGCGGAGGTTCTCATCCAGTCCGCGCGGAGAGGGCGCAAGGTTGATGTCCACCGGAGTTCAGCGAGACTCAGACGAACCAGCATACGAAAATCGGCGTAATTGTTTCTGTTGTCGAAGTGAGAGCGGGACCGCCCGTGACAGTGCGCAGCAAAAGGGCAGCGTTCTAACCAACTGGAATCAACAACTTACCGTAAAGCCTTAAGGAATAAGGCTGTTGCAAGTTTCGCATATATCGCACGGTCTGCCCTCTGTGTCAAAGAATGCGGCTGTTTCCGGCGCAACCGCCCCCAAACCGCCTACAAATATGCGTGCGCTCATGCGACGTTTATACTAGCACAGATGGGTGCAGGAGGCGAAGGAGCTTCGTAGAGCGAGCCCGAGGAAAGGGTGCAGCCGATTCGTAATTCTTACCGCTGGTACCGGAACCACAGACAATACAGGGCTTCGTTAGGGGCTGTGACGCCAAAATCGGTCCTGATCGGGCACTTCCGGCACGACTTGGGCAAAGAAATGCGCAAAGAAAATTTCCGAATTTTCAGTCCGACCACATCGAATTCATCGACAAAAATTGCGGTACAAGGTCGAAAGAGTCGGCCCGGCGCCAGCGACAGGGAAGCGATGTAGATGGACGCCTGATATGCCTTCCCAGGGCAACTGGAATCGGGCGGCGGCGCTACGCCGTTTCCTTTGCCGGACTTAGTATTAATGTTTGCGGTGCGAGAGATCTAGTTCCGATTGTCGCACGCTGACCCCGGCGGTAGATTTCGAGAGTGCACGTGCGAAGACATCTCGTGACACTGTGCCTATTGGCTCCGTTGGCTGTATGCGCTCAGCAGCCAACTTCAAATGTGTCGAGAGCCGAGACGCTCGTGCAGGAACTCCGCAGCTCCGATCCCAGCGTCCGCGGAGCTGCCAAACTCGAACTGATCAAATCGGCCAGTCCGGATGCGCTCCCTATTCTCCTGCAGGAGATACCGTTGACACCCGGGCAAACGCGAGCGGCGATGCTGGAAGTCCTGGCCGTTTACAAAGATCCCCAAAAAATCCCTAAGCTGATGGCGATCGCATTGGCGGTAGGGGGAGCCATGGGAAATGCCGACGTTGAGACGCAGTTGTCGGAACTCGGGGCTCCTGCCGCGCGGGCGCTCATAGAGTCACTGGAAAAGGACTGTGATCCTTCCGACTCCGGGGGCTACACCAGTTGGGTCGGAAATACTCTCGCCTTCATGCAGGCGAGTGCTTTTCCATTTTTTGTTGCTGCGCTGCGGAACGGCAACCGGTGCCAGCAAATCGCAGCCGAAGAGGGGCTCCAGCGAGCCTATGCGGAACCTGCGCAAGGACTAAACGATCCCGCCATCAATCTATTCATCAAGGCCGTCGAGAGCGACGATCCGTTGATTCATGCGGCTGCCAGCAAGTGGATCGACTCCTATGGTGCAGGCATCGAGAAGCTGGAATTCGATGGAACTGTCGAGGTGTTGATCGCTGCCTATCGCGCGAATGCTCCTCCAACCACAATGGAGACCATCGCGGGCTTGCTGGCTGGAGTTGCGACACCGCGGGTTTCGCGCTTCGTGCGTGCGGCGGTCCACGCTCCGAATTCGGAAATTCAGCGCATCGCCCGTCATTACCTTAGCCTTCAGGAAACTTCGGCGGCTTCCAATTCGGAGGATCAGGACGCCGAAGCGCTGCGAGCCTTGCATAGCACCGATCCCGCTATGCGAATCGAAGGCGCGAAGGCTCTCAGTCAAGCAGACGACGCCCTCAAAACTTCGCCGATTCTTGTGAAGGCACTCCATGATTCGGATGCCAAAGTGCGTGCCGCCGTGGCGGCCGCTCTGGGCCAGCTGAATGGATATTCCAATGACCCGCGTAACGAACGGGATCGAGATGTGAGCTGTGTGGCTGCGCTCGCTGAGGCTTTGCACGACGCGGATCCTTCCGTGCGAGCGGCCGCCGCGCGTTCCATCGCAGACATCAGAAGCTCCGACCCGAAGACGGCCCAGGCGCTTCGCGCCGCGCTAAAGGATAGTGATGAAACCGTGGTCGCTCAGGCGGTCGCAGCGTTTATGGGACTTCCGGACCCAGCCGCAGCGCCAATGCTGGCGGACGTCTATCGAGCCGAGCACAAAGATCCGCACCTCAAAGGGAATGTCTTGTCCGCGCTGGCGTTTATTTGCGATCCGATCAGCCAGCCTGTCTTTATCGATGCGATCGGCAGCGGGAATGCATACGAACGAGACGAGGCCGTCCTTGGGCTCTTGTGCACACTGAAGAAGGAGCCCAATCCGGATGCCGTGGAACCTCTCTTGAAACTCTTGGCCACCCAATCTACCTACAGCGTTATCCACGCGGTTGGAGCGACGCGGGATCCCCGCGCCTACGAAACGCTCCTGCGCCTTCTTGCATCGCCGTACCCCCAAATCCGCATCTGGGGCGCAAATGCACTGGGCGAACTCGGCGACAAGAGAGCTGCGGGCGCACTTGGTGCCCTGCTGAAAGATGCCGATTCCTCGGTCAGGATCGGCGCGGCAGGCGCTCTCTCCGAGATGAGCGATTACCCGGCTCCCAAAGAGTTGCTCGACGCCGTGCATGATGAGGACAGCACCGTGCAGGTTTGGGCGGCATCCGCATTAGGCAATTCGCATGACCCAAAAGCGGTGGCTGCGCTTCTCGCTGCGGCCAGTTACAACGTGGCGGCAATCCGCGCACTGGGTCAATCGAAGAACGTTTCCGCTGTCGCGCCGCTCATGGCGATCCTTCAGGATAAGGCGAGAAAGACAGGTGATCGCAAATCCGCAGCGGAGGCGCTCGGCGATCTGGGAGATGTCCGAGCGGTTGATGCCTTGATTGACGCGCTTAACGAGAACGATGCTTTGTTCCTTATGTCGGCGGCGCAAGCGCTCGGAAAGCTACACGAGAAGAAGGCCGTCGAGCCCCTCAAACAATTGATCCAGCGGTGGGAAAGCCTGCCTTCGGGCCAGCAGGGTACGGGAGCAGTCGCGACTTTTGCCTACGCGGCACTCCGAGAGCTCGGTGTGGACACTGGGCGCCAAGTTACTGGCAATCCCCCGCACCCCTAGAATTCTTCCGATTTTTTCGAATAACACCAGCGGGCCAGATATTCCTGGTGAGTCCCGATGAGCCTCACTGGGGAAGCAGCAGCGCCCGAGGGCTACGTCTACCAGGCAGTGTATCCGCATGCGGAACCGCCCAAGCCTCCCCTTTTCCAAGGGAAGACAGCGAGGGGGCGTGGAGTCGCAGGCTAGCGTCTGCTTTAGTTTCCGCGCCTGCTCAATGAACGGCAAGAACTGGGCCGGCGCGGTATTTTCATCCACGTCGCAGTTGATCAGCCGCGCTCGCAGTCGCTGCGGATACTTCACAAGAAAGAGTTGTGCTACCAGACCTCCACTGTCATTTGGCACCAGGTCGACCGTATGAATCGGACTACGAGCGAATCCGCAGCCAGCGAGGAACCGGCCGTGCTATCATCGCCCCAGCCCCGAAACTTCCCGGACTCATTTGCCAATCGCAGAGCCCGCAGGTCCACCATGACTTCCCGAATTTCTTCTTGAAGGAAACTACAGTGCAAAAGGACTTTCGTCGTTACCACGGAGTAGCAAACGTCATAGAAGGAGAATGAGCATGAAAGAGGGTAGAAGTAAGCCCAATCACAAAGCCAATCGGCGTTCATTTTTGATGAAAGGAGTCCTGGCAGCAGGAGCAGCAACCGCAGGAGCCGGGCTCCTTGCAACCCGGCTGTCGGCGGTCAGCCACGGACCGGAAGAAAAATCAGGCCGTCTCACGCCAGGAGACGCCTCCATTCTCAGGTTCCTGGCGGCCGCCGAGATACTTGAGACGGATCTGTGGCAGCAGTATAACGAACTCGGAGGAATCCAAGATAGCGAAGTCCCGGGGGGGAGTGGTAGTCCTCTCTACACCGCCGCCCTTAAAGTTCTTGACGGCGATATGGACCAGTACATCCACGACAATACCGAGGATGAGCTGACCCACGAAGTGTTCATCAACGCCTACCTTGCCTCAAAAGGCGCGGATACAGTTGACTTAGACCGATTCCATACATTGCCAAGTAGCAAGGCGACTGGGGCGCAGCAAATCGGACGGCTGACGAACATCATGCAGCTCACAGTGGACACCACCTGGTGGACTCGCTACCGCAGTCGTACGAAAAACCCTGATTTCGGTGATACATTCCCTCAGGCAATCCCTACTTTGGCTGTCGGCCAGCATCCGGCAATCCCAAGAAGCGATGACGACCTGACTCCCAGCGATCACATTCAAGCGATCGCTAACACGGCTGGGTTCCACTTTGGAACTATCGAGCAGGGCGGTGCCAGCCTCTACCCATCATTGGCTCAAAGGGTCACCAATGTGGAAGTCTTGCGAATCGTGCTCAGCATCGGCCCAACCGAGGCCATGCACTTTCAGACGTGGCAAGACAAGGCTGGCAATGCACCGGCTTTGACCGATCCCAAGGACCCTGCCCTAGTATTTCCCAACCTAAACGCGTCGCCTCTCGGGGGCGAGGATTTCCAAACCAACCTGATCATGCCGGAACCTACTGTATTTCTCAGCAGGCAGCTCCCGGCATGCTCTATCGTTCGCCCCACTGGCACAAAGGGGGCTGCCATGGGAGCCCTCACGTTTCTCACGGCCATGGGACTCTTCCTGGGCCAGTCGAAGGAGTTTTTTTCATTTATGACTGACCTAGCTGAAGATGCGGATGAAGCCCGACGCGATGTCGAATAGCATCACCGACCAACTCGGCTGCAAAAACCACCAAGCGGAGTAGCCGGGACGCTCACTCCGTTCGAGTCAAATAGGATGGACAGGTCACGGTAGAGGTGTGGTTCTTGCCGATCGTTAGGAAGCGGACTTCACGGCAGGCCTGTCCATCTTGGACTTGCGCCCGCGAAGTCCGATCAACTCCGCTGTTTTGGAATGGCCCAGCTTTTCAGCAGGCGAGCGCTGACGCTGCTGTGAACGATGGACGCAATCTCAGTAAGAACTGCACTTGCGACTATCGCAATCTACAGACTGGGCGCGTAGTAGCCTGTTTTTGCGTAGACGCTGAGAGGCGGAAGTTCCCTGGGGGCGCGCAGTTTGATCTTGATCTTTCGCCACCGAGCGTCGTGTGATTTATTACTCGGGCGGTATCCCAGAATATATTGGTTGCGCAACTCCGCACCGATCTTCGTGGCAATGTCCGGCAGTTCATTTACATTCTCCACTGTAAAAGCGCGCCCACCGGTCAGTTCCGTCACTTCAGTGAGCAGCGAGGGACCGTTGAGCTCCTCCGGTGTTCGGCTGCGATATTCGAATTGGTCAAATATACCGATCGGGCACAGCTGGGTATCTCGGGGGAGTAGGCCCGCGGAATGTCACACAGCGGCAATATCGGAATCGGTCCCTACACCGCGATCATTCTGTCGCAGGGATAGCATAGATCGGCACTTCATAGGGTGAGATTGGGTCGCGGACCAGGAGCCGCCAGCGCGAGGCTAACCCAGCACAGACGTTATCGCGTCGCGCAATTCCTTCTTTGCAGAGAGTGTCGTGACGTACCCGAGGTTGCGATAGTTCTCGAAGTGGTCCTCATCGAACCACTGATCTGCGGTGCTGTCGTGCGGAAAGGCATGATTGATCGCGGCGTATCCAAGCAAATCTTCCGGATCATCCTTTTTCAGCGCAGGCTTGAAATAGAAAAGGACTCCAGAGTCGCTGTCCTCGCCGGGTGTGTAGCGGATTTTGCACACGTCGAAATGCCCGCTGACGCGTGCGTCTTGTGGCGAGAGCTGGTGCGTTTCTCTCGTAATCTCAATGCCGAAATCGGTCCGGCAGCGCTCCATGGCATTGTGGAGGTCAGCGAAGGTATAACTCGGATCGCAAGATGCATCGCAAGCTACGATCAGTTTGCAGCGCCGACGCAACAGCTCATAGAGCGCCAGATTTTCAAAGTGGCCGCCGTCGGACAGATAGACGTAGTCGCTGTCGTCACTCGCCGCGCCGAACAGTTCCTGAAGCAAGCACCAGAATCCCAGGTCTGGACTGCCTCTTGTCCACTTTTTCTTTCGTGGATTTCCTAGCCACCAGCCGAGGCGAACATCGAAAAGCGTCATGAGGAAGGAGAGCGCGGGCACCGAATAAGAGCCCATGTTCGGGCTGGCCGCTGCCCCCGAAATCGCCACTGCCGTTCCCAGCGTTATGCCGTTCTCCGTGCCCGGTTTTTGCATGCCGGCCGATGCCGTCTCCGCAAACGCGGCCTGCCATTCGGAGCTTCCCGGCACTGGCCGCGTGTAGCCCGAGTAGAGCGGCGTAAAAACGAAGGAGCGCGCCTTTCTGGTCTGCAGCGCCAGCTCTTTCCCGCGCGTCACGTTCAGGCTGGCATTGAAAAGCAGGATGGGACGCGCAGCTAGTGCAGGGTCTGCATCCGTCAGCGGAATCCGCAGAGAAGAGAGCGGCACGTCATCCTCGGCGGAAAACCCGGTAAAAGGCTGTGCTTGGCGGTTTGTCACGGACGCCCCCAGATAGCACCGCACCAGCCGGTTCCGGTAGAGCAAGTGTGTTGAGAAGGCATTGATGTCCACGCGCCACGAGAGGATCACTGCCACGATTGCAAAGCCCATCCATACGAACGCAATCTTAAGATTTTCGTATTCGACCGCATCTCCGAGAGCAAAGGATTTATTGGCGAGCATGGCCGCAATCCATGCCGCGACCACGGATAAACCGGCAAGCAGACCCAGAATGAAGATGTACGGAGTTGCCTTCGCCGCCCATCCCGCAATTTTCTTTCTAAGAGGAGCGTCCGGCCTCGGTACACTCGTCAAGGGGCTCTTTCCGAACAACACACCATAGGCCGTCGATGCGGCCCACAGCAAAATACCGCTCACCGTGAACCGATAATGGTGCTTTGCATATTCGTGCTCCAGAAAGTTATTTAGCCAGAGGGGCACATAGGCCACGATAAGAAAGAGCAGCAGCCAGCACGCCGCGTAAAAGCCCAGACAGCCCCCCAAGCGTGCCCACCACTCGCGGTATGGGTCTCTGAATTGTCGGCCCATCAGCCCGATGTGCAGCGCGCCCGCCACCAGCATGATCCCGGCCAGAGCGGGCGCCCCCCAGGTCACCACGTTCCACAAGCCCATCATCGTCCGATAAGTGGCTTGCCCATTTACCATCTGCGCGTACGGTAAAAACAACAACCCGCACACCGCACCGGTCACAAACGCCGTCGGCAGAATCACCCAACTTGCCGGCCCCACCTCGCAGCGGCGCCAAAACATACGCCGTGCCACCCATCGAGCCCCGCAGGCAATCACCCACAGGCCGAAGTACACACTCAACCCCGTGATGATCATCCACCGGGGAAGCCCATCCGGCGGCAGGTCGTAGCGGAACACCTGGTCGAGACCATAGCTGAATAAACTTGCGGAAACAAGAAGCGGCACGACGATCAACATGTGGATGGCCCAGGGCTGTGCAATCCAACAGATCTTCGCTCCCTTTGGTGGATTGACCCAGCAAAGGTTCAGGCCCATGGCAACGACGCCGACGAGTCCGAAAAGCATCCCGACTACAAGCGCCCAATACTGCGCGAAGCCTTCCTCGCTCGGCGTCTTGGTGGTCAACCAGGCCAGTCCATATCCCCAATCGTCGAAGCGGTCGAGCCAATGAGGGATATATACGATGGCCCGTGGCAGCAACAAAAGGCTGAGGAGCAAGAGCAGCAAAATCGTGAGGTTCAGCAAAGTGTTTCGCAGATAGCTGGCCGCGAAAGCCCAGAAGTCCGCGCTTATGACGCCTTTGCGTGGGGTGAGGTAATTGCTGTAATTCCGCAGGAAGCGGACTTCCGAGGGTTCGCCCACATCCTTGGCTTTGTACGCCGGTGGCGCCAGCTTTTTTCCCACCTCCACAATGCCAATCTTCTGGTGTTGCATCCACGCCATCAGCCAGCTGCCGATGTACCCGCCACCGGATACCATCGAGAGGTAGTCGAATTTGCGCAGCAGGCCAAGCTGCGCCAGCCCTTGAAGGATCCCAAGATTGAACGTAGCGCTGCGGATGCCGCCCCCGGAGAAAGCAAGACCGATCAAGCTGCCGCGAGGGTCGTTCCTGTTCTCGGCCGGCTCCAGCCGCTTCGCGCGGCTACTTCGCACCTGCCTAAGTTCCTCCTCTAGAACTTGGCTGAGAGAAATTTTTTCGGGTTCCTTGCTGGCCGAAGTGTTGCCCATCTCTGCCACCTCACAGCGGCGCTTTATGGTACCAAACCGAGGGATCGCTCACTTCCCAGACGTAAGATTGTGATGCCGGACCGTGAAACGTTTCGCGGACCGGACGCCTGCAGCGTCGTGAAATCCCCTTTGGATGGGTTCGGGCTTACTACGAGAGTGGACTCGTAGCGGTCAAGCGATGCCTGACTGGTCGAGTCTGGCGATGCAGTGGACATGAGGTTCCTCCGCTCGGTGAACGCTGCGGAATCGTGAGTGGGGTCGAAACAATCTCGCACCGTTTATCGTGCGTCAACAGAGTTACTTCAACCATTCATGCGCTACCCGGGAATTTGGCCAGCGACTTTCCAGTTTCCCGATAAAGATCAGCAATTCTGGGCGCCGATAACCACCAATCGGTATTGGCGGGACCCTGCACTGACAACAAAGATCGATCCCCGGAATACACGTTTTTTCTTCGGACGCTGGCAAGCTGTGGGTCGGCTCAAGGACCAAGTTCGTTTTCAACAGGCGCGGACCGAAATCGACACGGTGTTCTCGCGAATCGGGCAGTCTGACCCGGACAAGAATCGCGGACCCGTCGCGCTAGTCCCTCTGGCGGTAAATCTCGGCGCTAACGCCCGGCTTGCTCTTTTTGTTCTGCTCGGCGCTGTGGTGTTTGTGTTGTTGATTGCTTGCAGCAACATCGCAAATCTCGTTCTCGCACGTGGCGCAAGCCGCAATCGCGAGATGGCCGTGCGCACGGCTCTGGGAGCAGGACGCATCAGGCTCAGCCAACAACTCTTCACCGAAAGCGTGCTGTTGGCGCTGCTGTCCGGGTGGGCTTCGGACGGCAATTTCTATGGCGTAGACAATGAGACAGTTTACAAAATCACGGCCGCGGGTCGGGCGACTGTGCTCTACACATTTCAGCAAAACAAGACGACTGGTTTATATGATCAAGGCGACCGCCCTGTTGCCTTGGTAGAAAGTAGCGACGGGTTTCTGTATGGCCTCAACGGCTTCGGCGGCCCTAACCCCTCCAGTGCAGGAACCCTTTTCAGGATTAGTAAGACAGGAACCGGCTTCCAGGTTCTGCAAGTCTTTTGCACGAGTTGCACGACGGGCTCCTTTCCCGACAACCTCACGGCGGGCAGCGATGGCAACATGTACGGGACTACCGAAGGCGGTGGATTAATTGCGGGAGTAACAGTCTGCCAGAATCTTGGCTGCGGCGTCGTATTTCGCGTCACGCCTCCTGGAACGTTCACTGTTCTACACGCCTTGGATGGGGTGAAGGAGGCTAATTATCCTCTTGGCGTGATTCTGGCCTCGGATGGAAACCTGTATGGCACAACGGGTAATTTCAATCCCGGAACGCTTTTCCGCGTCAATCCAACCGATGGTCAATTCAAGACCATTCACAGCTTCCCGAGTGGCGTGTTTCCCGTGAACAGGCTCACCGAGGACTCCAACGGCACGCTCTACGGAGTGTCGCGCCCCCAAAGTAATGGGAGCTTCACCCTTTTCTCCAGCTCGCTGACGGGCTCTGTTAAGAATATTTCGTCGCTCCCGATCCCCTTCGTTAGAGGGCAAAACGTCGGTCCACTATTGCGAGCGACGGACGGCAATTTGTGGACTACCTCCATCTATAACACCAACACATATTCGAATAATTTTGGGGAGGTCTTTGCGGTAAGCCCCAGCGGCGTTACGGTGCACCAATTGCCGCTCAGCGGAACGAATGGCGCCACCCCTGTGGCTGGCGTGATCCAGGCCACGGACGGCACGCTTTACGGAACCGCGAGTGCCCAAGGCACGGACGCAAATGGCAATCCGGCCTATGGCACGGTCTTCACCATAGCCGGTCTTCCGCCCAAATGATGGCTGTCTTCATTTCGTTCCGGGCGGGACGCGGCGCTTCAGCTCTTCAAACCAGTTGAGTACGACGTTAATTTGCGTCGGCGCTGCCGCCTCTCGCTCGCTGGACTTGAGCATCAGGAAGCGCTGGCCATCGCGAGCCCGTAGGCCGAAAATAATCCCGAATAGGATATTTATATTTATTTAATTAATATATAAATCAATTAATAGATGTCGTATGAAAGGTCGCGTTGACAGCGCGTAACTTACAGAAAAGCCACACCAAGAAACCGATAAAACCGACAAAGTGGACGATTCGTAGGCCATCTGTAGGCCAAAAATTCGGAACAATATGACGCGTACTCGA
>WNFQ01003499.1_pt1 | contig 11451 bp, 8 predicted proteins | sample 5400171 | NCBI WGS metagenome assembly WNFQ01 (sample SAMN13153356, study PRJNA577476) | soil metagenome | isolation source: 20 cm soil under Madrone tree | place: USA:California | collected 2016-06-14 | reverse complement strand
GTGGAATCGATCCGGCTGTTGCCGCGGACGCCGGGCAAGCCGCTGGAAAAGAACAAGAATATTGAAGTGGTGATGCGCGTGGAAAGGCGCTATCAGGAGGACATCCTGACGGATTCCACCGCGAGCCTGGTCACAGAAGGGCTTTTGGGCAATCGATATGTGTACATCACTCGAGGCCTCACGGGAACTCCTATCGGAGACGCCGGAGTGATTCCCGGGACGGAAGAGAAGGCCATGAAAGAAGTGGTGGAGAGGAGCGCCGAGGTGCTGGGAAACCTCAATGCGCTTTCGGACGATGTGCGGCAACTGATCGAGGGCGTGCAGGAAGGCAAGGGCTCGCTGGGGAAATTGTTGACGGACGAGCAGGCGTACAACCACTTGAACAGCCTGCTCGCGAAAGGCGAGGTGATGCTGGCGAACATTCAGGCGGGCCAAGGCACACTGGGGAAACTGGTGGCATCGGACGAGATGTACACGAAGGTGGACCAAGGCTTGGATAACGTGAATGTGATCCTGGCCGACGTGCGGGCCCAGAAGGGGACGATCGGAAAGTTAATGTATGACCCAACGCTCTACGATCAGGCCAAGCAGGCGATTACGAACGGCAATGCGATGATCGGGGACGTGCGCGCGGGAAAGGGCACGTTTGGGAAGCTGGCCACGGACGATACTCTTTACAACAAGTTGCGCGATACGAGTTCGAATCTGGCGACCGCGTCCGCGAAGCTGAATGACAACACGACGACGGCGGGTAAATTCTTCTCCGATCCAAAGTTGTACGACAATTTGACGAATTTGACCGGGGATATGCGGCTGTTGATTGGAGATTTCCGGAAGAATCCAAAGAAATTCCTGCACATCAAGATCACTCTTTTCTAAATGAGAAGCGGGTCGCTTTGCCGGAACTGGCCGCGTGTGTTGTAATGCCCCTGTAACAATGAAGGATTACTGTCCCAGGCACACGAGCTTTTCGCAAATAAGATGACCGAAACACAAGACGTCGTCCAAAAGGCGCCGCGGACCGAGCCGGCGAAATCCACCCTTCCGCAACCCGGCCGGCCGGTTCCCAGCCGCGCGTATCCGGGCGCATTGATTGTGGTGGAAGGGACGGACGGGTCCGGCAAGAGCACGCAGCTTTATTTGCTCAAGCGGTGGCTGGAAATCGGCGGATACCGGTTGCATTTCACGGAATGGAATTCGTCGCCGCTGGTGAAATCCGCGACGCGCCGCGGGAAGCAGCGGCGGTTGCTGACGCCGACAACCTTTTCGCTCCTGCACGCCGCGGATTTTGCGGACCGCTGCGAGCGGCAGATCATGCCCTTGCTTCAGGGCGACTACCTGGTCCTTGCCGATCGCTACATTTACACGGCATTTGCGCGCGATGCGGCGCGGGGTTGCCCGGCGCGATGGCTGCGAAATTTGTACCGGTTTGCGCCGATTCCGGACATTACATTTTATTTCCGGGCGCCTCTGGACGTGGCGGTGCATCGCATCCTGAGCGGGCGTCCGAAACTGAAATACTACGAAGCGGGCATGGACCTGGGAATGTCGTACGACCGAGCGGAGAGTTTCCGGTTGTTCCAGGCGCGGATCCTGGAGGAGTACGACAGGATGGTGGACTCCGACAATTTCGTGGTGCTGGACGGCACGCTTCCCGTGAATAAGCTGCAAAAACAGATGCGCGAAATCGTGGCTTCCAAGATCGATCTCAAGCGCTTCGCTCCACGCGCCCAGGAATCGGAGTGACCATGCCGGACCCGGAAAAAGAGAAAACACCCGCGGCGGTTCCCCCTGCGGAAACACCCGCGGCCACGCCCCCGGCGGCTCCGGCCAAGACGGCTGTGGTAACCGAAGAAGCTTCGTCGCAATATTTTTTTGGCGAGCCACTGGTCGGATTTGATCCCAGCGAAATTACCGGCAGCCTGGTCGTTATTGAAGGAATGGATGGGTCGGGACGGTCGACGCAGATTGCCCTGCTGCAGGAGTGGCTGGAATCGGAAGGCTTTGCGGTGCAGACGAGCGGGCTGCGGCGTTCGAATCTGGTGGGACGAGACATTGATGAGCTTCTGGCCAAGAACGCGGCGACGCGGCTGACGCTGGCGCTGATGTACGCCACGGACTTTTTCGACCAGGTGGAACACCGCATTCTGCCGGCGCTGCGTTCCGGCACTATCGTGCTGGCGGATCGATTCATCTTTACGCTGATCGCGCGCGGCGTGGTGCGCGGAATCAATCGCGAATACATGAGCGGGCTGTACGCGATGGCCTTGCGGCCGCACCTGACATTCTGGCTGAACGTGCGGCCGGAGACGGCCTTCGGCCGCGAATTCAAGAAAGCGCAAGCGATCAGCTATTGGGAAGCCGGACGGGACATGTCGCTTTCGCACGACCTCTACTGGTCATTCATCCGCTATCAGACGATGATCAAGCGGGAATTCGAAGTCATGGCCAAGAAGCATAATTTCCTCGAGCTGGACGGCGAAGCCAGCGTGCCCGCGGTGAACAAGCAACTGCGCCAGCGCATCGGCGAGCAATTAGGAATTCGCGCGACGAAGTACACTCCCTCCGCCGCGCTTGCCCATCTCTGGCGGTAGATCCTGGAATGTCCGAGCCGGTTCATATCGCCGCTATCGATGCCGGTTCCAACGCGGTGCGCTTGTCCGTGGCGCGCGCCTATTCCGCGCTGGATATCGAACCCATCCACGTGGAACGTTACCCGCTGCGCCTGGGAGAGAGCGTTTTCGTGCGGCACCGCTTTAGCGAAGAGATTTTCAAGAAAGCGGCGAAAGCCTTCCGGCATTTCCGCGAATTGATGGATGAATTCGGCGTCACGCGATATCGCGCGGTAGCCACGAGCGCCACGCGCGAAGCGCGAAACCGTAAGGCGTTTGTGCGTGGCATCAAACAGAAATCGGGGATCAGGCTGGAAGTAATCAGCGCGGCGGAGGAATCGCGCCTTGGCAGGGAAGCGGTGCTGGCCGCGCTGGGACCGGAAGCGCCGCCCCGATGTATCGCGGATCTAGGCGGCGGAAGCCTGGAAATCAGCATCCTGCGGGACCACACCGTCGAGCAGGGCGCGCAATTGCCGGTGGGCACGGTGCGATTGATGACCACGCTGGAACTTCCGGGGGTGATTCGTCCGGCGGAGGCGGAGCAGGTGCGCAGGTATGTGCGTGCCCTGTTGGAGTCGAAATTGGCGCCGCGGCCGAATCTGGGAGAGAGTATCGCGGTGGCGCTGGGGGGAAACGCGGAAACGCTGGCGAACGTCGCGCCGGGACCGCGCCAGCACGGGCTGCAGACGATGGAGCTATCGCTTTTGCGCGCGCGCCTTCCGGACATTCTCAGGCGAGACGTGCGCGAGCGCATGAAAGCTTACGCGGTGCGGCGCGACCGTGCCGATGTGATGGCCGTCGCTGCCATCACGTTTCTTACGCTGGGTCGTTACTTGAACTTGCGCACCTTTGCGCTCCCCGGCGTTGGCGTGCGCGAAGGGTTGCTGCAAGAGATTGCGCGGGAAGCGTTCTCGCGCAAGGAGCCTCACCGCTATAACGCCGCAGCTCGCCAGTTGCTCGTAGGCACACGCAGTTTTGCGCGGCGGCTTGGATACGAACAGCAGCACGCGGAACACGTGCGCGAACTGAGTATTCTGCTGTTCGATCAGTTGCAGGCGGTGCATCATTTACCGGCGCATTCGCGTGTGCTGCTGGAGGCCGGCGCGCTCTTGCACGATACCGGGCACATGATCAGCCACCGCGCGCATCACAAGCACGGAGAGTATCTGGCGCTGAATGGGGATATACCGGGGCTGGAAAGCCGCGACCGCGCCATCGCGGCAGCACTGGTTCGCTATCACAATCGAAAGTCGGAGCCCGCGGGGCATCACACCGCTTATTCTTCGCTGAACAACGCGGACAAGCGCGTCGCACGGAGACTTGCGGCGATACTGCGAATCGCCGAGGCTCTCGATCATTCACACCGGCAGCGCGTGATGAAGATCCGCGCTTCCTTTCAGCGCGGCGCGGTGGGTTTGCAGGTGCACGCGCGCGGCGATGCTGCGGAAGACTTGCGGGACGCCAATCGCAGCGCGGAGCTGTTTGAAAAGGAATTCCACGTGAGGCTTTATTTCCGGCAGTCGCCGGTGAGTTGACAGTTCACAGTTGAAAGCTGACCGTCAGAGAAAAAGGATCGGGCGGATTTGTGAATGGTTGCCCGCCGCGTTTCTAAGTGTCCGTTAGAGAGGGAATCATGCAGCTCTATATTGTTCGCCACGGGATCGCGATTGACCGTGAGGATCCAAAGTGCCCTCCCGACCCGGAACGATATCTGACCGAAGAAGGCGTCGAGAAGACCAAACAAGTGGCGAAAGGTGTAGCGGCGCTCAGGGTGACGGCGGATCTGTTTCTGACGAGCCCTTACGTGCGTGCGGCGCAGACGGCGGAAGTTTTTTCGAGTGCACTGGAATATGCCAAGCAGAAAATTCGGCGGACGGACTTGCTGTTGCCGGGAGCTGAGCCATCGCTGCTTTTTCGGGAACTTGCGAAGGACAAGCAGGCGTCCACGGTCTTTCTTTTTGGGCATGCACCGCAACTCGATGACGTCATCGCCACGGCGCTCGGTTCGAAAAAACACCTGACGGCGTTGAAAAAAGCAGGTGTGGCTCTCGTGGAGTTGGAACGCCTCTCGCCGCCGATTGGCGAACTGGTGTGGCTGGCGACTCCTAAATTGCTGCGGCGCGCGGGGAAATAACCTGACAATTCAGCCGCGCACCCGCGCCGCCGCGGTGAGTTCGCTCAATCGGAAGCGATGACTGAGAATTCCGGAACTTGACGGAGCGCCAGGGCCACGATTTTCTCCGGTTTCGCTAGCGCCTTCAAGATCAAGGGCGTGCGCAGATACTCTTCCAACAGATGCTTGCCTGCAGCAAGGCGAGCGGCAGTCTGGACATTATCCGCGAGGCCAGGAACGCGAAGGACAATGGCATCCGTGGATTTTTCGGCGCGGAGCCCGGCGCCGCTGGCCACACCGCACTTGCGGAGCGCGCGTGCCAACCGCAAAATGCCGGCCAGGGCGCGGACGCTGTTTTGCTGTTCCGCCGAAAGCTTGGAAAAAGAACCGTTCTTCGCCCGAGGTTCGGCGCCGCGATGGTAACGGACCGCAAGAGCGAGGAGTTCCCAATCTTCGTTGCTCCATGCGGGTGGGATGGTGAGACCAAGAAGGAACTTGCGCGCGGCTCTTTGAGGAGACTTGCCGGCGTCCGCATCGCCAACCCCGTGCAAGCGAGCCGCAGCAAGTAAAATCCGGCGAAGAGAGGCATCGCTGAACGCGGGAGCGGGGTCCGCGCGCTTCAAAGCGTCGAAAAGGGCTACGGCGATGCGGGAGGTTTGCGAAGTGCGGCGCACGTGGGGATCAACGGCGCGGGCCGTGGCTCGCAAGCGGGCCAGAGCGGCGGCTTCGACGCGGCCATTCGTCGGGAGCCCGGAACGCCAGACGTTCCAAAGGCTGGTTTTGCCGAGAGTGAGCTGGCGATAGGTTTCGATGCGTTCGTGCCGCTCGCGCTCGATGACTTCCTGCCAGAGTTTGAGGGAGTCTTCGGTTTCGTGGAAGTCTGATTTTCTGACGACCTCGGCGAGGACGTCGAGATCGTGAACTTCGCCAAGCATGTCCTGGAGGCGCTTGAGATTGTCGCTCCAGTGTGCGTAGTGCTCGGGGAGCAGGCCTTCGACCGTGTAGCGCAAGCGCTTCAGTCCAATGCGCAAGGCATGCCAGGGTTTGGATTTTTCCGTGCGCAGTGCTTTCGCGTGAAGCTCCCTGGCGGTTTCGAATCGTTCGAGCGCGAGGCATTCGGCGGCGAGACTCCCAACCGGCACAAGGCGAGAGTGTTGGCGCAGAGTGCGCTCCAGGCGCCTCCAGGACTTTTGGTCGAATTTGTCCGCCACGCGGAGAGCGTTCTCTCGCAGACTTGGTTCGTTCGATTCGAACGCAGTTTGCAGATGCGCGCGGACGGGGTCGGTTTCGGGGGCGAGCCTTTTTACCCACTCGTCCATTACTTGAGCATCGCGAAGCGCGCCGAGTCCGCGGAAGAGTTTGCGCGCGAGCTTGCGCATGGCCGGCCAGGCGGGATCGGGGTCCACCTCCTCCATCACTGCCGCGACGGACCGGCAGCGGCGGATTGCCACACGAAGATCGTGCACGGCATCCGTGTCGGGAGACGAGCGGACGTTTTCCATTTCCCTGATGACGCGGTCCATCCAAAAGGAAAGGCCGCGGTGCTCCGGGCGGGAACCGGAGGAAAGTGTTGCGACGGTAGCCATGCACAGCCTCGGAAATCCGCTCGGTTGTCTCCGTTGCGCGGAAACCCCTGCCGAACGGGTCCCATAGAGTAGCCCTTGGGCCTGGCTGAGTCCAGCCGGGGGCTGTGGAAATAATCCCGGGGCATGCCAGCCAGGATGATCGCGTTGACCGCGGCTCTTGGTGGGTGAAAAATCCGGTGCCAGCCGCTTCTAATGCTTTCCTACTATTGATGGCCGTCTACTTGAAAGTTAGAGTCTCGGGCACCCGGGAGTGAGAATCAAACTCGTGTATCTCGAACCGTTTGTTTGCCGTGCCCGGAAGTCCACGCTTTGTTCCGCGTGAGGTTTTTCTGGAGAGACAGACCGTATGAGGCGATCCTGCGTACTTCTATTTCTTCTGGGGCTCGCGGTGCCCGGATTTGGCCAGAGCAACTACGCCGTTCTCACGGGCAACGTCACCGATTCGCAGCATCTCCCTGTTGCGGGAGCGGCGATCGAACTCACGGCGGCGAGCACAGGAGCAATCCGCCACGTCGTCACCAACCAACAAGGACGCTTCGAGGCGCCAGCACTTCTGCCGGATGATTACGAACTGAATGTCGAAGCGTCCGGCTTAGCCACGGCAAAGCAGTCTTTGCGGCTCGAGGTGGGCCAGAAACTGGCCGTGGATATCACGCTGAGAGTTGGTTCCGTCACACAGGGAGTCAAAGTCACTGCCGGCAGCGAAGTCTTGCAAACGACCGACGCCAGCGTTGGAGAAGTCGTCGAGCCCACATCCATTCGAGAACTGCCCCTCAATGGGCGCATGTTGATTGACCTGGTGCTCACCGTGCCCGGTGCGCACGTCGGTTTTGGCGCGCAGACGGGATCCACGAATCCTCTCTATTGGCGCCCGGGGCAACGCTCCGCCGTGGTGATCGGCGGCAGCCGCCCCAACGCGAACTTTTTCTTGCTTGACGGCGCCACGAATACCGATCCCACCTTCAATACGCAGAACCTGAGCCCTTCTCCCGATGCGGTCAAGGAATTTCAAGTGGAAACGAGCAGCTACACCGCCGATATGGGTGGCGCAGGCGGCGGCCAAATCAATATCGTCACTCATTCCGGCTCCAGCCAATACCACGGAACGATTTACGAATTTCTCCGCAACGGCGCAATGGATGCCAGTACCTTTGCCTCCATGGGCAACAATCACCTGGTGCAAAATAATTTTGGCGCCTCGTTCGGGGGCCCGTTCATCGGAAAGAAAACTTTTTTCTTCGTCAACTATGAAGGCTTGCGCCTAGTGCAGGCAGACGCCCAGATTTTGACGGTTCCCACACAAGACGAAATCAAGGGTGATTTCAGCATGAGCAATGTCAAAATCTACGACCCAACCACCGCTGTCAAGAATCCAAATTACAACCCGAGTCTGCCGACCGGGCCCTCGAATTTCCCGTATACTCGCTCTCAGTTTTCCAACAATCAAATTCCGTCGGGCAGGATCAATCCTCTTCTGGAAAGCTTCCTGCTGCAATATGTACCTCAGCCGAACATGATGATGGCAGGCGCTGCGGATTCCAACAATTACCTCGATGTTCGCACCGAAAACCACATTCAGGACCAGGGCACGTTTCGCGTGGACCATAATTTCTCGAGCGGCGACACCCTTCTGGCTCGCTACTCTGCTGGCGGTGAAAATGGCTTCTCCCCGAGCAGCGGCATGACCTCCACGACGGAAAACCTGCCCGGCTTTGGCGTGAACTTCAACAATCTGTCCCAGCAGGCCGTGGGGTCGTGGAACCACATTTTTGCGAGCAACAGAGTGAATACCATCTCGCTTGCGCTTTCGCGTCTTTCGATGGACCGCACTTCGCAGAATGACGGAACCAACGATATCGTTAGCGCGCTGGGCATTCAGGGTATCGGATTCGGAGGCAAGAATGCCTGGGGTTCCCCGTGGTTTGCCGTCCAGGGATACACGGGAATCGGAGACACCTTTGCTGCAACGCCTATGCATGCCTGGGACACGACAATCGAAATTCGAGATACCTATGCGTGGCAACGCGGTCGCCACGGCATCAAATTCGGCGGCGAATTCCACCGTTATATCTGGCCGATGTGGGGATTCTTCCAGAATCGTGGCTACTACCAGTACACCACCGGATACACCACCGAATTTGGTTTCAATGACGGCAGCGGCTCCGGACTGGCCAGCATGTTGCTTAGCCTGCCCGCCGTGAAGCAACGCCAGGCTGGCATACCGCAAATGGATTTGCGCGCGTGGGGAACTGCGGCGTTTGCCGAAGATAGTTGGCAGGTGACGTCCACGACGACTCTCAACCTCGGCCTCCGCTATGAATACACCAGCCCTCTCTACGACAAGGGCAACACCAACACAAACTTGATTTTCCAGAGCGGCGTTCCTTCCGTTTTCATCGGCGGCCAGTGGGGTTATCCGAGAGGGCTGATGTACGCGAACAAACACAACTTCGCCCCGCGTCTTGGAATCGCCAAGAATCTTCCGAACATGGGCCTCGTATTCCATGCGGCCTACGGAGTCTTTTTCACTCCAGTGGATTTGAACACGTGGTGCAACCAGCGGCACAATGTCCCGTATGTTTTTCCCGAAACGCAGCAGGCCGACAACTTCACGCCGCCGGCCGCGCTCTTCAACACCGGCATGAACTTCGGCACTCCTGTACTTGGCACGGGCGCTCTAACGCCCACTACGGTGAGCTTCACAGCCTTTGATTCGCACGCTCCGGCGCAGTATGTGCAGCAATGGAACGGCTCTGTGCAAAAGAGCTTCGGGCAAAACACTTCTCTGGAAGTCGGCTACATCGGTTCGCGCGGTTTCCACTTGCAACGCGCGCACTTGATCAACAACACTCTTCCCGGACCGGGTCCTCTCGGCCCGCGACGCCCCTTCAAGGCGCTCACTTTTGTGCCGGGCACGCTGTTGACGCCGAGCAGCACCACCGCCGTAGTGCAAAGTCAAACTTTCCCGGTCAGCACCATCAATTTGCTGGAAAACACGGCGCAGAGTTGGTACGACGGGGGCTACGTGAATGTGCGCCGCCGTTATTCGCACGGGCTTAGCTTTCTGGCCAACTATACCTTCGCCAAGAATCTGACCAACGCACCGGACTTTCGTTCTCCGATGGACGAAGCGTCCATCCCACAAAACAATAGGGATCTGAACGCGGAAAAAGGCCCGGGCTGTGACGTCCGCCTCCGTTTCGCCCTGAGCAGCGTTTACGACATTCCCGCTTTCCGGAGGCAGGAATGGCTTCGCCTGTTGACCCAAGACTGGCATTTGTCAACCATCTACCAGGTCCAATCGGGAATGCCCTTTACGATCTCCGTCTTCGGAGATACGGCGAACTCCGGGACCGTGCTGGGCGAGAATCCGATCCGAGCCAACGTTACAGGCCAGCCCGTATCCGGCCCCGGCACGCACACCGCCGCGGAGTGGTTTAATCCCGCCGCATTCGCTGCGCCCCCGGCGTTTACGTACGGCAATGCAGGCCGGAACTCCGTGTATGGCGCACCCATGCAAACCCTGGACTTCGCGCTGGCGCGCGCCTTCCGCATCAGCGAGAGAACCAATTTCCAGTTTCGGGCCGAAGCATTCAACGCGCTCAATAAAGTGAACCTGGGCACGCCGAACCGCTTCGTGAACACCCCGCAGTTCGGAACGATCACCATGGCGATGACGCCGGGACGCGAATTGCAGTTGAGCGCCAGGCTTTCGTTTTAAGATCTCAGAAATAAGGCTACCCGTCGCGCGATAATCGACTACTGTCCTTTAACGCGTGGGCAGAATTGCCTCGCGGCGGTAGTGGGCAGTGGCGAGAGATGCGGTATCGGTTACGATTGAACCAACGATAGCCTTGCCAAAGCATCCAATTAAAACCGGGTAGGCGAAATATTGCATGGAATGGCCATGCCCACCAGATTCTCCGTGCTACGAAGAGATATGCATCGGCCCCAGATTCCAACTTGCCATCCTGGGTCAATACAAGGATGTCATCCAGCAAGTTCTGTTGCGACCTTTTTAAGCTGCCGTCTTCCCCTGCCGATTGCAAGTCTTTGAGAGAAAAACCCCGTCGCTCAATTACCCTTTCCCAGAAGTGAACCCAACGAAAGCAGAACCCGCAGCCACCATCGTAGAGTACCCAACCCACGCGAGGGAGCATCGTTTTCGATTCCTGGTCCAACTTCCTCATGGGAGTTTGTTGCCTCTGAAAACAGTGACCTGGGAGCCATCGGCAATGAATGCGGAGCTTGGATGACCTTGAAGAACATGGCTCAGTTCGACGCCGTACAACGAGCTTGCATCACCTTCAAATCCTGCCGTAGTGCTCACCCACACTTGCCAAGGTTCATGAGAAACGTGATATTCGACTGAGCCTCCGCTTCGTTGAGTGGAATAGCCCCAGTAGTGCTCGGTAATAAATTGTTCCAGACTTCCCCCTTGCGGAAGCTCGGGAGCGCCTATCGCTTGTGCAGTCAGCTGGCACCACTGATTCTTGACCTGCCATTGATACTTAGCCGTCTTTTTCGAACCCTCCGCGCAAATGTGGTGCTTCATCGGCAGGCATACATAGTTCTCACCATATATAAGGCGAGCTGTCGTCGCGACCGCCTGCTTGGGTACAATTTCCGCGATGAACACTACGCCCTTTCGGTTCTCATCGCCCTCCTTGCGACGGACGTAGAAGCGGAGGTTTACCTCATCGAAATCAGAATGAAGCGGGACGGCGAAGGACCCAAAGAGTTTGGTGCGGCAAAACCGAAAGCCCACGAGGCTAACGTATGTTTTTCCAAGGAACGAATCGAGCACTGTGCCGCTGGGGACATACTTGTCTAATAAACGGGGATCAACTTCGTAGTTCAACATCACGAGGTCTCGCCATTCAGCCGTAAGAAAAACTTTTCTTGTCGGAGACATTTGGGTTTGTTCAAGCGCAGCCCTAGAAGACCCAAATTATCAGGACCTTGACCAGCGGCGCGATATTTCCATCTGTTAGAGTACAGCCCAGTTAACCCCTAGAAGCTTATGGGGAATTGACCCACTACCTAGTGACGTGATGCCTTGAGTGCGGACCGCGGGCGTGCTATTTTGAGTTGTTGCCCCGGAGTGGCGGAACTGGCAGACGCGCTGGACTCAAAATCC
>WNFQ01004033.1_pt1 | contig 11455 bp, 9 predicted proteins | sample 5400171 | NCBI WGS metagenome assembly WNFQ01 (sample SAMN13153356, study PRJNA577476) | soil metagenome | isolation source: 20 cm soil under Madrone tree | place: USA:California | collected 2016-06-14 | reverse complement strand
CCCCGGTCCGCGATTTCGAGATAGGGACGGTTGCTGGGATTGAGCCGGCTCAAGCGGATCTCGAGGCTGATTCCATCGCGGGCTTCGCCGTACTTCATCGCGTTGTCGCAGAGGTTCCACACCACTTGGTGCAGGTGGCTCGGGTCGATGCGAACCTCGAGGTCACGCGCTTCTTCATGCACGGCGATGCGCGCCATGGGGACCTGCATGGTCTCGCAGAACTCGTCCAGGAAGTCCTCCAGCCAATCTCCCAGCATGAGCCGTGTCGGCTTGGTGGCTTCGCGGCGCGACAGCTGCAGCACATTGTTGATGATGGTGCTGACCCGCTCGGAGTTGCTCTGGATGATCTCGGTGAGGCGGCGTTCGTCGGCACCCATGACCGGGCTTTCCGCGAGCAGTTGACCGGCATGGCTCATGGCGCCCACGGGATTGCGGATTTCATGCGCGATGCTGGCGGAGAGGCGGCCGAGCGCCGCCAGTTTGCTCTGCTGCACGCGCTCGGCCATGAGGCTGGTGTCCTCGAGGAAAATCAGCGTAGGGCCGGGCTCGAAACCACCCAATGGCGCGAAATGGGGCTGGATCAGGCGCGCGCCGTCGGCGGCCACGAAACTCGAGGGCGGTGCCTGATCGCGCTCGCTGTGCCGCCAAGTGCTCAATGAGTAGAGCAGGCGCGGCGAGACCTCGCCGACGAGCGCGCCCGGCACGGCGTGTTCATCGCCCAAAATCTCCGCCGCGGATTCATTGATGAGACGAATCTTATCGGCCGCTCCCGCAGATGCTGCACGATGTACTGCGACAGCTCGGCGAGATTGGCGAGATCCAGGTCCTTTTGCCGCACGAGGGCGTCGCTTTGCTGCATGCTGGTGGCGACGAAACTCGCTGCCGCTGCGATGGTGAAGAGGACGATGCCGAGCAGGCCCGCCGTCGCGTAGGCGTTGATGTCGGCATGCCCGGTAACCTGTTGCCAGATCGTATGCGCCAGCAAAGCGATGATGGTCACGGCAGCCAGGAATAATGCGCTGCGCGGCGGCAGCAGGAAGGCCAGGCTGCCCACGGGGACGAGCAGCAAGAGTCCGAATCCACCTGCGACGCCGCCGCAGGCGTGCAGCAGCAACATCAGCACGATGATGTCGAGCGTCGCCTGCAGGATGGTTTGCAGGTGGGCGGACCCCAATCGATTGCGCACCAATATGACGCTGAAAAGTCCGAATACCAGGTAGAACACGGCCGCGAAGAAGAAAAGCCGCGGCGAATCGACGGCCAGGCCGCGGCCGCCGCCCAGTGAATACAGGCTGACCAGCACCAAAGGCACCAGAACGCGGTACAGGTTCAAAATGCCGAGCACCCGCCAATCGAGTGCGAGCTTGGAGCCGCTATTGCGATCGAACTGAGGATTCAATGGTTTTTGACCTTAAGGCCGCTTTGCGCTGCCCGTAAGCTTAATTCAGAATAGCGCGCCTCAAGGCGAACAGATCTAACTTCAGGATATTTCATGAACCTGCACGAGTATCAGTCCAAGCAGCTATTTGCCCGGTATGGGATACCGATACCTGAAGGGCGGGCGGCTTCTTCGCCGGAGGAGGCGGTTGCTGCCGCGAAGGCGTTGGGTGGTTCCTTGTGGGTGGTCAAAGCCCAAGTGCACGCGGGCGGCCGCGGCAAGGCAGGCGGCGTCAAAGTGGCCAAAGATCTCGATGCGCTGCGCGCTGCGGCCGAGGCCATGCTGGGCACCACCCTGGTGACCCACCAGACGGGGCCGGAAGGCTTGCCGGTCCATCAACTGTACGTCGAAGCCGGTTCGAAGATCGTCCGCGAGATTTACTTGAGTCTGGTGTTGAACCGCGAGGCGGGGCGCATCGCCTTCGTCGCTTCCGCGGCGGGCGGCATGGACATCGAAGAGGTTGCGGAGCGTACGCCGGAAAAGCTCATCCACGTCAACATTCATCCGACCGCAGGGCTGCAGGATTTTCAATGCCGCCAGCTGGCTTTCGGACTGGCGTTGACCAGCCCTCAGATCGCCCAATTCGGCAAGATCGCCCATGCACTGTACAAACTGTATCTGGAGCGCGACGCGGCGTTGGTGGAGATCAATCCGCTCATCGTCAACGGCGCCGGGGATCTGTTGGCGCTCGATGCCAAGATCAACATCGAGGACAACGCGCTGTTTCGGCAGACGGAGCTTGCGGCAATGCGGGATGCCTCGCAGGAAGATGCGATGGAACGCCAGGCGGCCGAGCATGAGCTCAACTACGTCTCGCTCGACGGCAATATCGCCTGCATGGTGAATGGCGCCGGCCTCGCCATGGCGACCATGGATCTCATCCAATTGCACGGCGGAGCCCCCGCGAATTTCCTCGATGTGGGCGGCGGTGCCACGAAGGAGAGGGTCTCGGAGGCGTTCAAGTTGATCCTCTCGAATCCGAAGGTGACGGCCATTCTCATCAATATCTTCGGCGGCATCGTCCGCTGCGACATGATTGCGGAGGGCATCATCGCCGCGGTCAAAGAGGTCGGCGTGAGAATTCCCGTGATCGTGCGGCTGGAGGGCACGAATGCGCCCTTGGCACGCGAGATTCTGGCGAACAGCGGCCTGGCCATCACGGCGGCGAGCGACCTCACCGATGCGGCGACCAAAGCCGTAGCCATGGCGGGAGCGCAGTCATGAGCATTCTGGTCAACAAGAACACCAGGGTCATTTGCCAGGGCTTCACCGGCAAGCAGGGGACCTTTCACTCGGAACAATGCATCGCCTATGGCACGAAAGTGGTGGGTGGCGTCACACCTGGGCGCGGTCACCAGAAACACTTGGGGCTCCCGGTATGGGATACCGCCAAGGAGGCAGTGGCCAAAACGGGCGCCACGGTGAGCATGATTTACGTGCCGGCGGCGTTCGCCGCCGATGCCATCCTGGAGGCGGCCGACGCGGGCTGCGAACTCATCGTCTGTATCACCGAAGGCATCCCGGTGAACGACATGGTGCGCGTCAAGACCACCCTCGCCAGCTACCGAACCCGGCTCATCGGGCCCAACTGCCCGGGCATCATCACCCCGGCGGAATGCAAGATTGGCATCATGCCGGGCTTCATCCACAAGAAAGGCCGTGTCGGCATCGTGTCGCGGTCCGGCACGCTGACCTATGAAGCGGTGTTCCAGACCACCAACAATGGGCTGGGCCAAAGCACCTGCGTCGGCATCGGCGGCGATCCCGTCCGCGGCATGAATTTCATCGATGTGCTGGCGCTGCTCGAACAGGACCCGCAGACTGAAGGCATCGTGATGGTGGGTGAAATCGGCGGCAGCGACGAAGAGGCGGCGGCTGCGTACATCCGCAAGAATGTGAGCAAGCCGGTGGTGGCGTACATTGCCGGCGTTGCGGCCCCTCCGGGTAAGCGGATGGGGCATGCGGGCGCCATCGTCGCGGGAGGCAAGGGCACCGCAGCGGCCAAATTCGAAGCGCTCGAGGCGGCCGGCGTCACCACCGTGCGTTCGCCGGCGGAAATGGGGTCGGCCATCGCGCAGCGGTTGAAGAGAAGAAGCACCGTCAGGGTTAAAATGACGTCTCCCAAGGGCTCCAAATCAGCACCCACGAGGGTCCCACACAAGGTCGCGAGGAAAGCCGTGAAAAAGATGCCATCCAGAACGGCCCGGAAAGCGGCGCCGCGCCGTCCGAAGTAACGCATGTCCGCTACACGGCAACTGCGTTGCGTCATGGCGCAGCTCAATCTGGTCGTCGGCGACGTCGACGGCAATACCTCGCGCATCGTGGCGGCGACCGTCGCAGCGCGCGATCAATACCGGGCCGACGTAATCCTGCTGCCCGAGCTCGCGGTGTCGGGGTACCCGCCCGAAGACCTGCTGTTCCATTCGGGCATGCGCACGCAGGTTGCGCGATCCCTCGACCGGCTCAAGAACGAGGTTCGCGGCATCACCCTGATCGCGGGTTATCCGGAATATGACGGGGCGCGGATTTTCAACTCGGCGATCGTGATCCGGGACGGCGAGGTGCTCGCGAACCATCGCAAGGCCTGCCTGCCCAACTATCGGGTGTTCGATGAAAAGCGCTACTTCACCCCCGGCACCGAGCCCACGGTCCTCGACCTGAAGGGTGTCAAAGCCGCGGTGCTCGTCTGCGAAGACGTCTGGGATCCGATGCCCGCGGCGCAGGCGCGCGCTGCCGGCGCACAGGTGCTCTTGGTCATCAACGCCTCGCCGTACGAGGTCGACAAGCAAACTCAGCGCGAGCAGGACGTGGGCCGGTCGCGGGTGACCGAGACGGGCATTCCGATGGTATTCGTGAACCTCCTCGGCGGTCAGGACGAATTGGTGTTCGACGGCAATTCCTTCGTCATGGATGCTCGAGGGAACGTCGCCTTGCGGGCTCCCGCGTTCGTCGAGGGGATGTACGTGGTGGACCTTGCGGCCGACGCCGCCGGCGTGGTCACCCCGGTGCCCGGCGACATCGTGCCCTTGCAGGGCCAGGAAGAAAGCGTCTATGGCGCCCTGGTTCAGGGCACGCGCGACTACGTCGACAAGCACCGATTTCCGGGTGTGGTGCTCGGTTTGTCGGGCGGCATCGATTCTGCGCTGACGCTGTGCATCGCGGTCGACGCCTTGGGTGCGGAGCGGGTGCATTCGGTGGCGATGCCCTCGCGCTACACCTCGCAAATGAGCAGGGACGACGCCGCTCTGCAGGCTTCCTGGCTCAAGGTCAAGCACAGCGAAATCTCCATCGAGGGCATGTTCGAGGCGACTTTGGCGGCCCTCAAGGACGAATTTGCCGGCCGGCCGCCGGACACGGCGGAGGAGAATATCCAGTCGCGCTGCCGCGGCGTGCTGCTGATGGGCATCTCGAACAAGACCGGGCGCATGTTGCTCACCACCGGCAACAAGAGCGAAATGGCGGTGGGGTACGCCACCCTGTACGGCGATATGGCCGGCGGCTTCGCGCCCATCAAGGACTGCAGCAAAATGCTGGTGTACCGGCTCGCCGCCTGGCGGAATTCCAGGTCGCCGGTCATCCCGCCGCGCGTCATCGAACGCGCGCCGTCGGCGGAATTGCGGCATGACCAGAAAGACACCGACAGCCTGCCGCCCTACGAGATCCTGGACCCCATCCTCGAGGCCTTCATCGAAGAGGATCTATCGGTGGATCAGATCGCCGCGCGCGGCTTCGACCGCAAGACCGTCGGCCGCATTCTCGATCTGGTCAAGCGCAACGAATACAAGCGGCGCCAGGCGCCGCCCGGCGTGCGTGTGAGCGGCCGCGCCTTCGGCCGCGACTGGCGCTATCCCATCACCAGCGGCTATAAATCGCACTGAGCGGGCGCTACAAGTACCGCCGCCACCACGCCTTCTTGGTATCGATATCCTTTGTGTTACCCGGGTAATTGGCGGCATACACCCGCTCCGCGTTGGCCGCCAAATCCATCATTTTGAGTTGCCGATAGGCGTCCACCAATACTTTCATGGAGCCGCGCACCGCCGGCGCGCCGTCGTAATTTTCGACGCAGAACTTGGCGCGATTGATGGCGCCCACGAAGGCGCCGCGGCGCATGTAGTAGAGGGCGACGTGCAGCTCGAAATCGGCCAGGCGGTTGCGCAGGAAAATCATGCGCTGGCGTGCATCGCCCACATAGGGGCTGTGCGGATATTTCTTGATGAGCTCCTCGAACGATTCGAAGGACTTTCGCGCGTTGACGGGCGGTCGCTGCGACAGGTCGACGTTGAAATAACGCTCCAACCAGTTCGCCTGGCGCTCGAAATACACCAGGCCCTTCATGTAGTAGGCGTAATCGACACGGGGATTGGTCGGATTTTCGCGGATGAAGGTATCGGCCGCGTCGACGGCCGGGTCGGTTTGACGGCTCTTGTAATACACATAGATCAGGTCGAGTTGCGCCTGGCGCGCGGGCTCGCTGAAGGGGAAGCGCGACTGCAAGGCTTCGAGCTGCTTGATGGCTTCGGCATAGCTCGAGTTCTTCATGGCCTTCTGGGCCCGCGCATAGATTACTTCCGGGCCGGACTTGGCGTCGTCGCCCCGATGGCTGCGGCAGCCGCCGGCAAGCATCGCGATTCCGAGGGTCAGCAGCAGGATGCGGCCGGGTTTGACAAGATCACGCAGTCTCAAAGGCGATTCCTTACAATGGGGTCCCAAACGAGCGGCGAAGTATACCCGATGGCCCGAAGCTAGCTTCGAGTACCCCGATGAATGCAGAGTTCCACGTAATCGACCTCAAGATCCCCGAGGAACTCGCCGGCCAGCGCCTGGACGTCGCCCTGGCGCGGCTGCTGCCCGATCACTCGCGGACCCGCATCCGGGGCTGGATCGACGCCGGGCAGGTGCTGGTGGGCCGGCTGCCTTGCAAACCTAAGGATGTCGTGGAGGCCGGTTCGCAGGTCAATGTCCGCATGACCGTGGAGGCGCCCCAGCCCGGTGTGCTCCCCGAAAACATTCCGCTCACCCTGGTCTACGAGGATCCCGACGTGTGGGTGGTGGACAAGCCCGTGGGCCTGGTGGTGCATCCCGGCGCGGGAAATCGATCCCATACGCTGCAGAACGCATTGCTCGGGATGGACCCGTCGCTCGAATCGATTCCGCGGGCCGGAATCATCCATCGCCTCGACAAGGACACCAGCGGCCTCTTGGTGGTAGCGCGCACGCGGGAGGCGCACACGTCACTGACACGGCAGCTCATGGCGCGCACCGTGGCTCGCGATTATCTCGCCGTGTGTGTGGGTGTCATGACCGGGGGCGGCACCGTGGATGAGCCGATTGGCCGGCACCGCACCGACCGGTTGCGCATGACGATTCGCCAGGATGGCCGCCCGGCCGTGACCCATTACCGGATACTGGAGCGGTTCCGCGCCCACACCTATCTCAGCGTGAAACTGGAGACGGGCCGGACACATCAAATTCGGCTGCATTTATCGCATCTCAAGTATCCGATCGCCGGCGATCAGGTCTATGGCGGCCGCTTCGCCCAAACCAAGGGCGCCACCCCGCGGCTGCTGACTACGTTGCGGGCCTTCAAACGTCAAGCACTGCACGCTGCGAGTCTGGCGTTCGATCACCCGCGGACCGGAGCGCGCCTGAGTCTGCAAAGCCCGGTCCCCGCCGATTTCGCCGAATTGCTCGCGGCGCTGCGTGACGATGCTCGGGTCAACGCCGGGTGAAGGTGGCTGGGCGATCGTGGATGTATGGCGAAGTTATGGAGTTTATCGAGAAGACATAAACTGGGATAAATTCCCTATAAATCGCGAAATAGGACCGGCTTGCGTCGGTTTGGCATTCACTCGCCGACGGGTTTCCCCAACGGAGTCTTCATGGAATTGCGGAATCGTGAGACTGTTGTTGCGGCCTCGCGGCTGGAGTGGCTCATCCCTGACTGGCCGGCGCCGGCCACGGTGCGCGCCCTGTCGACCTTGCGCACCGGCGGCCTGAGCAAACCTCCCTATGCGTCGCTTAACCTGGGGAGCCATGTGGGGGACGATGCGACGGCCGTGGCCGGGAATCGCCGTGCCTTGCGGGATGCGGCCCGGCTGCCTGCGGAACCCGCGTGGCTGGAGCAGGTCCACGGAACCCACGTCATGGACCTTGATTCCCAGATCCCGGCCGACTCGACCGGCGCGGCCAGCCCCGCCCCGGCCGGCTCGGTCGGCCCGGCCGATGCAGCGGTTACGCGGCAACCCGGGCGAGTTTGCGCCATTCTCACCGCCGATTGTCTGCCGGTCCTATTGGCCAGCGATGCCGGCGATCGGGTGGGGGCGGCACATGCCGGCTGGCGGGGACTCGCGGCAGGCGTGATCGAGGCGACGGTGGGAGCGCTCGGAGCGCCGCCACGGCAGCTGTTGGCATGGCTGGGCCCCGCCATCGGGCCGGCTCACTTCGAGGTCGGCGCCGAGGTGCGCGAGGAGTTCCTGCAGCGCGCGGCGGCCGGCGACACCGCCGCCGATGATGCGGCTTTCGTGCCGAATGCGCGCGGGCGCTATACGGCCGACCTGTACGCATTGGCCCGCCATCGGCTGTGGCGTCTCGGGGTGGAACGCATCTACGGCGGCGGGGAGTGTACTTACGCGGACGATGCCAGGTACTACTCGCACCGGCGCGACGGCAGATCCGGGCGGCAGGCCACGCTCATTTGGCTGGAACACGGGCCGCGCGGTTGAATTGCCCGCACCTCATCCCCACCTAGCGAACATCCTTTAACGGTCTTTCAAGAGTTGAACCATGGCGCGAGACAAGTTGACGACCAAATTCCAGGCAGCCCTTTCGGACGCGCAGTCGCTGGCCGTGGGTCGCGACAATCAATTCATCGAACCGGTGCATTTGATGGCGGCGCTGCTGGATCAGCAGGGCGGCACTGCGCGTCCGCTGTTGGAGAAGGCGGGTACCAACGTGGCCAAGCTGCGCTCCGAACTGGCGGGCGGCTTGGAGCGCCTGCCGAAGGTCGAGGGGACGGCCGGCGACGTGGGCATCAGCCACGATCTCAACAAGTTGTTGAACATCACAGACAAACTGGCGCAGAAGCGCGGCGATCAATTCATCTCGAGCGAGTTGTTCGTGCTTGCGGCCTGCGAGGACCGCGGTGAACTGGGACGTATACTCAAATCCTGCGGTGCGGAGCGCCAGGCGATCGAGAAAGCCATCGAAGAGGTGCGCGGCGGCTCGAAGGTGGACGATGCCGGCGCCGAGGAGAATCGTCAGGCGCTCGAGAAATACAGCATCGATCTGACCGAGCGCGCGAGCCAGGGCAAGCTCGACCCGGTCATCGGCCGCGATGACGAAATCCGCCGCACCATCCAGGTGCTGCAACGGCGCACCAAGAACAACCCGGTGCTCATCGGCGAACCCGGCGTCGGCAAGACCGCCATCGTCGAGGGGCTCGCGCAGCGCATCATCAACGGCGAAGTGCCGGAGGGATTGCGCAACAAGAGAATCCTCGCACTCGACATGGGATCACTCATCGCGGGAGCCAAGTTCCGCGGCGAATTCGAGGAGCGCCTGAAGGCGGTGCTCACCGATTTGTCGAAGCAGGAGGGCCAGATCATTCTCTTCATCGACGAACTGCACACCATGGTGGGCGCCGGCAAGGCCGAGGGCGCCATGGACGCGGGCAACATGCTGAAGCCCGCCTTGGCGCGCGGCGAATTGCACTGTGTGGGCGCGACCACGCTCGATGAGTACCGAAAGTACATCGAGAAGGACGCGGCGCTGGAACGGCGCTTCCAGAAGGTGCTGGTGGATGAGCCGTCGGTGGAGGACACCATCGCCATCCTGCGCGGCCTGAAACAACGCTACGAAGTGCACCATGGCGTGCAGATCACGGATCCCGCCATCGTGGCGGCGGCGACCCTTTCGCATCGCTATATCAGCGACCGGCAGCTGCCCGACAAGGCCATCGACCTCATCGACGAGGCCGGATCGCTGATCCGCATGGAAATCGACTCGAAGCCCGAGGCGCTCGACAAGCTCGACCGCCGCATCATCCAGCTCAAGATCGAGCGCGAGGCGCTCAAGAAGGAGGCCGACGAGGCATCGCGCAAGCGCTTGAGCACGCTGGAAGATGCGTTGAAGGCGCTGGAGAAGGAATACTCGGATCTCGAGGAGATCTGGAAGGCCGAGAAGGCCACCGTGCAGGGCGCGGCGCACATTCAGGAAGAACTCGAGCGGGCGCGTCAGGATCTCGAAACTGCGCGGCGCGCGCAGGATCTGGGCCGCATGTCCCAATTGCAATACGGCACCATTCCAGCGCTCGAGCGGCAGCTGGCGGCGGCATTGGAAGTCGAGAAGAAGCCGAATCAGCTGATGCGGAACTCCGTGACCGACGTCGAAGTCGCGGAAATCGTCTCCAAATGGACCGGCATCCCGGTGTCGCGCATGCTCGAAGGCGAGCGCGACAAGCTGTTGCGGATGGAGGAAGTCCTCGACAGGCGGGTGGTCGGTCAGGGGGAGGCGGTCAAAGCGGTGGCCGATGCCATTCGCCGCTCGCGCGCCGGTTTGTCCGACCCGAACCGGCCCACCGGTTCGTTCATGTTCTTGGGTCCCACGGGCGTCGGCAAGACCGAGCTCTGCAAGGCGTTGGCCGATTTCATGTTCGACACCGAAGAGGCCATGGTGCGTATCGACATGTCGGAGTACATGGAAAAGCACTCGGTTGCGCGCCTGATCGGCGCGCCGCCGGGGTATGTGGGCTACGAAGAGGGCGGCTATCTCACCGAAGCGGTGCGCCGGCGGCCCTACGCGGTCATCCTGCTCGACGAGATCGAGAAAGCGCATCCCGACGTGTTCAATGTGCTGCTGCAGGTCTTGGACGACGGACGGCTCACCGACGGGCAGGGCCGTACCGTCGATTTTCGCAATGCCGTGGTCATCATGACGTCGAACCTCGGCAGCCACGTGATTCAGGAACTCGGGATCGATGCCGACTACGCGCGCATGAAGGCGGGCGTGATGCAGGTGGTGACGCAGCATTTCCGTCCGGAGTTCATCAACCGGGTTGACGACATCGTGGTGTTTCACTCGCTCGGCCGCGAGCAGATTCGTGCCATCGTGGACATTCAACTGGGACGTCTGCGCCAGCGGCTCGCGGAGCGCGATATTCAGCTATTCCTCAACGATGATGCACGCGACAAGATCGGGGAGGCGGGATTCGACACCGTGTACGGCGCGCGGCCCCTGAAGCGCGCCATTCAATCGCAGATCGAGAATCCTCTCGCGCAGCAGATACTGCGCGGAGACTTCATCGCCGGCGATCGTGTGGTGGCAAAGCTGAAACGCGATGCGCTGGTGTTCGAGAAGGAACGGCTGCACTGACCGAGGCCGGCGGCGGCCAATGCCGCGGGGCCGCCGGTTGCAGCGGCCGGCGGCACATAGCCCGCGGCTCCGATATACTGGTTACGCTCAAGAATAAGAGGGATTTCATGCCTTTCTACGAGTATCAGTGCAAGAGCTGCGGCCATACGCTGGAGGCCATGCAGAAGGTCAACGATGCGCCCCTGAAGAAGTGTCCGGACTGCGGTAAAGCGCAGCTGACGCGCCTGATGTCGGCACCCGTGTTTCGCCTGAAGGGCGGCGGCTGGTACGAGACGGACTTCAAAGGCGACCAAGACAACAAGAAAAATCTGGCGGATCGGCCGGAGGCCGAGGCCGCGAAAGACGATAAGGCGCCGGCGGTCGACGCCAAAGATTCGGGGGGCAAAGAGGCGGCCGGCAAGGATGCGGGCAAGGACGCCGGCGGCAAGGAGGCGGCAAAACCTGCCGAAAAGGCGGCCGATAAACCGGCGGAGAAAGCTGCGTCCACGGAATCGGCGAAAAAGCCGGCCGGCCGCGGACTATCCAAGCGCGGCGCGGCGTCTGCGCCGGCCAGGTCGAGCCCCAAGAAAGCGGCCAAGAGGCCGGCCGCGAAGGCGCGGCGGCGGGGTTAGGCGGCGGAGGGCCTTGCTCGCGGGAGTTCCAAGC
>WNFQ01003496.1_pt1 | contig 11459 bp, 9 predicted proteins | sample 5400171 | NCBI WGS metagenome assembly WNFQ01 (sample SAMN13153356, study PRJNA577476) | soil metagenome | isolation source: 20 cm soil under Madrone tree | place: USA:California | collected 2016-06-14 | reverse complement strand
TCAGAGTGACTTCGACGCCGCACTTGTCGCAGATTACGCCGCGGTGCTTCATCCGCTTGTACTTGCCGCACAGACATTCCCAGTCGGTGACGGGGCCAAAAATCTTGGCGCAGAAGAGGCCGTCTCGCTCGGGCTTGAACGTGCGGTAGTTGATGGTCTCAGGCTTGGTTACTTCGCCGTGAGACCAGGAACGAATTTTTTCAGGGCTCGCCAGGCTGATGCGGATGGAATCGAAATCGGCAATCAAACTGGCGCGATCATAAGGGCTGCTGCGATACAAGGTTGTTTCCTCCCTCCCCGGCTTTCGCCGGGGCCGCGTCCACGGTCAGCATCTTTGAAGACGCTGACCGGGACGGCTGAGAACCCAACTACCAAATACTGCTAAACCAAACTCTGCTGCCGTGTAAGGGCTCAGCATGCTGCGCCCCTACGAAGGCAATCTCCCGCTAGTCGGCAGCTTTGTCCCCTGCCGGCTTTTGCCGCTTCATCAACTCGACGTCCAGGCAGAGCGACTGCAACTCGCGGACGAGCACGTTGAACGACTCGGGCACGCCAGGCTCAATGCCCGGTTCGCCCTTGACGATGGCCTCGTAGATCTTGGCGCGGCCATAGACGTCGTCGGATTTCGCTGTGAGCAGCTCCTGTAGGATGTGCGCTGCGCCATAGGCTTCGAGCGCCCAAACTTCCATTTCGCCGAAGCGCTGGCCGCCGAACTGCGCCTTGCCGCCGAGCGGCTGCTGCGTGATGAGCGAGTACGGGCCGATGGAGCGCGCGTGAATCTTGTCGTCGACGAGGTGCGAAAGCTTGAGCATGTAGATGTAGCCGACAGTGACCGGCTGGTCGAACTGGTCGCCGCTCATGCCGTCGAAGAGGTTGATCTTGCCGGCGTGCGGCAGACCCGCGACTTCGAGCAGGTGGCGGATTTCCGGTTCGCGCGCGCCGTCGAATACCGGCGTGGCGAAGGGAATGCCCTCGCGGAAGCCTTCGGCATATTCGAGCAACTCATCGTCGCTCAACTTCGCGAGCGTCTTCCACACCGCGGTATCCGTAAACACTTCGCGGAACCAGCGGCGCAGCGCTTCGGCTTTCACTTCCTTGCTGAGCAGACGCTTGAGACTATTGCCAAGCTCCTTGGCGGCCCAGCCGAGGTGCGTCTCCAGAATCTGTCCGACGTTCATACGCGAAGGAACGCCGAGCGGATTCAGAACGATCTCGACCGGAGTGCCGTCCGGCATATACGGCATGTCTTCCTGCGGCACGATGCGGGCGATGACACCCTTGTTGCCGTGGCGGCCGGCCATCTTGTCGCCGATGGAAAGCTTGCGCTTCATGGCGATGTAGACTTTGACCAGCTTAATGACGCCCGGGGGCAACTCGTCGCCCTTCTTGAGCTTGTCCTTGCGCTCTTCAGTGATCTTGCGGAGCACATCGATCTGACGCGAAGTCATTTCCTCGACTTCTTCGATCTTCTCGATGAGCAGCGGATCCTTTTCGTTGAGCTTCAGGCGCTTGAGGTTACGCGTGGAGATTTTCTCGATGATTTCGCGCGTGAGTTCGACGCCCTTGGTCAGGAGGCGCTTGTTGGTCTTCTCGTCGTGCAGGTCGGCTTGCAACACCTTGCCGCCGAGCAAATCCGTCAGGCGCTTCAGGCGCTCATCCGTGAGGATGCGGATTTCGTCAGCGAGGTTCTTCTCCAGCTTGAAAACCTGCGTGGCTTCAATGGCCTTGTGGCGCTCGTCCTTTTCTCCGCCCTTGCGGGTGAAGATTTTGACGTCCACGATGGTGCCTTCGATGCCCGGCGGGCAGTAGAGAGAAGCGTCGCGAACATCGCCGGCCTTTTCGCCGAAGATGGCGCGCAGCAGCTTTTCTTCCGGCGTGAGCGTGGTCTCGCCCTTGGGCGTGACCTTGCCGACCAGGATGTCGCCCGGCTTCACGACCGCGCCGATGCGGATGACGCCGCTTTCGTCCAGGTTGCGGAGGAACGACTCGCTGATGTTGGGAATATCGCGAGTGACTTCCTCGGGGCCGAGCTTGGTGTCGCGCGCTTCGATTTCATACTCCTCGATGTGAATCGAAGTGTAGTAGTCGTCCTTGACCAGCTTTTCGCTGACCAGGATGGCGTCTTCGAAGTTGTAGCCGCGCCACGGGAGGAAGGCCACGAGAACGTTGCGGCCGAGAGCAAGCTCGCCGCGTTCCGTGCACGGGCCGTCGGCAAGAACCTGGCCCTTCTTCACGCGGTCGCCTACGCGAACCAGCGGCTTCTGGCTGATGCAAGTGTTCTGGTTCGAACGCTTGAACTTGATGAGCTGATAGATGTCCGCACCGACTTCGCGGCTGAGCACGCCGGAGTGATCGGACTCCACGCGCACGATGATGCGCTCGGAGTCGACCTGGTCGACGATGCCTTCGCGCTTGCAAAGCACGACCGCACCGGAATCGCGCGCGGTGACGCGCTCCATGCCGGTGCCGACGAGCGGCGCTTCACCCTTGATGAGCGGAACCGCCTGGCGCTGCATGTTGGAACCCATCAGCGCGCGATTGGCGTCGTCGTTTTCGAGGAACGGAATCAAGCTGGCAGCCACGGAAACGAGCTGCTTCGGCGAAACGTCGACATAGTCGACCTCATCGCGGCTCTTGAGGACGAAGTTGCCGGCCTGCCGGCAGTTGACCAGCTCAGTCGTAATCTTGAGGCGCTCGTCGAGCGAAACGTTGGCCTGCGCGACGACGTACTTGTCCTCTTCCCAAGCGGAAAGATAGAAACAGTACGGCTCGTAAACCACTTTGCGGCGTTTCAGCTCCTCGTTGAGGTCTTCGACTTTGTCCTTCTCGACGATTTCACCGGCCTTGAATTCGCTGTCACCGGCATTGACGATCTGAACGTAATCGATGATGCGCCCGCCCTTGACCTTGCGGTAGGGCGACTCGATGAAGCCGTAGTCGTTGATGCGCGCAAAACAGCTCAGCGAGCTGATCAGGCCGATGTTCGGGCCTTCAGGCGTTTCAATCGGGCAAATGCGGCCGTAGTGCGTCGGGTGCACGTCGCGCACTTCGAATCCTGCACGCTCGCGCGAGAGGCCGCCGGGTCCAAGGGCCGAGAGACGCCGCTTGTGAGTGATTTCACTCAGCGGGTTGGTCTGGTCCATGAACTGGCTGAGCTGCGACGAGCCGAAGAACTCGCGGATTGCCGCCATAACCGGCTTGGCGTTCACCAGGTCGTGCGGCATGGCCGTGGACATTTCCTGGTACACGCTCATCTTTTCCTTGATGGCGCGCTCCATGCGGACCAGGCCGATGCGGAACTGATTTTCGAGCAACTCGCCCACCGCGCGAACGCGGCGGTTGCCGAGATGGTCGATGTCGTCGACGACGCCGATGTTTTTCCGCAACTTGAACAGATACTTGATCGCGGAAACGAAATCCGGCGCATCCAGCGTGCGGTTATCCAGCGGCGTGTCCAGGCCCATCTTGATGTTGAACTTCAAGCGGCCAACACGGCTGAAATCGTACTTGCGCGGGTCGAAGAACATGCCGCGGAATAGGTTCGTTGCCGTTTCCAGCGTCGGTGGGTCGCCTGGGCGCAGCTTGCGGTAGATTTCGATGAGCGCTTCTTTCGAAGAGCGGATGGCATCCTTATCCAGCGTGCGCGAGAGCACCACGCCGATGTCATCGCGCTCCGGGAAGAACACGTCAACTTCCGTGATGCCGCCTTCGGCAAACGCCTGCCACAATTCGGCGGTCAGCGGCTTGTTGGCTTCGAGCAGCACTTCGCCGGTCTGGCGATTGACGACGTCGGCAACGCTGTAGGCGCCTTCGAGGTCGGCCAGCGCGGCGCGAACCTGCGAAATCTTCGCCTTGATCAGTTCCTTGAAAAGATTCTCGGTGATGCGCTTGTGCGCGCCGACAATCACTTCATCCGATTTCGGATTGCGGATTTCGTGGGCCAGCTTGCGTTCCACGATTCCCGGCGAAACGTTCCAGAAGAGGTCCTTGTCGCGCAGCGAAATGCGCTCGACCTGATAGAATGTACGAAGAATGTCTTCGTTGGACTTCATCCCCAGCGCGCGCAGGAAGATCGAGCCCAGGAACTTGCGCTTGCGGTCGATTCGAACGTAGAGAATATTCTTGGTGTCGTACTCGAATTCGACCCACGATCCGCGATACGGAATGATTTTTCCAAGAAAGTAGCTGCGATTATTGGCGCTTTCGAAAAACACGCCCGGCGAGCGGTGCAACTGGGAAACGATGACGCGCTCCGTCCCGTTGATGATGAACGTGCCGTTCTCCGTCATCAGCGGGATATCGCCATAGAAAACTTCCTGTTCCTTGATGTCGCGGATGGTTTTCGCGCCGCTATCGGGATCCTTGTCGTAAATGGTCAGACGGATGGTGACCTTGAGAGGCGCGGAGTACGTCATGCCGCGCTCCTGGCACTCGTTCACGTCGTACTTCAGCTGCATGGCCACCGGATCGCCGCACTTGTTGCAGAAGGTCGGCGTGTTCTTGTTAAACGTGCCGCACTTATGGCAAATGACGTCGCCGGTCTGATACGGATTGGTAACAACCGACGCGCCGCAATTGCGGCAGGTCGCGCGGAGGTGGTGCAGGCCCTTCAGGTTGCCGCACTTGCACTCCCAGTTGCCGATCGAGTAGTCCACGAATTCCAGCTGCGACATCTCGCGGAAGTCCCTGATCGGAAACACGGAAGTAAACACCGACTGGAGCCCGCCGTCATCGCGCTCGCTCGGCAGAAGGTCCATCTGCAGAAAGCGCTGATACGACTTCATCTGGACTTCAATCAGGTTGGGAATCTGTATCGAGCCCTGGATTTTCGCGAAATCCAAGCGCTGGCGTTCCCGGACGTGCTGATTGGTATTCGGCATGCGTGATCTACCTCATCCCTTTTGGGCAAAATACGGAGAAACGGAGAAAGGACACATCACCGCCGCGCGAAACGACCTGCCCGGGATCGCTGCACACACGGCTGCGGGGGGCCCGTAGAGGGCCCGTGAGTCTGTAACAAATACCGGTCTCGACTTGCGTACGCGAATTCCTTTGGCGCGGCCGCCGCCGCACGAACAACCGTGCAACAAAACAATTCGGTATGACCCCGGCCAGGCCGGAGCCGGCAAACTACTTGATCTCGACCTTGGCGCCGGCCTCTTCAAACTTCTTCTTGATCGAAGCGGCTTCGTCCTTGTTGACGCCTTCCTTAACGGTCTTCGGAGCGCCATCCACCAGATCCTTGGCTTCTTTGAGGCCGAGGCTGGTGACTTCGCGGACCGCTTTAATGACGTTGATCTTGTTGCCGCCAACGTCCGTGAGCACGACGGAGAATTCCGTCTTCTCTTCCGCCGGTGCCGCGCCGCCTGCTGCCGCCCCGCCGCCTGCCGCCACAACCGTGGCTGCAGCCGCGGAGACGCCGAAGGTTTCTTCCATCTTCTTCACGAGGTCGGACGCTTCCAACAGCGTCAGCCCCTTGATTTCTTCCAGGATCGTTTCGACTTTCGACATGACTCTTTCTTCTCCTCTCAATTCTTGAAATTGAACTTACTGGGCTGCTTCGGGAGCCGGTTCAGCAGTTGGTGCTGCACTGGCCCCGCCGGACCCAAACTTGTTGGCCTTGATCGCTTCGCTGACGGTCACCGCCAAATTGCGCGGCAACGCGTTCAGAGCCATGGCGATGCGCTGCGCTGGAGCGTTCAGCAGGAACATGATCTTGCTGATCAACTCCTCCTTCGACGGGAGATTCGCAAGCTGTTGAATCTCCATGATGGAAATGACGCGGCCCTCGACCACGCCGGACTTGAACTGAAACGCCGGGACGTCTTTGGCAACCTTGGTGAGCGCCTTAGCCAGCGCGACCGGGTCGGCCGCGGTGTAGGCGATCGAATTCGTTCCGCTCAGGTTCTTGAGCAGCTTCTCGGCAGAGGTACCCGCGCCGGCACGCTCCGCGAGCGTGTTCTTCACAACCTTGTATTTGCCGCCCGCAGCCTGCACGGCGCGGCGGAGTTTGGTGTCGTCTTCGACCGTGATGCCCTGAAAGGTCGAGAGAATGACCGTCGATACTCTGGCAAGCTCGGTCTTGAGCTTGTCGAGGTCCTGCTGTTTTTCGCTGCGATTCTTCATAATTTCGCTCCGCTGGCGTGGCCGCTCCACTACGCGGCGGTGGCCATCGCTTCCACTTCAGCCAGGTCGATCGTGATGCCCGGACCCATGGTCGAAGTCATGGTGATTTTCTTGACGTACTTGCCCTTGGCTGCAGCCGGCTTAGCTTTCACTACTGCCTCGATTACCGCATGAGCGTTCTCCGCGAGCTTCGCGCCGTCAAACTGAATCTTGCCGATCGGGCAGTGAACGATGCCGGCCTTGTCGACACGGAATTCCACTTTGCCGGCCTTCACTTCCTTGATCGCCTTGGCAACCTCGAAAGTGACCGTGCCGGTCTTCGGGTTGGGCATCAGGCCGCGCGGGCCGAGCACCTTACCCAGCTTTCCGGCGGAGCGCATCATGTCCGGCGTGGCGATCACGGCGTCGTAATCCGTCCAGCCTTCCATGATTTTTTGCACGATTTCGTCGCCGCCGACGAAATCCGCCCCGGCTTCCTGCGCTTCGCGAACTTTTTCACCGCCGGCAATCACCAGCACACGAACGGTTTTGCCGAGTCCATTGGGCAAACCCACGGTGCCGCGAACGACCTGGTCGGAATGCTTTGGATCAACGCCCAAATTGATCGCCAGCTCGACGGTTTCGTTGAACTTGGTGTGATGCGTTTTCTTCAATAGATCGGCCGCTTCGCCGAGCTTGTACGGGCGCACTTCCACCAGCTTGCGCGCCTTCTCCACGTTCTTGCCGGACTTCTTTGTCATTGCTTCTACCTCTTCGACCTCGTAGCGCCTGAACTTCTAGGCTTCCACGACTTCCAGGCCCATGTTGCGCGCCGTACCCATCACGGTGCGCACCGCGGACTCCAGATTGGTGGTGTTGAGATCGACAAGCTTAATCTTTGCAATTTCCTCGACTTGCTTCTTCGTGACCTTGCCGACCTTGTTGCGGTTCGGCTCGGGGGAACCCTTCGCGATGTTGGCCGCGCGCTTCAGCAGCACCGACGCTGGCGGCGTCTTCAGAATAAAGGTGAAGGTGCGGTCCGTGTAGACCGTCACGAGCACCGGGAAAATCATCCCGTCCGGTTCCTTGGCCGTCTTGGCGTTGAACTGCTTGCAGAAATCCATGATGTTCAAGCCGTGCGGGCCGAGCGCGGTGCCGACCGGCGGCGCCGGAGTCGCCTTGCCCGCTGGCAACTGGAGCTTGATGGTTGTCTGAATCTTCTTTGCCATGTTCCTGCCTCAAATCCTCTTCTTCTTCGAATCTGTAGGGGCGGCCTTCTGAGGCCGTCCGCTCAACGCTGTATCAAAACTCTTCTACCCCAGCTTCTCAACGCTCGCGAAATCCAGCTCCACCGGTGTGGAGCGCCCGAAAATCGTCACCGAAACCTTCAACCGGCTGTGATCGTTGTCGATCTCTTCGACGTTGCCGTTGAAATTCGCAAACGGGCCATCGACGATGCGCACCTGCTCATTGCGTTCGAAGACCACCTTCGGCTTGGGGCGGTCTTGCGGCGTGTGCACACGGTTGATGATGCCGTCGACTTCCGCCTCGGTTAGCGGCGACGGTGACGTTGCCGAGCCGACGAAGCCGGTGACGCGCGGCGTGGAGCGCACGGTGTGCCAGGTGTTTTCGTCCAGGTCCATTTCCACCAGCACATATCCTGGATAGGACATACGATTCGAAACCACCTTCTTGCCGCCGCGCACTTCGACCACTTCCTCCGTGGGGATCAGCACGCGGCCGATCTTGTCCTGCAAGCTGAACGCGGCCACACGGCTCTCCAGGCTTTCTTTAACTTTCTTCTCAAAGCCCGAATAGGTATGGATGATGTACCACTGCATGCCCATCGATTTCCGGTCCCCTCTAGACGCCAAACCTCTTGAAAACGTATGCCACACCAAGCTGCACGAGCTTGTCCACGACCGCGAGAAACGCTCCAAAGAACGCCACCGTAGCGATGACCACCCAGGTGGTAGCGATCACGTCTTCGCGGCTCGGCCACGTGACCTGCTTCATCTCCACACGAACGTCGTGCAGAAATTCACGCGTATTTGCGATCGTGCCGGTAACTTTTTCGCCGACGCCGGCCGCTGCTCCGGTGATGGCGCTGCCTTGCGATTCTTCGTTCTTCACTTTGACCGCCTGCGTGGTCATGAATCCTCGTTCAGTCCCGTAAGACAGACATTCCTGCCTGTCCTCTGTACCGACGTTCGCCCCGCGAACGCCAAATCTCTGGCAGGGGAGGAGGGATTCGAACCCCCATACCCGGTTTTGGAGACCGGAGTCCTAGCCGTTGGACGACTCCCCTAAATTCAAAACCGGCCTGCTCCTCGCCCCAGCGAAAACGACCTTTGCGAAAACGAAAAGCTACTTCACTTCCTTGTGCGCCGTTTGCTTGCGGCACGTGTTGCAGAACTTCTTCGTCTCCAACCGCTCGGTGTGCTTCTTCTTGTTCTTCGACGTCGTGTAGTTGCGGTTTTTGCAATCACCGCACTGCAATGTAATGATTTCGCGCATCGCTTAATCCTTTCGCGCTCTGCGCGCTATTCGATGATTTCCGTCACGGCGCCGGCGCCGACGGTGTGCCCGCCTTCGCGAATCGCGAACCGCAAGCCCTTCTCCAAAGCGACGGGAGTGATCAGCGATACTTCGCAGCTCACGTTGTCTCCCGGCATCACCATTTCCACACCCGTTGGCAGCTTCACGTCTCCCGTCACGTCCGTGGTGCGAAAATAAAACTGCGGCCGGTAGCCCGTGAAAAACGGCGTGTGCCGCCCGCCTTCTTCCTTCGTCAACACGTACGCTTCCGCCTTGAACTTCGTGTGCGGTGTGATCGACCCCGGCTTGCAAACTACCTGCCCGCGCTCCACGTCTTCCTTTTCCGTGCCGCGCAAGAGCAAGCCAACGTTGTCGCCCGCGAGTCCTTCATCCAGCAATTTGCGGAACATCTCCACGCCCGTCACCACTTTCTTCTGCGTCGGACGGAATCCCACGATCTCGATTTCCTCGCCAACCTTTACCTTGCCGCGTTCTACGCGCCCCGTAACTACCGTGCCGCGTCCGGAAATCGAGAAAATATCCTCGATCGGCATGGCAAACGGCTTGTCAATGTCGCGCACCGGCAATGGCACGTTCTTGTCTACCGCATCCATCAACTCATCGATGGTCTTTTCCCACTTCGCGTCGCCGTTCAGCGCCTGCAGCGCCGATCCCTTCACGACCGCGATCGTGTCGCCAGGAAACTGATAGCTCTTCAAGAGCTCGCGAACTTCAAGTTCCACCAATTCCAGCAGTTCGGCGTCCTCCACCATGTCGCACTTGTTCAGGAACACCACCACCGCCGGCACGCCGACCTGCCGCGCCAGTAGAATGTGCTCGCGCGTCTGCGGCATCGGTCCGTCGGTCGCCGCCACCACCAGGATCGCGCCGTCCATCTGCGCCGCACCGGTGATCATGTTCTTGATGTAGTCCGCGTGACCCGGGCAGTCCATGTGCGCGTAATGCCGGCTCGCCGTTTCGTACTCCACGTGCGAAACCGCGATGGTAATTCCGCGCTCGCGCTCTTCCGGAGCGTTGTCGATCGAATCGAACGCGCGGAACTGCACCTTTGGATTGTGCTTGCTCAGCACTTTGGTAATCGCCGCCGTCAACGTCGTCTTGCCATGGTCGATGTGACCGATGGTCCCGATGTTCACGTGCGGCTTGTTGCGCTCGAATTTCTCCTTCGCCATGTTCCTTTAACCTCTCATCATTGGTGACCGCTTCGCGGTCAAGCACGCCCATCAGTAACGAACGACCGCGCTGCACTTCAAAATCTGGAGCGGGGGACGGGATTTGAACCCGCAACCATCACCTTGGAAGAGTGAGACTCTACCGTTGAGTTACCCCCGCCCGGTGCTACTCCAAACTTTTACCCGTTGCGGCTCGCGCCGCCCCCACTAAATTCCTGGAGCCTGGGACCGGGATTGAACCGGTGACCTCGTCCTTACCAAGGACGCGCTCTACCAACTGAGCTACCCAGGCCGAACCCGTGTCCCCCTCAAAAATCGTCTTTCGCGGCGCACTTTTCCTGAGCGGCGTCGTTTTTCCCGTTGCGACCGCAAATCGGTCGACGCCCCGAATCAGACCGCTTTCGAACATCGCTTGATGCGATTGCCCTGCGGTTTTCTGCAACTCGAACAGCGAGAGCCTGGTGGACGGGGAAGGATTCGAACCTTCGTAGCCCGCAAGGAGCGGCAGATTTACAGTCTGCTGGTTTTAGCCACTCACCCACCCGTCCCGTGAAAACTTTTTGGGACGCGAACAACGAGTCCCGAACTTGTCCTTCAACAACTTGCAAGCGTCCGTGCAAAAACACAAAAAGGACTCGTGTCAAGAGACACCAGCCCGTTCGTTTTTCCGGTTAGGATTCGCTCCGCCCTCGCTCCCCTGCAAAATTCCTGGTGGAGCTGGCGGAGGGAATTGAACCCCCGACCCTCTGATTACAAATCAGATGCTCTACCAGCTGAGCTACGCCAGCGCCGCTCAAACCGGGTAAGGATAGCAGAAGAGGTATCGGAATTGCAAGGGGGTGCTACCAAATATCTAGCACGTGGATGGCCAGCTCTGTGGAAAAACGCTTGCCCCGTAATTACCTGGACACTCGTTATCCTGTCTGTCATCAATAGTTTAGCACGGAATCCATCCAGCCGGAGCGATCCGAAATAAACAGGCGGAAATAGCGCCGGTCGAAGTGCATTTTCGGTGTCGGATTTTGATGCCGAGAAGTCCTTTCCGATGGGACAATCGCAAATACAGGATCGCTGGGCAAGTGGTGCGGAGGCCATGAAGAAACGGACTTGGATCGGGCTGGTGGCCGTTGTCGTCGTTTTGGTCGCGGCCGTATTTTTCGGATATCGGAAATGGGGCGTACAGAACGGCTCTGCGCGCGAAGAAGCGCTGGCGCTGATGCCCACGGATGCGAGCGCAATTCTTTTCGCGGATTTCGGCGAACTCCGGCAAGCGCCATTCGTCGCGAAACTCTACGCCTGGGCGCCGAAACCCCGGGCGGATGCGGATTACGCGCAATTTGTCAAAGAAACCGGGTTCGATTATGAGCGGGATCTCGATCGCATGGCAATTGCGGTGGAGAAGCGCGGACAAGACTCCACTCTGTTTGCCATCCTGGATGGAAAATTCGATCGGCAAAAAATTTCCGCCTACGCATTGAAAGACGGCTCGGCCGTAAAAACCGGCGGACGCGAGATTTTTTCCGTGCCCGTCAGCGGAAGTACGAAGAGAATTATTTTTACGTTTTTGAGGAACGACCGAATCGCGCTGACCGGCGATGCGAACCTCGACGTTTACCTGGATGC
>WNFQ01011498.1_pt1 | contig 11461 bp, 8 predicted proteins | sample 5400171 | NCBI WGS metagenome assembly WNFQ01 (sample SAMN13153356, study PRJNA577476) | soil metagenome | isolation source: 20 cm soil under Madrone tree | place: USA:California | collected 2016-06-14 | reverse complement strand
TGTCTGGAACTGGCGCACAGGCTGCAAGTGCGGCTTTTCCAGTCTGGGTTTCGCCGAGCCTTGTCCGAGTGGGGAAAACGGATGCGCGCGGGACAACTTCAACAATCAACCTGTCCGGCGCACGCGGGGAAACTGTCGATACGCAAGTTGTTGTGCAGGGTGTCGGTTCCGGTCTGACCAACGTCAACGCGAGTGCTTCCGCGCTCACCGGTCCGAATGGCGTCACCATTCCCGCTTCTAACGTTGTTCTCTATCGCGAGTACTACATCACCGTCACCGGCACCGCCAGTTACGGCGGCGGCAGCAATCCTCCACTCGGCTCCGGCACGTATCCCGAACCACTTATCCCCTTCGTGGATCCGGAAACCGGTGCGGCTTTGTGCTCAACCTCGGCGGCGCTCAAAGCTTGCAATGCCACGGTCAGCGCAGGACAGAATCAACCCTACTGGATTGACATCACCGTGCCGCACGGCGCTGCAAACAGTCCTGCGGGAACCTACACCGGCACGATTTCCATCACCAGCAATCAAGGCAACGCGACCGTCCCGGTCTCTTTGACCGTGTGGAACTTCGAACTGCCGATGCAGCCTTCGGAACTTTCCATGTGGACGCTCTGGTCCCCAAACAGCGGCAACACCACTGCAACACTGGCAAAGGCCCTCATGCGCAACAAAGTCATGGGTTGGTACGACGTTGCTTCCAATGCTTCGTCGGACATGTCCACCTTCGGACTCAATCGCTCCGGCCTCGATAGCTCCTACTACATCGGCATCCAGTGTGGTGGCTCGTACAGCAGCTTGCCCTCGACCAGCCAGATCAACTCTGCTGCCGCCAGCTTTCCCTCCGGTCTGCCGCTCGATTTGTATGTGGCTGACGAAATCAGTGGCTGCTCTGGAGCCTACGCGCCCATCCGCACGTTAGCGTCGAACGCTCATGCCGCCAATCCAGCGGTGAAGCTTGGCGTAACGCTCAACGCCGTGGACCCCAATCTCTACGGCTCCATCGACAACTGGATCCTGCTCGATTCCGTGCAGCAGTGGCCAGCTCTGCCTTTCAACAACGGCAACCTCTGGAGCTACACCAGCTGCAACGCGGGATACGGCAACACGCCCGAATGGATGGTGGACTATCCGCCGATCAATGAACGCATCCAGGCCGGCTTCCTCAACTGGACGCAAGGCGCCAAAGGCATCCTCTACTACCGCGCTGACGGTTGGACAGCAGGTAACGCCATCGGCAGCTGGAACAACGTGGATACCACGGCCTGCGGCGGTGGTTTGGGCCGGCCGGGCGATGGCATCTTCCTCTATCCGCCAGGGCCGATTGCTTCCTCGGAATCGGCACCGGGAATTCGTCTGAAAGCCATTCGCGATGGCATTCAGGACTACGAATACGCTCAGATGCTAAAGAACCTGAACCAGCTAAGCATCCTCAACACTGCGATCACGCCGGTTGCGGGCAGCTGGACCAGCTGGACCAAAGATCCCAACGCACTGGAGAGTGCCCGCCAGCAACTGGGCCAACTCCTCCATCAGCTTGCTCCGTAAGCAACAGGATGCGGCACATCCGGCGTTTCATTGTGTATGGGACATGGATCGCGCTTCTGCTTGCTAGAGAATTTTTCCCGAAACTCATCGGCTAGCTCACCCATGGTCAAACATCTCAAGTCCCCGTTGCTCACAAAAACTCTCAGTTCCTCCAGAAAACGGGCAACAACATTTTCGAGCCGTGGCCACTCCGCGTAGAGATTTTCCGGGTGGAACCAAACGTGAAAAACGCCGCCTTTTCGACGAACGAGATCCAATCCTTTTCTAAGACGACGCAAACGACTCGCATCGGGGATGTACTTGCGCCAGCCATCTTCGCAACGGATCAAGAGAGAGCCCGGAATAGAAACCAGCCCTTCCTTGAAAGAAGGTTCGACGATGGAAGGCGACAAACCTACGAAATCCGCGAACACCATATAAAGTGAGCGAATCCTGCGGTCGGCAGATCGAATCGGCAATTCATCCACATCGCGAAAGCAAGCGAATCCCGCATCTTGCAAGTCCGAAAGATACGCAACCAAATTCCGCGGAAAAACAAAGCACGTTGTCGGAATTCCTAATTCCAGCGCAACTTCGGCGCAATGGCGATACTCGGCAATCGCGCGATCTCGGGTCATGCCCGGGTAGCCGAAAGGCACGTGCGAAAAAGAATGAAATCCAATTTCCTGCTGTGGTTTGGCGTTCCGGATCATTTCCACAAGGCTCGCACCGAACCATTCAGGATGAGTCCGTTCGCAACTGCGCTCCGGAACATAACTAAACCAGGGCCTGCGAAAATGGGGGTAGTTGACTTCCGGCAGCCCGGAAATGTCAGGCAAAGATGAGCGCATCATCGCACCGACCACGGCCCAGGATGCGGAGATGCCGTTACGCGTAAAGTGGCGCAACAGGTTGGGCACGCCGGTGTCATGCGTCCACCAGGCCCTTTTCAGAAGTTCATCGTCAAAGCCGAGATCAAAACTGCCCCAGCTGAGTTCCAAGTCCAGGCTAATGACGACCGTTGGTTTGGTCACACCTTGTTGGTCAGTCGTTGAATGACGATGCGAATTCGCAGACATTTGATGGATACCCGGTTGTAATAGGCGGCGCAATTTATCGAAGGGTGCCGCGACCGTCGCTTAACTCTTCCTGTTTGGTGGGAACTGCTTCCTTTTTGCCAATGAATGCCCCGCGGAATTTCTTGTAGGCGAACAGGGGCAAATCCAGGAAGGCGGGAAATGGATCATCTTCAGCCCAAAGCGCGAATTGAAGGGGACTGCGGAAAGATTGCAAATAGCGGCCGAGCTTCAAACGGCCGCGAAACATCTCAACTATCGCCGCAGGAACATCCGTGCTCACGCGCATCCAGCGAGCGCCGGGACGCGCCGTTTGCAAAGGTACGAATCTGCCGAGCATTACCTGGTAAAGCAGATAAGGAAAATCGACGCCCGCTCGTGCACCCAGCGCCGCCCAAGTCCAAAGCCTGGGATTGATGTCCAGAAGCTTGTAACGGCCATCCCGGGCGTCGTACTTATACTCAACTTCAACGAGTCCGGTATATCGCATGGCGCCGAGCAAGCGTTGTGACGGAGCCACGATCTCTGGCACTTCCAACGTTTCGACGAACGAACTCGAGTAGCCAAAGTCCACCGGATACTGCCGTGTACGGCGCGCCGTGAGAGAGGCGATCGGTTTCCCATCGAGACACAACGCAGCGAAAGAAAATTGCGATTCTCCTCCGCCCGGAATGAGTTCCTGGAGAAGGATCAAGTCGGGAGGAATCATTTGTTTCGCTTCACGATATCGCGCCAGAAGCTCTTCTCGAGTCGCAACACGCCAGGCCTTTTGCGCCGTGAAGCGGTTGATTGTGGCGTGCGTGGCAGGTTTCAGAATCGCTGGAAAAGTGCACGCTATGGTCTCAAGTTCCGAATCATTCGTGGGGCATGTAGTCGCCGGATAATCCACTTGCTGGTCGGCGGCGAGCCGGTAAGTGAGTCGTTTGTCGTATGCCCAGCGAAGAGCATCCCAAGACGGCGTGGACACTCTGAATTGATGGGAGAGCACGCTTCGAAATTTCGCCAGCAGTGCGGCGGATTCATCGCTGGTGGGAAGCACTACCCAGCCATCCAGTTGATGACGTTCTCCGAGTTCCAACAAATATTCGACACGCGCGTCGTCATCGGCGTTCGGCCAAGAGAGCGTTCGAAGCACGAAGCGTGAGCAGCTAGCCAGCTTGATGTCCGGCGGCGTTACGACCCAAACGGGTACGCCCCGCCGCCCCAAACTTCTCGCGATCGTGAGCCCATTAAGATTTCCGACGATGACTAATGCGCCTGTGGTTTCGGCCATAGAAGAATCCCGGAGGATCAAGCAGCACTATGCGTTGTACTTTCCTGGGAAATCCGTTCGGGAATCCCGGTAGCGTGCGGTCTGTCTGCCAGCATTCGATTCCTCTCGGATTTACCGGCAACGCAACGGAGCAGTTCCTGCGAGGCGTAGTGAGTGCCCACAACGAATTGCATGAGCGCACCGAAACTCCAGACGGCGGGGGCTCCAAGGATATGCAATCCTCTTACGGACGTTTCGAAACCGTCGACTAAATGAGGGTATCCCTGGAACCGCTTGATAGATTCCGCCAAAGGCGCGGCAAGAAAATCATATTTGGAGACATCAACGCGATAGCCGGTGCCCAATAAAACATGATCGACGGTTCGCTCCTGGCCGTCGTCCAGTTTGACCTTCACTTTTTCGCCGCACACGGTTGCGGAAACGGCTGTTCGGCCCAAACTCATGGGAACTTCTTTGAGCCTGTCGATCAGCCATCGCGCGCCCGCGGGGCGGATCGAACGTCTGCGCAGCCAGTCTTGAGCCCAACGCGGGAATCGCCGTGTCAAATCCGGTTTCGCCACGATTTGGCTGATGCCTGCAGGTCCAACGTCCGTGGGGGCGTACAAAAGCTTCGCAATTTTTTCACCAAGTCCGGCATGTATGGTTCGAGACATCAAACCGCCCAGCCAGCGAATCTGCTCGGTTCGGGCAAGGATTTGGACTGCCGCTCCTTCTTCGTTCAAGAGCGCAGCTGACTCCAATGCGCTTTGACCGCTTCCGATCACAAGCACTCTTTTGTTCGCGAGCTTTTGAAATCCGCGATGCTCGGCCGTGTGAGACGCCAGTTGTTTTGGAATTCCACCAAAGATGGTCGGCCGCCAGGCAAACGAAGAGATTCCCGCAGCCACGACCACGCGACGAGCAATGACGTCTTCGCCTTTCTCGACGAAAAGCTTGAAGCCATTGGGATGCAGTTCGATCCGTGAAATCTTACGACGGTCAATGTCAGGCACCGCCCGCCGCTGATACCAAAGTCCATAATCCACGAAGCGGTCAAGCGGTACCGGAGTGGAGAAGTGACTGGTTTCCGCGCGGTATTCTTCCAAGGTCAGAGGGCCTTGGGGAGCGCCAATATGTGATGCGGCCCAACCTGAGCGAAGCAGCATGCCGACCGGCATGTTCTGTTGCCAGAACGACATCGGCTCTCCAAAAGTGTGCACGTCCAGCCCTTTGGCTGAACGCAAATGGGCTGCCGCCGAAAGTCCGTACGGGCCCGCGCCAATAATTGCTACATCGCATTTGGTCATTATTCTTCTCCTAGTGTGTAGGGGTTGGGAAAAACTTTAGGAAGATCGCGCTGCTCAAATGAATCGCTGAACATCGGCTTGCCTTACCGCTCAGACACCTGAACGCTCTGGCCGGAAGCCAGTTGATGAAGAAGCTGTCCGAGTCGCTGGCGAGCGTTCTCCAGCGCATCGTGGTCGTGAGTCCAATTGGTCCAGCTGACCGCAATTGGTCTGACGGTTTTGTTCAGCACGCTGACTTGCCCCAAATTCTGCAGCATTTGAGCGTATTCGTAGTCCTGAATGCCGTCACGAATGGCTTTCAGACGGATCCCGGGCGCCGATTCCGTGGAAGCAATCGGTGCTGGCGGGTAGAGGAAGATGCCATCGCCCGGTCTACCCAAACCGCCGCCGCAAGTCGTCGTGTCCACATTGTTCCAACTGGCTACAGTATTGCCCTTAGTCCAGCCATCCGCGCGGTAGTAAAGAATGCCTTTGGCTCCTTGGGTCCAGTTGAGGAAGCCGGCCTGAATGCGTTCGTTGATGGGCGGATAGTCCACCATCCATTCGGGAGTGTTCCCAAATCCGGTGTTGCAGCTGGTGTAGCTCCAAAGGTCGCTGCCGCCGCCGCTAAAAGGGAGAGCTGGCCACTGTTGCACGGAATCGAGCAGGACCCAGTGATCGATGGCGCTGCGGCCGTCATCGTCCTTATAGAGACCGGGATCCGGCTTGTTGGTGGTCAATATCGTCTTCACTCTGCGACTTGCCGCGTGTGCCCGCGCTCCAAAGCTCTTGAGCACTGTATGAGCTTGGGGGCAGCCGTTCAGTTCATCGGCAAGATAGAAATCCAGCTCTAAATCAGCAGGAAAGTTGGACGCGGCGGCATTGATCTGTTTGATCGAAGGAAGGGTGCCATGAGAGCCGTCGCATTTAATGGAGACCTTGTGGTAGCCGTGTAACCCTGATCGATTGAGCCCTAGGTTGGACATGTTTTCGGAAGCGTTGGAGGCAACGTCGTACCAGCTCATGACTTTGTTGCGCATGAGAGCTTTTGCCAGTGTGGCTGTGGTGTTGCCGCTATTTGCGGGCCAGAGCGTCCACAACGAGAGTTCTGATGGCTGTGCCGGCAGTTCGAAGTTCCATACCGTCAACGTGACAGGAAACGTCACGTTGCCTTGATTGCTGGTAGGGCTGATTCTGTCCGGCGCTGACGGTGGCATTGCAAGCCTTCAGCACCGCTGAAGTTCCGCAGAGAGGCGAACCCGTCGCCGGATCCACAAAAGGAATAAGCGGTTCGGGATAGGTGCCGGAGCCGAGCGGAGGATTGCTGCCGCCGCCGTAGCTGGCGGTGCCAGTGACCGAGATGTAGTGCTCGCGGTAAAGGGTGATATTGGAAGCAGGGATGGTGGCGCCGTTCGGACCGGTGAGTGCGGAAGCACTCACGTTGACGTTGGTCAGACCCGAACCAATGCCCCGCACAACAACTTGCGTATCGACAGTTTCCCCGCGTGCTCCGGACAAGCTGATTGAGGAGGTCGTCTCCGCCCCATCCGTCTTCCCCACTCGTACCAAACCAGAAACAACCCATGCGGGAAACGGTGTACTCGAATTCGAATGCATCTTCATAATGAAGAGAATGGAAGTCACGATCAGCACATTCGCCAAAAAAAGTGTGCCGCCGACAATCTGAAACTTTCCACGCATGTTCCCATTGCCTTGCTGGCTGGACTCAGAGTGCATGCTTAACGAGTTCAGTTTTCCCAGGATTTAGATGCAAGAAATAAAGACCTGTACGACGAGGGGCTAGTCTGGTTACCTTGACTATTCGTTTGATCTGGGCACCAAACCACCACGCCCATTAGCGAACGGTTGATGAGAAGACGGCGTCATTCTTGGTTCGATAATTGCCGAGTATTCGCGATGTAAGGCTTCCCAAACTCGCAGTTGTTGAAAATTGCGTCTGACTTGCAGCTGTCCGGCAAGTCCGAGTTTGGCGGCTAGAACTTCGTCATCGATCAACGTCGTCAGTGCTTTGGCAAGCGCCCAAACATCGCCCACGGGGAACAGAAGACCGGTAACGCCGTGCGTGATGACGTCCACAATTCCCGTCGCGGACGCTCCGATAACGGGTTTGCCGGCCGCTTGTGCTTCGAGCACGACCGTCGGCAAACCTTCCCGATGGCTCGGCAGAACGACCATATCCGCCATCGCGTAGTAAGCGGGCGTGTCGTGTACGGCTCCAGTGAAAATGATGCGCGGATGAGATTGCAGCAATCTTCGAGTGCGCGCCGGAAGAGGATCTTCATTCTCGAAGCATCCCGCCAAAACTAGACGGAACTCACCAAACTGTTTCTCAATTCGTAGAAAGGCTTCTATCAGCTCCGGTATACCTTTGTCCTTCGTCAAGCGGCCCACAAAGATAGCTACCGGTGCGTTCTTGGGGATATTCAGCTGGCGACGTAAGTCCGCGGCACGCTTTTGCACCTCTATTCTCGGTGCAAAACGAGAAGCATCTATTCCATTGCAGCTGCCAGAACCCAAAACAACGGTGCGCTCCCTGCTTGAAAGTCCACAAGCGATTGCCTCTTCGCGCACGCTCGAACTTACACAGACCACGCGATGGGCGAAACGGCATGCAAGCCGCTCCGCATACACAAGAAGCCTGCGCTTCCAACCTTTGCTGGTTTCAAACCGTAAACCGTGCAGCGTATAAAACCGGCAAGGAACTCGATTCAACCAGGCGGCAAGACCTCCCAGCAGTCCTGCCTTCGGTGTTCCCACATTCGTAATCGCAGGGGACAATTTGCGCATCGCGCGCCACAACCGCCACAGCGACACGATATCCTTCAGCGGTGAGATCGCTCGCTCCATCGGAGTATTAATGATGGGAATCCCGATTGGACGCGCGACTTCCCACTCATCCTTGCGCCGCTCTGGGCAGAAAACGGTAACGTCAAAACCCTTTTTTTGAAAATACTCGAGCTGTCCCTGCAGGAAACCAAGGGCAATCGCGGAGTTCACGGCAACAACCAAGCCGTTTCGATTTGAATTCTTGTTCATTCTTGTTTTATCTAAATAAGGCCAGCCGGGAATTGAAGATTCCTCGATTAGGTGACTTAACGCGCGGCTTGCGTGAGGCTTGGAACAGGTGTGCCTTGCGACGCACGCGAGCCAACTTTTAAGTAGAGCTCCTGGTAGCGTTCGACTATGGCGGGCAGTGCGAACCGCAGCTGCACGCGCTGCCTTGCGGCGATTCCCATCTCGCGACGGGCTTCAGGGCCGGCTTCCAAGAGCTTGCGCCAACATTCAGCCAAGACTATGGGATTTCCGGGCGGCACGACTTCGCCTGTGTCGCCAACAATCAACGCACAATCGCCGACATCAGTAACCACGCAGGGCGTTTCGCACGCCATGGCTTCGCCAATTGCTATGGGAAAGGCTTCGTTGCATGAGGCAGATGTTGCAAGGTCTGCGGCGGAAAAGAGACGAGGAACATCGCTGCGCGCGCCGAGCAAGTGACAACGTCCACGGATTCCAGCAGCATCGATCCATCCGGCAAGCTCGGCGTTTTGCCAAGTGACGTTCATCCCACACATCAGGAAATGAACGTCCGGCATTTGCTGGTGCAAAAGCTGTGCCGCCCGGACAAAATTTCGATGGTCCTTGTGAGGATGAAACCGCGCGACCATTGCAATGAGAAGAGTGTCATTAGGAATACCCAGTTCAGCGCGCACTGACTCGCGGGCTGCGAGTTCAGGCTTGGCCTGATCCAGATCGAACCCATTGGGTATCAGGCGCAACTTCCTGGAGGCATAGCCAAGTTTTTCATGAATGCGCAAGGAAGCTTGCGAACAGAATACGATCTGTGCAGGGAGATAATTCGACAGAAGAGCGCAGGCACGATTGACCCACATCGTGCGGCGCTTATCCAGGCGGGCATCGAGCACGCTATGGTGGACACTCCAGACCACGGGAACATTACCAGCAAGTTTTGCCGCAAAGGCGCCGATTAGATTCGCGTGATACATCCAGGTATGAATTACGTCCGGCTTTGATTCGCGAATCCATTGCGCCAGGCGCATCACAAGCATCGGGTTGGGCGCACCTTTTTTCATTCCGAGCGTACGTACGCGCGCGCCGGTGGCTTCCATCGTGTCCGCCAAGTCCAGTATTCCGGTCAGGGACACCACTTCGTTCTTGAACCTGCTGTGGTCCATTCCTGAGGCGATCCGGCAAAGCATCGTTTCGGCTCCGGCTGGTCCAAGAGTCGTGATGACATGCATGACTTTGATCATCTTGTTTGCCCCAAGGCAGAATCCATTCCTTGCGATCAATTCACTGCTATTTTTCTAAGCGGGCAGAGCGCAGTCGTTAGCCAGTGCTCCGGGAGCTAAGGGCCCGGAACCTTGAACCAGCTCGTCGTAAACTTCCCCGTAGGCTTCGATCATTTTTGATACGTCAAATTGCTCGCGCGCTCGGCGCGCTGCAGCCCGTCCAAACTCGCGCCGGCTTTCCTTTTCTCTCAACAGAAGGGTCATGGAGCTCGCGAGGTCCGTGACATCTCCCGCGCGCACGAGCACCCCTTCCTTGCGGTCTTCCACCAAATCCGGGATACCGCCCACGGCCGTACTTACAATCGGCAGACCGGAAGCCATGGCTTCCATCACACTGAGGGGGTTACCTTCAAAATCTGAACTCAGCACAAATACATCCATCGCGCCCAGCACTTCGGGAATATCTGTCCGCAGACCTAGGAACCGAACTTGATTCCGTATGCCCAAATCCCGTGCTTGTGCCTCTAACTGGTCCCTGTTTTTCCCGTCTCCAACCAGAACCAAATGAGCTTTCGAATCATGACCAGGTCCGCACGCGAACGCATTCAGAAGCAGAGTGTGGTTTTTTTGCGGAGCAAAGCGCGCGACGCTGACAAAAAGGACATCATCATCCGCGAAACTTTCTCTTCTACGCCATTCTTCTCGAGTCATCCGTGGACGCGCGTACTGGCCGGTTGGGATACCGATTAAGCTCACCTTGCAGTCTTGAATTTGATAGAGCTGCCTGAGACTCAACGCAACCTTTACGGCGACAGCGATTGGAACGACTCCATGCCTGAACGAATAGCGCTGAATCCATCGCGCTCTGGGCTCAACCTCGTATTCGGCGAGGTTGTGGACGGTGTGCAGAAATCGCGTGTTCCTAAATACGAGTGTCGTCGGCAGAACGTATCTGAGGACTTGAATATGGGTGTGAACGATGTCGGGTCGGTAGTCGCTAAACACACGCAATAGCCTGGGGTACATGCGGTGATCGAACCCTGGCATTTTGCCAAGACATTTGATCTCTATTCCCGCTTCATCGAGCAACCGTTCGAGATCGGATCCCACCCTCGGACCCAGCGAAAGAATGGCCGCCTCGTAACGATCAGGATCCAAGCCCTTGGCAAGGTGAACTGCAACGCGCTCCGCGCCGCCGGGAGCCAGCATTGGAACAACTTGTAAGACTCTAATTTTTTCCATAGTCTCAGTGGATCAGAAGTCCGGGACTCTTTAAACACGGGAGCGCGATTCTCGCGCGGGGAGAAAATCGCCGGGGCCGTGAAACGCGGGCTGATGACTGTAATCCGGCAGGTTGCGCTTGCGCGCTCGAAACCAAGGTATTTTCTGAGTCGCGCCAACGCCTTGCGCCAAGAGCAAACCGAACAGGAACCAAGTCGGCTTCCGCATTTCCCAGGTCAAGCTCGACACTCCGACGGCCCAGACTGCGAGGCACACTATCCAAAGCTTGCGGGAAAGCGCCGGCATGTTTGCAAGCGACAGAACGAGCGCACCAAGCAGCGCGGCAAAGATCAAAAAACCAATCGCGCCTTGTTCGACAAGGACAGACAGGAACGTGTTGTGCGCGGGAGGCGCAGGCGATTCCGGGTTGCCCATGCGAATCGGTTCCTCTAAAACGCGGCTGACGGTGAGTCTGAACGCATTGGCTCCGACTCCGAGATACGGGTGTTCGCGGAAAAGTTCCCATCCCGCAGTCCAAATCAAAGTGCGACCCGTAAGCGTTCCCCTCGAAAATTCGTGTGGGGTAGTGGACAGGCGCTCCCAGGACGTCTCTGGCGTGAAAATCATTACGCCCGTAGTGAGCAGCACCAGCGCCAAAACGGCGCAGATTTTTTGACGCCCAGTCAAGCCCGCGTGAGTTAAGGGAATAATCATAAGCGCCACAAGTCCCGACAGCGCTGCGCCTCTGGAAGCCGTCAAAACAATCGTGGTTCCCGCGAGAACCAGTTGCAAACCATAAATCCAAGCCGTCCTTCCGCGGGACCGAATG
>WNFQ01008123.1_pt1 | contig 11461 bp, 9 predicted proteins | sample 5400171 | NCBI WGS metagenome assembly WNFQ01 (sample SAMN13153356, study PRJNA577476) | soil metagenome | isolation source: 20 cm soil under Madrone tree | place: USA:California | collected 2016-06-14 | reverse complement strand
CTTCTTTGTGTATTCTTCGTTTTCACTGATCTCAGCGCCAAGGATTTTACGCACCGCAGTAGAGATCAAGAAAACCTCATCTTCGAGAAGAGAGTATAGCTCAGGCGAGTACGCGGAGGGGTGCCCCGGTAGCGATGCGTTGAAGTTTCTCCGTGGCCGGAACTGGGGGCACGGGCACCGCGTCGAAGCCTGCCCGCGCAGCAGGCCGCGGGAGAATCTCCACCACGCGGCCAATCAGGTCGTAAGCATCCGTCTTGGTAACTTCCACACGAGCAACGTCGCCGGCTTCTGCGATTCCTCCGCTGGGTAGTTCAATATCCGTGAGATACAGTTTCCCATCAATTTCCGGAGCCATACCTTCGAGCCGTGCTTCCCAGACGAGCGGATTATCTTTCGACGGGCCTTCGATCAGCGCCGTAAAACTTTGTTCCTTGAATGCGCGTGACTTTGCCCGCAAATACTTGGCGCGCAGATTCTTCCACGAAATTTTCTTTTGAATGGCCATCAAGCGGTTGCGGCGCTCACCGATCGTCTCCGCATCCACTTTTTCATTCAGCGCGTAGCTTCCCGCATTATCCACGTCGGAATACTCGAATACTCCCATCCAGTCGAGCCTCGCGGCCCTCGCAAAATCGCACAACTCCTCGAAATCTGCTTCCGTCTCGCCCGGAAATCCCACAATGAACGAAGTCCGCAGCGAAACTCCGGGAATCGTCGTCCGAATGCGCTCCAGCAATTTCAGAAACGCGTCGCCGTTCGATCCACGCTTCATCCGCGCCAGCACGTTGCGGCTGGCGTGCTGCAGAGGCATGTCCATATACTTGGAGAGCCGCGGATGCGCCGCAATGGTGTCCAGCAGTTTCTGTGTGACACGGTTCGGATAAGCGTACAGAAATCGCACCCACAGCAAATCATCAGTCTGCGCAAGCTTTTCGAGCAATTTAGCGAGGCCGTCCCGCAGACCAAGGTCTTCGCCGTACGAAGTCGTATCCTGCCCGATGAGCGTGATTTCCCGCGCCCCTGCCTTCGCCAGATTTTCCGCCTCGCGCACCACCGACTCGAATCGCCGGCTGCGAAACGCACCGCGTAGCTGCGGAATAATGCAGAAAGTGCAAGGGTGATCGCAGCCTTCCGCGATCTTGATGTATGCCGCGTGTTTCGGCGTGGTTACAATCCGCGGCGTCAAGTCGTGATACAAAAACGCGGGCGGCTGCGCCGGAAGCACGCGAAGGTCGCCTTCCACCGCTTCCATTACTCTTTCGACTTCTCCCGTGCCCACGACAGCGTCCACTTCCGGTACCTGCTCCAGAATCTGCGCGCGAAACCGTTCCACCAGGCAGCCCGCCACAATCAGTTTTTTTGCCGCCCCGAATTTTTTGTGCTCCGCCATTTCCAGAATGGCGTCGACGGACTCTTTTTGCGCCGCCTCGATAAAGCTGCAAGTATTGACGACCAGCACCTCGGCTTCATCCGCGCGCGGCGTTAATTCATATCCTTCGCGCGCAAGAATACCCATCATCACCTCGCTGTCCACGAGGTTCTTCGGGCATCCCAGGCTGACGAATCCGACTTTAGTCATAGGCTATGAATTTGCGGCTTTGCGCAATTCTCAATTGTAACATGCCCGTTCCAACAGGTGTTTGTAGGGGCGAGCACCGCTGCGCCCTACCTTGGCAGGGTGCGACGAGTTTTATCGCGCCCGCAAAGCCGCGCGAATCTGGTCGAGCAACTGTTGCAGGCGCGTGGCATCGCAAGGCCCACCGCCGAAGCGGGCATGCGTATAGAGTTGCGTGAATTCCCGGACAGCGGGCGCAAGGTTCGGAGCATCCATGGCCACGGCGAACTCGAATGGCGTCTGCGACACCTCTCGAATCATTCCGCGCCGCGCCAGCAAACGCAAAAGTTCCGCGTACAGTCTCGACGCAAGTTGTGGATTCGCGCGCGCGGCCTTCGCTGAGCGAAGCTGCCACGACAACCACAGACGCTGCAGCATTGCGGATAGTGCATCGAAGCGCAGCAAGATCAGGAACGCGACAACTGCAAACGCGACCAACACCCCAAGCCCGTCGTGCCAGGACTTCATCCATTTCTTGCCCCTGAGCTCCTGCCGGGCATACCACGCGCGCAACGATTCCGATATGTCACGCGAGCCCCGCTGCACGTTTTGCGCCATGGTTACTTGATGAGCGAAGTCGTAGCCGATTACCCATTCACTCCAGGTAATCTCCATCCAGTCGGCATACTTTCCCAGGCTCGACAGAAAGCCGGCCTCGTTTTCCGGAGCCGCGGGCGTGGGATCGAATACTTGCCAGTCAGTACCGGGAAAGTAGACCTCCACCCAGCTGTGTGCGTCACTGGCGCGAACGATGTAGTCTCCGCCCAGTTCGTTGTACTCGCCCGGCAAAAAGCCGTTGACTTCGCGTGACGGAATGCCGAGCGTGCGGAGCATGATCGCCATTGCCGATGCAAAATATTCGCAGTGGCCCGCGCGCGTCTCGAAAAGAAAATGGGCCAGCGGGTCGTCTCCGGGTTTTCCGGTGAGATTCAGCGTGTAGGTGTAACGAGTGCGCAAGAAAGTTTCAATCGCCAGGGCTTTGTCGAATGGAGTCCGGGCGTTTTTCGTGGTTTGCCTGGCAAGTTCGGTGATGCGCGGGTCCAGCGCAAAAGGAAGCTGAAGGTAGGTCGAAGCGATATCGCTGGAATATTCCGCCGACGCGGCGCGGAATTTCGCGGCGTCCATCGGCAGCAACAATGAAAAACCCGAATAGCGGATGGCCCCGTAGTTGTGAAATGGATTCAGCAGCGTGTCCGTGGAATCCCGGAAAATGAAAGCGCGGCGAGCCGCGCTGAACGAATTCCTGCTTTCGCCGCTGAAATTTCCTTTCAGGGACATGACTTTACCGGGAACGAAAATGGCGTCGGTAGCAACCGGTTCCAGATACACGGTGTAGATCATCCGGGGGTAGGGCGAATCTGTTTTCCGCGGCGAGTCCGCCGTGCGGATCCAACCATCCGCCTCAGGCTCCAATTTTTGCGCGGTTTGATCCGAAGTGCTCCACCGTTTGCCGTCGAACGTCGTAAGCGCGATGCCTCTCCAGCGCAGCCGGTCGTAGGCAATCGGCTTGCCGGTTTGCACGCGCATGACCACTGTGGAGTTCTTCTTGATTTCGCCGATTTGGCCTAGTTCCACGTTTTCGGTGAAACCGGACATGAGCGAGGGGTTGAAGCTGGCGCGCCCAAGGTACCCGGCATTAAAGCGCGGGAGGCAGAAAAACAACACGCCACCGAGAAGGATGGATCCAGTAGCCACGCTCACGGAAGATAGGCTCAGCGCGCGATTCAGTTTTCGATCGCGCTCCGTGCGCTCATGAACGGTGGGCCAGACCGCGCCGACGGCTCCGCGGCGAAGCTCGATCCCGACAAACGTGGAAATGCCGAACAGCAGAAAGATGAAAAAAAGAACCAGAAAAATCGTGTCGACGGTAAGGACGGCGGCCGCGAGAATGCCGGCAAAAGACAGCATCGAGAGAAATAGGGCGTCGCGGTCAGTGACAGCGCTATAGAAACGCACCACGCTGACGAAAAGCAGAAAGTGTACCGCGGCCAGCAGCAAAGCGAAAAGCGGCGGATTGGCAGAGTTCACTACGGCGAAACGCGAGAGAAACAGGGCATCGACGGGGAAGAACCCCAAGTAAGCAATCACGCACCAGGTTGCAATGCGGTGCGAGAGTTCGGCGGGGCGCCCGTGCCACCATCGAAAGCCCTTGTAGACCACGATGAGCGGAGCCGCAAAACTGGTGACGACGTCAAGTTTTCCAGTGCTGACGAGTGTGAGGGTCGATGTGAGCATCAGCAATGAAAGTGAGGTGCGGAAGAACCGCTCAGCGGGCAGAGCAAGAGCACTCGGGGCTGAGAAGATGGCGGCCATGGCAGGCTCTTAATCGTAGCATCTGCCAGGTTCGACTGGAACGAAGCTGGGCTTAAGAATAACCGTTACTGTTTCGCGCGGGCGAGACCTGCGGTCGCCAGAGCGGCGCGAGCGACTTTCCTGGTGAGGTTGGAAACGGGCAGAATGGAGATGTCTGCGAGTGGCACGTATTTCGCGCCGGAAAGGCGCGGGAGGGTCTTTACTTCGATGAGGAAGGGCAAGAGGGTGATGGCGCGGTAGGTCACCGCGTGACGGACTTTGCCGGCCGGGAGCAGTTCCCAGTTGCGATTGCGCTCCTCCGGCAATTCTTTTCGGAGGAATGCCATGAGATCTTTGCGCGGTTCTCCGGCGGCGGAGACGGTTGGGAAATGCCACATTCTTGAAACCAGCGTCGGCACGTGATCTGCGGAAGCTTTCTCTTTTGTACTTTCCGGAGGAGGGAGCAGCAAAGTTTGACCTCTTCCATCTGCAAAGACGGCAGCGGCAAGAACGACTTCCACTGTGGCGCGCTTTTTGCGTTTCTCCGGCAAGGATTCGGCGATGCCCAGTCTGCGTCCCTCGCAGAATTGTACGACGGGGCAGAGCAAGCATTGCGGCGATTTCGGAGTGCACAACGTCGCGCCCAGCTCCATCATGGCTTGATTCCAATCTCCAGGCGATTTTGGTTCGAGCAAGCTATCCGCGGTTTCTTGCAGCTCTTGCCAGAGCTGCGATTCGCGGAAGTCTCCGCGAATGGCGCCAAGGCGCGCGAGAACACGCGCTACGTTGCCGTCAAGAACGGCTTGTTTTGCATCGAACGCAATGCTCAGAATCGCCGCGGCGGTGTAGTTTCCTATGCCGGGCAAGCCGAGAGCATCACCGAAGCGTGTTGGAAACTGGCCTTTGTGTTTCGCGACGATCTCCTGCGCCGCTTTTTGCACATTGCGCGCGCGGCTGTAATAGCCGAGACCGGACCATAGGCGCAGCACTTCTTCCTCTGGCGCGTTGGCGAGCGAGTGCACGTCCGGAAATCGCTGCAAAAACCGCTCATAGTAAGGGATCGCCGCGGCAACTCGCGTCTGCTGCAACATGATTTCCGAAAGCCAAATGCGATAGGGATCCTTGGTACGGCGCCACGGTAGGTCGCGCTGAAATTGGCTAAACCAGCCGAGCAATTGCCGGCGAAATGCGGCGAGTTCAAGGCCCTTCAACATAGTGCTGGCACATTCTCGCACGGCTGCGCAGGACATCCATTCCGGCTGCTCTATTTACTCGACACAATCCTCGAGGAAGACCACGTAAGAAGAACTCCACACGGACGCGGGAACGGAACCGTGGCGTTGGCTGGTTACGATGATCTTGAAAAGATCGGGCGAGGCCGCCAGATCGGCCATGAGTTTCTGATCCGGATCGGGTGGCAAAGGCTGCGCGATCGCCAGGTGTTCGAGAATCGTGAAAATGAGTTCATCGGCGGGAGCGAGAGGAGTTTCCACACCGGCGCTGCGAAACTCCAATAGCGAGTTGCTTTCGTAAAAGTGCCAGGCCAGGCTTGCGCAAATCGTTATGGTGCGCTCGAAGTGCTCGCTTGTTGCAGTCACTCCCTGCTTCAGCCGGGAGAATTCTTCCTCCGGAAGGTGAGGATCGAGCACCAGCAAGATGCGGCAGTCATTTTCGCGAGTGAATTCGCGGACCATCAATGAACCGGAGCGCGCCGAAGCTTTCCAGTGAACGTGGCGCGCACTATCCGTGGGGACGTAACCTCGTAGCGCGTAGAGATCTTGTCCCGGGCCTTTGGTGAGGCTCTCCAATGCTCCCTGCACGCCGGTCAGGATTTCCATGTATTCCGGGTTGGGTTCAACTGAGGGATAGACGAGTGCCTCCGTTTTCAAGTTTAGCTGGCGCGATTTCCGCAAAAAGCCAAACGGGAAACGCGTGACGATGCGGAAGGCTTCCTGGAGATAGACGCCGCGGTGGGGAAAGGTCACCGGAATGGTTTGCTGCACGCGGTCCTGTTTTGGGAGATAAGGAAAATAGACGGGCGTATCGAGCAGAGCCACAGGCTGAGCGTTTTTGGTTTTGGCAGCTTCCACGCGCAGCGAGAACGAAGGCAGAGTCAGCTTTTCGTTTTCGAGCTCGACCATGGCGCGCACAGGTTGACCAGCGAAAATATGCTCCGGCAGCACGAGGCGCAAGCTGATTCCGGAGAGCGTGATGGAAGAGAGAATTCCGGACATCAAAAGGAGGGCGATAAGGCTCGCAAGAATCAGAAAGAGGAGATTGTTGCCAGTATTCAGCGCGGCGAGCGCGACAAGCATAAGTCCGCCGAGATAGATCCACCCCTCAAGTGTGATCCGGAATTGCGTGCTGTAACCGAGCCAGCGAAGTGGCGTGCGCTTTGCCAGGATGGGAACCAGCGTGACGCCTACCCAGCCGGCGATGACCAGCGCGATGACGGCCGAAGTGGCGGCCACTGCAATCTGGCCGAGTTCGGCGGCGGCGCCGGAATACAACGCCAGCAGGAGTGCGGCGGTAAGCGCGGTCATGGAGAGGAGGAAGGCACGCACGGCGGAGCGGTCGGCCCTGGCCCAGAGTCGCGCGATGGTTGGCAGTACGCTCACAAGGGAACGGGGACGGATTCCACGATATCGCGAAGAACGGAATCCGTGGTCTCCGACTTTTTCTGCAACGAGGCGTGGCGCGAACTGGCGACGACGCGGTGCGAGAAAACGGAAACGGCAAGCTGCTTGAAATCGTCGGGGAGGCAATACTCGCGGCCATCGAGAAAGGCGCGTGCTTGCGCGGCGCGCTGGAGCATGAGTGTGCCGCGGGGACTGACGCCTAGTGCAAGCTGTTCGCTCTTGCGCGTGCGGTTGACGATTTCGAGAGCGTAGTCGTGCAGGCTGGAATCGACCTTGACGTGCGCCACCGCCTCCTGCATCCCCATTACATCGCTGACGTCGGCGATAGAATCCAGCGAATCGAGAGGATTATCGCCAACGCGCTTGCGCAGGATTTCCTTTTCCGTTTCGTGGGAGGGATACCCCATTTTGATGCGCATCAGAAAGCGGTCGAGCTGCGATTCGGGAAGAGGATAGGTGCCGTGATGCTCGACGGGATTTTGCGTAGCGATGACGAGAAACGGCTGAGGAAGCGGGAGAGTCTTGCCGTCAACGGTGACCTGCGATTCGTTCATGGCTTCGAGAAGCGCCGATTGCGTTCGCGGGGTAGTGCGGTTGATTTCATCGGCGAGGACTACGTTGGCGAAAATCGGGCCGGAACGAAATTCAAATTCACGCGACTCAGGATTGTAGACGCTGACGCCGAGCACGTCGCTGGGGAGCAGGTCGGAAGTGAATTGGATACGCTGAAAAGTGCAATGAAAGGATTTTGCGAGCGCTTGCGCGAGAGTGGTCTTGCCGACACCGGGAACGTCTTCAATGAGCAGGTGGCCACGAGCGAGCAAGGTGATCAGTGCAAGCTGGATGGCTTCTTCTTTGCCATAGAAACCCGCGTCCTTCCTGTTACAAATAGATGGCGGTAGCGGCTGTCGCGGTTACTGGCAATGGGCGACTAGCTCAGTTGGTTAGAGCGCTCCCCTCACACGGGAGAGGTCAAAGGTTCAAGTCCTTTGTCGCCCACCATCTAATACAAGGCCATCAATCATCTCTTTAACTTGTTGAAACAAAGACCTGTTAGCTGTGTTCAAAAACATTCTTTCGTGACTCCAAGACAAACCATCCGGCCACAACGAAAATTGAAGCTCAACACGATCTTGCAGGTTCGCATCCTGCCACCACCTAGCAAGGTTTGAGAGCCTCACTTCAGTGTTTTTGATGAGTTCCTGCATTCCAGTGCGTTCGTCTTCCAGCCTTTTCAGTCCCTGTTCAATAGACGCAACTTCTGCGGCTATCGCGGCCTTCATAGTGGAGAAGTCTTCATCTGAGATTTTACCCTTCACGCGGGCTTCAATGGTTTGCTTATTTAGGGCGTGTTGCTCAATCAGACGAGTGTTCAATTGGCGTTGCTCTTCTTCGGCGCGTACTTTGCGGTGCTGCCAGCCAGCCGCTGCTGCCTCTGCAACCTGATTCACCCCTTCCATCGTTGGCTGCATCATGCCCAGCAGGTTCAGCCAGTCGCTCTCTATGTCTTCCTTGCGGGCGCTGATGGCGCGGCAGCCCTTCTGAGCGCAGAAATAGAACCCGTACGGCTGACCCTTGCTGTTCTTCACCCACCCGGACGTTAGAGGCTTCCCACATGACCCACAGAGAACGAACCGGCGAAGCGGCCAGTCTTCGTGATGCTTGACGTGCCTCTGCCTCTTGCTGCGTCCGTTCAGAGCTTGTTGAGCACGGTCAAAGAGTTCTTCGGTGATGAGCGGTTCAAACGCACCGCGTGCAATGATGTCTTTCTGTTTCACCCAGCCGCAGTACGTCCGGTTGTGCAACATCTGGGAGAAAGTGCCCTTGGTCAATTTGTGGCCTTGGCGCGAGCGTAGACCAAGCGCGCTGACCACCCTGAGCACTTCTACCAGCCCGTGACCGTCTGCAACCAGCGAGAAGGCTTTGCGCACCAGTTCAGCGCGTTCAGGGTCTGGCACTATATTCTTGACTCCGTTCGTCATGGTGCCGTTCAGGTATCCCAGCATGGCTAGGTGCAGATGCCTACCCGATTGCGCGCCGGAACGCATCCGGTACGTCACACGCTCCGAAAGGGAAGCACTGTGGAACTGATTCACCAGACCCAGCATTCCGGTGGCGAGTTGACCGGCAGCACTGCTGTCACTCGCGTGCGGTTCATCCACAGACACGTAGGTCAGCCCGGCCTTCCTGAATCCGGCCAGCAGCGTTGCTTGGTCTTCAATTCTCCGTGCCAGCCGTGACAGATCGGCGGTGACAACGTGCGTGATCTTCTTTTTGTTCTCTCTCAGATAAGCCAGCATCTTTTGAAGTGCTGGCCGTTCGCTCGCTGCCTGCTTATATGCTGACTCGCCTTCATCTGTGAAGACCTTGACCGGTTCAAGGCCAGCGTGCTCACAAGCCTCTGCGCATTTCTTGGTTTGCGTGGCAATGTTGGTGGCAGACTTCCGTAGTTGTTCTTCGGAAGAGATGCGAACGTAGATGACGGCAATGCCTTTGCTTTGCCCGTTGTTCATGGTGTTGTAGGTGCTGGCCCGATAGACGGCATCACACCTTCCACTGTGTATCTGACAAACTGTGTCCCCAACTCTGTCAGTTCATATTTTTTTTCATCGTCAAAAGCGGACGTTAGTGTTTGCGAAGAAGCCTGACCGCGTGGCTTTGGAGTCTCCTTGATGTACCGCCCGTTGTAATCCTTCTGGCGGTGCTGCCGGACTATTTCTCCTGTGCTTAAATCACGGATGAGCAGTTTGTACAAATCCGCTTCTGCCGAGTCATCGCGCACTAAAGAACCGTGCACATCTAGCCAAATCGTTTTACGAGTTGAACCGGGATTTTTATAAATGAACTTGATGACCGAAAAGTGAAGCTCAGAGTATGTGTCTATCCATTTTATGAACATCCGCACCACGTCATCGGAGCACAGTCTGTGCGCCGCCGCGTTCAGCAATAGGTTTCTGACGAAGACACGCTTCTGTTCGCTCTCCGCCGCTGACCAATCCCTGAAACATTTCTTTACCAAGCTGAGGTATTCAGGACTCTCTATGCGCTGCCGGATATTTTCATCGGTGAGATTCAACCGGGAAAGAATCTCTGCCATTGTCAATGCTATCTCTTTGAGTTCATCTTCCTGAAGCTTCAGCCAACTGGCGAAGATACGGTTATAGTGCGCCTGCTCTGATTCAGACCATGCCCCAGCAGTCGCGCCCAGTGCACCGCCAGCGAAGGGCACGGCACCGCCAACGAAGGCTAGCGCGAAACGTGCGATCTTGGGGCCGTTGCCACTTTTCAGGGCAAGTTCGATTTCTTTAGCGAGTTCGTCGCGTGCAGACATTGGCTTACCGTGCCGCTTTCTTCTTGCGTGGTCTACCGCCAAGCCTACCGTTTGTGCGCACAGCTTTGGCCTTAGCAGGCGTCTTCGCCTTCCCGCCTTTTCTACCAATCTGTGCTAGATACTCGCGGACTGACTTGGGAATTTTGCTCATCGTGCAGCCGGATAAATCGCGCTGAAGTAAACCGTGGCAATCCAGATCACAACGAAGAGCGCACAGGCCAGACACGCCAAGAAGCCCACCTGCCGCGCTGGTGTTTTCTTGTGAGGCAGACTAGACGGTACGAAGCCCCAGCCCATTTGATGTTCTCCTTGATGCTGGTGTAGGGTACATGAAGCGGCTTAGGTTTTGCAATGGTACTGTTGGTGCGAGCGGCTATTTATGGGGGGGTAAGATTGGAAGCGGCTTTACTCCAATCATCACATTAACAAAAACCGTTCCAGGCGGGTAGGCCTGTCCGCCTCCACCCATGACTGCCCCTGTTCTGGGCCAAGGATCATTCACAGACACTTGTAATTTGCCGATAGAGGACAGAGCGTTCCCAAGACCAGAAATAAAATCATTCTCTGTGCTTTGGCTAGTCTGGTTGCGTATATGTATACCGACATCGAACCCTCCGGCAGACATAATCGAAGCCCTGCCGTCTAGTACAGTCACGTGCGCGGCTTGCAAAGCCGATATGATTTGCGCCCCTAAAGCTGCCGCCTCACCGTCCATCCCATACGATGTAAGCAACACACGGTGGCCACGGAATCCGCTGCAAGCGGCAGCAATCTGCGCCTGCTGGTCTAGGCTGAGACTTCGGGGAGCAACTATGGCTTCAAGTTTGATTCTTTCAAGGCGTTCTGCCTCTGCCATATTCCGCAGTTGGGCCGCTTCCTTCTCATTTTTAGAGGCTCGTTCATCGGCCTTTGACGCACGTTCGCTGGCCGCACTAGCATCTCTGCGTGCTTGCGCCGCCTCAATATTTAAGCCAGTAAAAATTTTATCATTTGCTTTTCTGAGAGCCGTTTCTTTGTCTGAGGCAATGCGTTGTACGACCAATTCACCAGCAACCCCAACGGTGATTAAGATTCCTCCGACAACTATGCATAACGGCTTCCATGACCAAGCGCGTCTAAGGGCGGTTATGGCCTCTGGCAGTTCGTGCCAGTCCTTTCTAAATTGCTGATGTCGCGTTCAAGAATAGAGGGAGGCATAGAGGGTTACGAGCGGTTCAGTCGCGTGTTCACCCTTAGTTCAGATTGAGAAGGAGAATACCACGATCTGTCATGTCTGGGGTCTGCGACAGTTTCTTGAAATGACTTCACGATCAAACGGAGTTGGTTGCATTTCCAACCAGAACTTTTGTCTCTTGGTTTCCTCATACATAACTTTCCCCGGTGGCCTTCATGGGACTTGACAAACCCAAGCATACTTTATGGTAACGAACGCCTAATTATAACCCTCTTGACAACCAACCGGATTGAGTGTATAATGGTTCCATGAATGGCGCACTCCACGCGCCTCTTGGCTGTGACAAAGCCGGTACTGGCATAGACCTTCCTCTGCCGGGCATCAGACCCTACCTGAACGATTCACGAAAA
>WNFQ01004562.1_pt1 | contig 11462 bp, 10 predicted proteins | sample 5400171 | NCBI WGS metagenome assembly WNFQ01 (sample SAMN13153356, study PRJNA577476) | soil metagenome | isolation source: 20 cm soil under Madrone tree | place: USA:California | collected 2016-06-14 | reverse complement strand
GCTGGTCTCGAAACCGGGCCAGCAATCATGCCAGACGCCTTCCTCGAACCGGTCGGGTGGGGGGAGCCCGCTGGCTTTCAATGTGTGCTCGATGATCTCCAGCGCGGTCATCTCAAAGCCGGGGTGCGAGGCGCCGAGGCGCTTGGCGAGGGCGGACTGCACCTCGTGGTTGGACCGGCATTCGGCATAGGGCGTCACGATGGCCCGGCCGATCTGCAGAAACGTATGCGCGCCGGCGGTGTAGATGTCGTCATGCTCGAGAAAGGTCGTCGCCGGCAATACGATATCGGCCATCGCCGCTGTCTCGGTCAGAAACTGCTCGTGCACGCAGACAAAGAGGTCGTCGCGCGCAAAGCCCTGACCCACGAGACCGGCAGCGGGCGAGACGACCATCGGGTTTGTGTTCTGGATGAAGAGCGCGGTGACCGGCGGGCCATCACCGAGATCGCGCTTGTCGCCCAACAGGATCGGTCCGATGCGAGACTGGTCAAGGAGGCGGGTCGTGGGATCGAGGACATCGCGGCCCTCGATCAGGGTTCGATCGAGCGGCGCCAGGCCATGCTGCGAATAGAGCGCGCCGCCGCCCTCGTATTGCCACGCGCCGGTCACCGCCGGAAGGCAGGCGACGGCGAAGACCTGCGTCGCGCCGTTGCGCGAGCGCGAAAAGCCATAGCCCAGGCGGATAAAGCTGCGCTTGGTCTGGCCGTAAAGCCGCGCGAAATGGAGGATCGCCTCCTCAGGAAGGCCAGTGATCCCCGCAGCCCATGCCGGCGTACGATTTTCGAGATGCGATTCCAGGCCAGCGGGGTCGTCGGTGTAGCGCGCGAGATAGGCGCGGTCCGCGTAGCCCTCCTTGAACAGCGCATGCATGACCGCGCAAGCGAGCGCGCCATCCGTGCCGGGAAGCGGCGCGAGATGGAGATCGGCGATTTCGGCCGTCGCGGTGCGGTAGGGATCGACGACGACGAGCTTCGCGCCGCGCTCCCGCCGCGCCTCGGCGATGTGCGCCATCAGATTGACCTGGGTCGAGGCTGGGTTGCCACCCCACACGACGATCAGGTCGGATTTGGCGATCTCACGGCCATCAACGCCACGCTTCTGGCCGACTGCCGCATTCCACCCGGCATCGACCAGCGAGACGCAGATTGTCGAATGCTGGCGCGAATAGCGCATCGCATGCGCGAGGCGCTGGATGCCGTCGCGCTGCACGAGTCCCATCGTGCCGGAATAGAAATGCGGCCACACGGTCTCCGGGCCATGGCGCTGCGCCGCTAGGGTCAGACGCTCGGCGACCTCATCGAGCGCGGCGTCCCAGGAGACCGGGACGAAGGCGTCGCGGCCACGGCCCTTCTCGCCGACCCGGCGGAGCGGAGCCCCAAGGCGCTCGGGGGCAGGCGCTCGGGCAATCATGCGGGCAGACGCTATAGACGGTGTCGAGCGGCAACAGGGGCTCCGGGGATAGGACTACCCGAGAATATAAGCCCGGGCTCGCGAGGCGGGTATGGGGCGGCAAATGCGTTCGCCGGGTGTGATATGATATCCCGAGGACGGGTAGGGACGGGCTATGCCGGCCATCAGGATCGATGATCCGATCCTAAAGCGGTTTCGCGCCGAGCTCGATGCGCTCTACGGCGAGCGTATCGAACGCGTCGTGCTATTCGGTTCGCGCGCCCGCGGCGACGCTCGGGACGACTCCGACTACGACGTCGCCGTCTTCCTTCATGACTTGACCGATTACTGGCGCGAAGCCGACCGAATTGCTGATATCGGTACGAACATCCTGTACGACACCGGTGCCGTCATAAACGGCCTGATCTTTCCTGCCGGTGCGTACCGAGAGCGGACCGTTTTCATGAACGAAGTGCGGTTGGATGGGTTCGACCTGTGAGCCCGGAAGTCACCGATTGCCTCAACCGAGCGCGCTCGCATCTGGAGAAGGCGCGGAACTTTCTCAACATTTTGCACTATAGCGACGAGGCGGCACGGGCTGCCTACCTCGCCGGATTCAACGCCGCTCAGGCGCTGGTGTTTACTCGGCGTGGAAGGATTGCGAAGACGCATCGCGGATTGCGAAGCACCTTTGCCGAACTTGTGACAGATCAACCCGGCCTTGACCCGAGCTTTACGCGATTTCTGGCGGAAGCCTATAGGTCCAAGGAAAATGTTGATTATGGCGGTGGCGATGGAGCGCCGGTCACCGAAGCCGAAGCACAGCAGATGATCGAGACGGCAGCCCGATTGATCGATGCCATCGCAAAGATTCTGGCTTAGAGCGCGCGGGGAATCGTCATGAGCTTCGCGTTGAGCGCGGAACAGCTGGAGATTCGCGAGGCGGTGGCGCGGCTGTGCCAGCGCTTCGGCGATGACTATTGGCTCAAAAAAGACAATGAAGGCGGCTTCCCGCACGAATTTCACCAAGCCATGGCCGAAGCCGGCTGGCTGGGGGTCGCGATGCCGGAAGAATATGGCGGCAGCGGGCTCGGCATTACCGAGGCGGCGCTCGTCATGCAGGCAGTTGCGCAATCGGGGGCGGGGTTTTCGGGCGCCTCGGCCGTACACATGAACATCTTTGGGCTGCACCCCATTGTCGTGTTCGGCAGCGATGAACAGAAGCGCCGGTTTTTGCCGCCGCTGATCGCCGGCAAAGAGAAGGCCTGCTTTGCGGTGACCGAGCCCGATGTCGGGCTCGACACGACGCATCTCAAGACGCGCGCGGTTCGCGACGGCGATCACTACGTCATCAACGGCCGCAAGATCTGGACTTCGACCGCGCAGGTCACTGAGAAGATGCTGATCCTGACACGCACGACGCCGATCGAGGAGGCGGCGCGTCCGTCGCAGGGGATGACGTTGTTCTATACCGATCTCGACCGCAGCGCGGTCGAAGTGCGCGAGATCCCCAAGATGGGCCGCATGGCGGTCGATTCGAACATGCTGTTTATCGACGGGCTGCGGGTCCCGGCGGGGGACCGGATCGGCGAGGAGGGCAGGGGGTTTCAGTACATCCTGCATGGCATGAACCCGGAGCGCATCCTGATCGCCGCCGAGGCGGTGGGGCTCGGCCGCGCCGCGCTGGCGCGGGCGGCGCGGTACGCCGGCGAGCGCGTCGTGTTCGGCCGGCCGATCGGGCAGAACCAGGGCATCCAGCACCCGCTCGCGGAGCGCTGGATCGAACTGGAAGCCGCCGAACTATTGATGCTGCGCGCGGCAGCGGCGTATGACCGCGGCGATGACGCGGGGACGCTCGGCGCCTTTGCGAACGCCGCCAAATACTTCGCGGCCGAAGCCGGGCACCGCGCCTGCGAGACCGCGGTCTTGACGCATGGCGGCATGGGCTATGCGCGCGAATTTCATGTCGAGCGGTTTTTCCGCGAGATCCAGATCGCGCGTATCGCGCCGATCAGCGGGCAGCTGATCCTGTCGCACATCGCCGAACGCGTGTTGGGGCTGCCGAAATCGTATTAAGGCGCGGCCTTGTACGGCGGGTCGAGCGAAGCGAAACCCGCCAGACAGCGGTCGACCAAATGGCGGGTTCCGCTGCGCTTCACCCGCCCTACGAATTTCCGGGATGACGCTACTTCTTCGCCGCCAGCAGGTCCTTGAGGCCGCGCAAAGCGAGCGCGTAGCCGGCAACGCCAAAGCCGGCGACGACGCCCTGGCTGACCGCGGCGGTCTGCGAGGCGGGGCCGCGCCGGATCGGGTTCGAGATGTGCACCTCGATCGTCGGGAACTTGACCTGCGAGAGCGCGGCGACCAACGCCGGGTATCCGGTGCCGAAAGCAGCCGGGTTGAAGATTGCCGCATCGACGCCGCGATCGTTCGCCTCGTAGATCTTGTTGACCACCTCGCCTTCGATGTTCGAGTGGAAGATCTCGACCTCGAGCCCGAGTTCGGCGGCGTAGCCGCGGATCCGCTCGTCATATTGCGGCAGGGTCATCGGGCCGAAGATCTCGGTCTGCACCTTGCCGCGCATGTTCATGCCGGCGCCGTGGATGACGAGGATTCGCGGCATTGGCGTGCTCCTTCTCTGGAATGGTTTGCGGGAGGGTAGAGGAGGGCGCGAAGCGCTGACAAGGCGCTCACGATGCGACGAGCTTGAACGGCATCTCGAAGCTCGCCGTCTTGTCGCTCGCAATATCGTGCAGCTTGTATGTGACGACATACTCGCCGGGCGGGGCGCGGCCCATATTCAACTTCAGGACGATAAAAAATTCCACGTTGCGGCGATGGCTCTCCGTCGCGATCCGCATGAAGTTCTCTTCTTCGGCAAGCACTTCGCCGTCGCGCGACTTGATCTGAAAATCCACGACAAAGCCGAATTCAAACAGGCCCTTACCGTTTTCCTTCCAACCGTAGCCCACCGGCTCGGCATAGGCGATGACGCGCTCGCCTTTCTTGAATTCGCTGGACGCGTGCTCGTCGTAAAGCCCGTAACCGCGCGGTTCGCCTTTGATGAAGGCTGCCTGACGCACCGTCAGCGGCGTCTTCTCCCAAGCCTCGATGACGGCCGCCTGCCGACGGTCGACTTCCTCCAGCGACTGAGACTTGGCGGCGCTGATACTCAACAGCAACCCAAAGGCGAGAAAGATCAATCGCATAGCGCAACGCTCCTCAAGGCTGGCCTAAATCTTCGCGCCGCCGCTTCAGCGCAGGGCGGAAGGCAATAACCTCCAGGGTATTTCGCGTCTCGCCGGGGTCAACATGACAGATTTGCGACATCGGCGTATCGTTTCTGCCGCTTTTCCGGGCATAAAAGAGTTTGGCGCGTCGGGAGTTTGATTCGATGGCTGTCTCCATTCGCCAGATCCATCCGGTGTTTGTCGGCGAGGTCTCCGGAGTGGACCTGCGGCGGCCTCTGTCGCGCGAGGAGGTGGCGGCGATCGAGGCCGGGATGGACCGCTATGCGGTCCTCGTGTTTCACGATCAGGACATCACCGACGCACAGCAGATCGCCTTCACCCGCAATTTCGGCGAGATCGAGAATTCGGCGGGCGGCAATGTAACGAAGGCGAACCAAAAGCGGCTCGACCCGCTGATGAACGATGTCTCGAATCTTGGCGAGGACAATCGGCCGCTGGCGCGCGACGACCGGCGCCGGCTGTTCAATCTGGGCAACCAGCTCTGGCATTCCGACAGCTCGTTCCGCGCAATCCCGGCGAAATACTCGATCCTGTCAGGCCGCACCGTCGCAAAAAAGGGCGGTAACACCGAATTCGCCGATATGCGCGCGGCCTATGACGGGCTCGACGAGGACGCCAAGGCGCTCGTCGAAGATCTCGTCTGCGAGCACTCGCTGATGTATTCGCGCGGATTGTTGGGCTTTGAGGCGACGCCGGAGGAGCGGGCGATGTTCCGGCCGGTGCGCCAGCGCCTCGTGCGCTCGCACCCCGTGACCGGACGCAAATCACTCTATCTGGCCTCGCATGCCGGCACGATCGTCGGCTGGCCGGTGCCCGAAGCCCGGGCGCTGCTTCGCGATCTGACGGAACATGCGGTACAGCCGCAATTCGTCTATGTCCACCACTGGCGGCAATACGACCTCGTCATGTGGGACAACCGGCAGATGATGCACCGGGTGCGCCGTTTCGACGAGAGCGAGATCCGCGACATGCGGCGCACCACCGTCGCCGGCGACGCGCCGACAGTCGCGCAGGTCGAGGCGGCCTGAGCGTTGGCGAATAGCCCGCGGTTCTCCACGATGAGGGGAGAACCGCGCCGGTGAGGGGGGAGGCGGCATACACGCCGGTCGCCAATCGCGGCATGATCACGATCTCGATCATGCTGGCGAACATCATGCAGGGGATCGACAACACGATCCTCAATGTCGCGCTGCCGCATGTGCAAGGGAGCCTCTCGGCCTCGCAGGATCAGATCGCCTGGGCGCTGACCTCCTACATTGTGTGCGCCGCGGTCATGATGCCGCTGACCGGCTGGCTCGCCGGCCGATTTGGCATCAAATACATTTTCCTCGCCTCGGTGGCCGGCTTTACGATCGCCTCGGCCCTGTGCGGCGCCGCGGCGACCCTGCACGAGCTGGTCCTGTTCCGCGCCCTGCAGGGCCTCGCCGGCGCCGGGCTGATCCCGTTGTCGCAAGCGACGCTATTGCAGATCAATCCGCCGGAGCGTCACGGGCATGCCATGGCGGTGTTCGGCACCGGCACGATCATGGGTCCGATCATGGGGCCGATGCTCGGCGGCTGGCTGACGCAGGACTACAACTGGCGCTGGATCTTCTACATCAACGTGCCGGTCGGGATCCTCTGCGCGATTGGCATCCTGGTGTTCATCCGGCCGACCCGCAACGTCCATCGCGAGCCATTTGATTTCCTTGGATTTGCGACATTGAGCCTGGCGATCGGCGCGCTGCAGCTGATGCTCGACCGCGGCGAATTGAAGGACTGGTTCAATTCGTTCGAGATCTGGGTCGAGCTGACGGTCGCCGTGCTTGGGTTCTATCTGTTCACGGTCCACACGGTGACGACCGGCGAGCGCTCTTTCCTCAACCGCGACCTGTTGACGAGCGCCAATTTCATCGCGGGCACAATCCTCATGTTCGTCGTCGGGCTGATCATGAGCGGCACGATGGCGCTGATGCCGACGATGCTGCAGAACCTGATGAACTATCCGGCGCTGACGACAGGGCTCGTCATGGCACCGCGCGGCCTCGGCACAATGATCGCGATGTTTGTTGTGGCGCGGCTGATCAACCGGATCGACAACCGGCTGATCATCCTGATGGGCTTTCTGATGACCGCGTTCTCGCAGTGGCAGATGAGCGGCTTCTCGCTGCACATGGGGATGGGGCCGGTCATCCTGACCGGGGTCATCCAGGGCTTTGGCCTTGGCTGTACCTTTGTGCCGCTCAACATCATCGCGCTCTCGACCCTGCCGCGGCACATCCTGACGCAGGGCACGGCGATCCGCAGCCTCATGCGCAACCTCGGCGGCAGCATCGGCATCAGCATCCTCGTCGCGACCCTGGCCGAGAACACGCAGATCGTGCATTCGCGGCTTGTCGAGAGCCTCCGGCCCGACAATCCGCTGGCTCAGGCGCCGTTTCTGCCGGCGCCGTTCAGCCTGACGACGCCCGGCGGCCTCGCGGCGCTCAACGCGGAGGTGACCCGGCAGGCCGCGATGGTCGGCTATATCAACAATTTCAAGCTGATGATGATCGTTGCTCTGGTCTCGCTGCCGCTCCTGTTGCTGCTGCGCGAGACCGGCCGGGCGCCGCGTGTGCCGGCTCCCGCCGCTGCACCGGTAGCCGCCGACGATTAGCCCATCGACCCGCAGTATTCGCTGGGTCGCGCCCAACTCCGCCCCACAGGTCCTAAAAAAGACACAGTACGTCGAGCCATAGGCACGCGGTCTCAGATCGGCACGAGGGGCGCGATCCGCGAGCGAGGATAGGCGCTTACCTCACCCGCATGGTAATCTCGGCCTAACCATGCCGGCGGCGGATGGGGGCGCCGTGCCAGATCCTGTGACATCGAGCGGGCATCCCAGACGGCGCGGCATCGGATTGTGTCTGCGCAGGGGGGCTCTTTGCTTGACGGTTCTGCTGCTGGCCGGATGCGCCGAGGAAAAGCCGGCGCCGGTGCCGGGACCCTTCGGGCAATACATCCGCTCGGCGCCGCGCAAGCCGGTGCAAGTGCGGCCGCCCGGCCAACCCAAGGGAAAGCCGGAGACCGAGACGGCTCCCGCCGAGGCCACCGCGGTCCCGGAGCAACCGGGCGCACCATCGGTGGAACCGGCACCGGAGCAGACTGCGCTCGCCGTCCCTCCCTCGACCGAGCTTCTCGGCCTCGACCCGCAGCACACAAAGGAGCTGCTCGGGCCGGCAACGCAGACCCGCAGCCGATCTCCGGCCACGGTGTGGCATTACAAAAGCGGGCGCTGCGAGCTGGACCTCTCCTTTTACATGGAGATGAAGTCCGGCCAGATGCGGACGCTGCATTATGATTTCAAAGGAGAGGCGGACAGCCCGGAGCAGCGCCAGGCCTGCCTTCGGTCGATTATCGAGGAAAACCGCAAATCGGAGCGCCTTTAAGTGCCGCACGTTGTGCTGACCGACGATGACGAGCTGTTTCGCGAATCCCTCGGCCTGAACCTGGCCGATGAGGGCTACGACGTCACCAGCTTCTCCAACGGCCGCGAGACCCTTGCCTATCTGCAGGAGGGCGGCGAGGCCGACGTTCTGTTGCTGGATTGGCGCATGCCCGAGCTGACCGGGATCGACGTCCTGCGCCGCCTGCGCCGGGCGGGCATCGCAATCCCGGTCATCTTCCTGACGGCGCTGTCGGACGACATCTACGAGCAGGCGGCGCTCGAAGGCGGCGCGGTCGATTTCATCGACAAATCCCGCCGCCTGCCGATCCTGCTGAAGCGGCTGGAGCTGATTGCGGATGGGCTGCGCCCGGCACGGGCGCCCGAAGCTCCTCCGGCAGTATTGCGCCGCAGCGATCTCGAACTACGCTGCGACAGCCACCGCGCGTTCTGGAAGGAGGTCATGGTCGATCTGAGCCTGACCGAATTCCGCATCATCGAGCTGCTCGCGACACGCGCCGGCGAGGATATCGGTTACCGGGAGATCTATGACCTGGTTCACGGCAAAGACTTCATCGCCGGGCTCGGGGAAGAGGGCTATCGCGCCAATGTGCGCACACTTATTAAACGAATTCGCAAGAGCTTCCGGGAGGTGGACCCGGATTTCGCACACATCGAGAACTATGCTGGTTTCGGCTACCGCTGGCTATCTGAGGCATAAGCTCGGCTTTGTCTGGCGGCTGCGGTCTCTCCGCGCCAAGACGAGCCTGCTTGCCTTCATTTTTGCGCTGGTCCCGGTCTTCCTCTACGTCCAGTTCCAAAAGGCGTATCAGGACAGCCAGGACCTGCTGCTGCAAAGCGTGCGCGATCAGGGCCGGGTGATCAGCCAATCGCTGCTGCCGCTGCTCGAGAACGCTGCCATCAGCGATCTGCCGCAGCTCGGGCAGCCGCTCGAGCGGTTTGCCGGCAAGGTCACGACGATCAAGCTGCTGCTGGCGCCAAAAGGCGCCGATGGCGACGGGTTTTATTACGTCGCCTCATGGCCGGCAGCCGCGGGCAATAATCTCGACGCCGAGCGGCAACTCCTGGCCGGGCAGGGGGTTCTCGACCGGCTTGCGCAGAGCTGTCGCGGCGAGATGCCGTTTTCCCTGTTGTACGATCGGCCGACCGGCGGCGCCGAGATTGTCACGGCCGTGACGCCGCTGTTGACGCCGGCGGGCTGCTGGGCGGTCGTCGCGTCGTTTTCGGCCGAGGCCTTCCCCGGCGCGCATCTCGGCCAGCCCTATTGGGCGACCCCGACCGTGCAGATCGCGGCGGCGATCTATCTCGCAATGGTCATCATCACCTTTACGACCCTGCTTGGCATCGGCGGCGGGCTGCGCCGCTTTGCGCTATTGGCGCGGCAGATCCGCGAGCAGGGCCGCACGACCGGCGGCTTTGCGGCCCGCAACGAAATCCCCGAGCTCGCCGAAGTCGCCGCCGAGTTCGACCGCATGGTCGAGGCGCTGCACGGCTCGGCGGCGGCGATCCGTCGAGCGGCGGAGGACAACGCGCACGCCTTCAAGACGCCGATCGCGGTGATCCGGCAGTCGCTGGAACCATTGCGCCGCGTCGTCAGCGCCGACAATCAGCGGCTGCGGCGCGCGATCGAGCGGGTCGATCATTCGCTCGACAGGCTGGACGGGCTGGTCGCCTCGGCGCGGCGGCTCGACGAGGCCACCGCCGATCTCGTCGCCGAGCCGCGGCGACCAGTCGATCTGCCGCGGCTCCTCGGCAAGCTGATCGAGAGCCGCGCGGCGCTCTTGCCGGGCCGCGATCTCCGCTTGCGCGGCGAGCTGTCGCCCGGCGTCTATGTGCTCGGCAGCGAAGCCATCATCGAAACGGTCATCGAAAACCTGATCGACAACGCCGCCTCCTTCGCGCCGGCCGGCAGCGAGATCCTGGTGCGGATGCGCCAGGAGCGCGACATCGCGCATATCGAGGTTTGCGACGAAGGCCCGGGTGTGCTGCCGGCCCAGCTCGATCAGATCTTCGAGCGCTATTTCTCGGCCCGCCGAAAAGGCGTGCCGAACCCCTCGGGGCCGGAAAGCTTTGGCATCGGGCTGTCGATCGCGCGGCGCAATGTCGAGGCGATGCACGGGACCGTAGAGGCGCAGAACCGCATCCCGCACGGACTCATCATTCACATCCGGCTGCCGCTCGCGCGGTTGCCGGTCGCGCCGCGCTTCGCCTGAGCCGCATCATTGTGTTTACCCCCGGGGGACCGGCCTTGTCCCGGCCATCCGCGTGTTCGGGCGGCTTGCCACAGCGGCTAAAAGGTGGTGCCCGGATCAAGTCCGGGCACGGGGCTGTGATAAAGGCTTAGCTACCTCAATCGGCGGCGGCGAGTTCGTCGGCTAAGGGTTCGTCGCCAGCAGGTGTATGGCGGCTCTCCAACTCCCCGGCTTCGTTCTCGAAGGCGCGGCCGATGGCTTCGAGCTCGTCAGCCAATTCGAAGCTGACGATGCCGCGCGCCAGGCGGAAGCAGCGCTGCGCCTCGACCCGCAAGGCCTGCGCCAGCAACGCCGGCCGCTGCTCGGGCAAGGACAAGCGCCAGCGCGCCAGAAGCGGAAGGATCGACGCCGGCACCGTTGATCCCTGGTGCATCATGGTGTCAACGGTACACAGCATCGGCGGGCCGCGGCTGTGACCAAACCGGGGCATTTTCTCCAAGTAATCCACGCCGGTAACGCGCAAAAGTTGCGGCGCAACCGAAGATCACCCGTGGCGCGATAGCTGCGCCTGCTTCTTTCTACCAGCCAGGCCGCCGGCCTCGGCGGCGAGCCGCCGGTAGCGCGCCTGGCTATTGCCGAGGTGCTGCCGCATGGCGTCGCGCGCTCGTTCGGCGTCACCGGCCAGGATCGATTCGCAGATCGCGACGTGCTCGCGCTGAAAGGTTTCGAGATAGGCGCGCTGACCCTCCGGCCGGTGCGCCGCAACCCGAATGCTTTGCCGCGGGATGATGAAGCGGCCGAGATATTCGAGAAAGTGCGGGAATTGTGGATTGCCGGTCGCAGCGGCGATCGCGCGGTGAAACGCGAAATCTTCCTCGATAGCCGCTTCGCCGCGCCGCAGCGCCTTATCGATCCTCGCCAATGCCTGCGCGATCCGGCGCCGCGCCTTTGCCGAGCCGCGGCTCGCGGCAAGCACCGCCGCCTCGACCTCGACGCTGGCCCTCAATTCCATGATCTCGAGCACCTCGGCGATCGAGGGCAACCCGTCGAGGGCGAGGCGGAACGGACGCCGGTCGGCATCGGGCGCGACAAACGCGCCGGCGCCCTGGCGCGTCACGACGAGACCGTCGGCGCGCAAGGCGGCGACCGCCTCGCGCACGACCGTGCGACTGACGCCCATCGCGGCGACCATTTCCTGCTCGGTTG
>WNFQ01003490.1_pt1 | contig 11464 bp, 6 predicted proteins | sample 5400171 | NCBI WGS metagenome assembly WNFQ01 (sample SAMN13153356, study PRJNA577476) | soil metagenome | isolation source: 20 cm soil under Madrone tree | place: USA:California | collected 2016-06-14 | reverse complement strand
TGCGCCGCCCGTGGCTGCGGCGCCATCCGGCGCCTCGGAGCTTCGCCCGCAGCGCGTCGATGTCGCCGCCATCACGGGAGCGCTGAGCTCGGCCGACGCAAGCGTGCTGAGGAGTCTCTCGGCCGCCTCGCTGCCGGCCGCGAGCATCGAGGAGGCGCTGCGGCAGAGAAGCGGAGACGGCAAGAGTTCGGTCGCCCGCAGGTTTTTCGAGAACTCGATCCGGTCGAGCGAGGCAATCGCCTGGTTCGACTCCGCATTGGCCGCGGGAGTGGATCCCAATATGACGGTGCCGAGCGATTATTACGGGCAGGAGGGAGTTCTGCTCGAGGCCATGCGGGCGGGAAACATCGCCGCGGCCAAGGCCTTGCTGCGCAGAGGCGCGAGTCCGCATGCCTACCAAAATCTCTTCTTGACCGCCTCCTCTCAACCGCGGTTTCTGTTCCCCTTGCGCTTCATCGCGGAGGACGACCGGATCACCTCGAACGAAAAGCAAGATCTCGCCAAGGCCTACCTCGATGCCGGTGCCGTCATCCCGAAGCCGCTGCCTCCCGCCGGCGGCAGCGGCTGGGATTCGACGATGCTGGAGGTCAACAACCTGCAGGAGAAGGTCGCGCCCCAGCTGGGAATCAAATTGACGCCGACGCCGACGCTGTGCGAACGGCCGGCGACCGTGATTTGCAAGGCGTCTTCGAAGAAGGGCGAGGACTGGTGCGCCATCGTCGCGGCTACGCCGAAGAAGCTGAATTTCGTCTACGGCAAGAGCAGCACCTCGCCGCTCTACGACGTCAGCCTCGTCTATCTAATCGGTATTGCGGGCAACAGGGCCTATTATCTTGCGTTGACGAAGCGTATTACCTGGGACTATGTCCTGGTGGAGGTCTCCAAGGACGCATCGAGCTGGACTGTCCTGCGCATGATGTCGCCGGATTCCGGAATGGGACTTTGCAAGAAAGATGACAATGGATACCAGCCCCAGGAATGCTGGCGCAGAATCCCCCTGCAGCGCATCGCCGGAACGGACGAGATGCGTTTCGAGGACTGGGGCCTGTCATGGAAGGTCGCGAAGGACTCTTGCTAGGGGTCCTCTCGCTTTCCGTGCAATAACATACAGTAGCGGGAGGTGCCGTTGAGGAAACAATCGCACTGGAACACGGAGCGCAGTAATCGACCCAGGTGGACGACGGCTTCGTAGAACGTGTCACCGCAAGAGGCCGATCCGAAGCGGGTCGTGCCGTGGACGACGGCGTATTCGTCGCCGTTGTCGATGCGGCTGCTGACCGAATGGTTGCAAGAATCGGGGTTAAAGAGCGCACCTATTTTTGCTCGGGTCGTTGGGAGCAATGGAGTCGGAGATCCCTCACCGCGCAGATTGTGACGGCGGTGCTTCGCAAAGTTGGGCAATGGATTGGGTTGCCGCGCCAGGACTGGGAGAGGATTTCGGGACATTCGACCCGTGTCGTACGACATCGATGGCAAGGCTCAGGCATGGTTGACAAATGGGCCGCCGATGGCGCGAATCCACGATGATGACATCGGCGAGGGTGTGGTCCATCTGTATGAAGGAATTCCTGATGGCCGATTTTCTGCTTCCCCGCCTGATTCGTGATGTGGCGGACGGTCTGACAGCGAAAGGTGACGACTTGGGTACCAGAGAGCCGCGCTCGGTCAAGTTCGAGGAACTCAAGGCGCTATTGCTCGATACCGGAAAGCGCGATTCCGTCGCGACACTCACGGGCGCCGGCGGCTTTGGCAAAACCACCCTGGCGTGCGCGCTTTGTGATGATGATGACGTCATTCTCGCATTCAGCGACGGTATCCTATGGACCACGCTCGGTGAACAGGCAAACATTACCGGTGCACTGACCAAGCTCTACGCACGTTTGACCAATAAGGACGTGCGGCCGGTATTCACGGATATGGAGGATGCCGCGGCGGCATTTGCCGAAAGGCTCCAGCACAAGAATTGCCTGATCGTCATCGATGATGTCTGGAATTTGGATCACCTGAAGCCGTTTCTGCGCGGTGGCGCCGACTGCGCTCGCCTAATCACCACCCGGATGATCGATGTTGCCGGCGAGGTGACAGCAAAGCCCGTGGCGGTCGACGAGATGACCTCCGATGAGGCTGTCCAGATGCTCGTCTCGCGGCTCAAGACCCGCCCGCCGGACTCTGAGCCATTCAGGCTTCTCGCTCGTCGGCTTGGTGAGTGGCCGCTACTACACCTTTGCTGTCGAGCACTTGGTCCTGCCTGAGTACTAAACCGCCTTGGCTTCAGGGGCGGGAGTGTTGTGGTCGGAGAGGGAGAGTACGCTGCACACCCATCTACGCCAAAGTTCAGTACGGCCTTTGGCCTTGAATTCAATTTACAACTAATTTATGAGGCGACAATGGCCAAGATCAAGTATTTCGTTTTCACCGCGGCAGCCGCTCTCGTTTTCACAGCCTACGCCGGAAATGCACCGGCGAACAATGCAAACGCCGCTAAATTTAACACGGCTGAAAAGACCGCTCCGGCCGCACCTACTACCCAACTTTGCGGTTGGCCGACGGCACAGGCGCTGCTGGGATCGGCAGGACCGCACTGGGCTGCGGCTGCGTCCACGTGCGCTTCTCGACGAGGTTCGGCGTTTCATCCAACGCGCCGAGTGGTTCGATTCCCATAGCGGTAAGCCGTTCGATGAGTTCGCCGAATACATCGGCTTTGCGCAGCGACCAGGTCGATGCGAAGCAGCGCCAGAAGGACCAGCCGGCCCGCTCCAGGATGCGTTGCCGGTCGATGTCGTGCCGCCACCGATCGGGACCGTGGAACTCGTCGCCGTCGCATTCGATGGCAAGCCGCTTGTCGCCGCTGCCTTCGACCACCATGTCAATGCGATACGCTCCCGTCTTAACCTGCGGCATCACTCGATAGCCTAGGCTCGTCAACGAAGCGAAGACGTCCCGCTCGAATCCGGACTCGCACAGATCGAGGAGGGAAACCGATTCCAGCGCACTGTTGACCGCCGGCTTCTCAAAATAATTGAGCAGCGTCAGCCGCAGATCCTTGTTGGAGAGTTGATCGAGCCGGATGGAACGTACCAAGTACATCCGGTCGCGGGCGCGGCTTGCGGCAACATTGAAGCGTTGATTGAACATCGCACCTGAAATCGCCTTGCACTGCTCCGCATCGACGACCAGGGACAGGAACATGATGTCCCGTTCGCTGCCCTGAAAGGTCGAGGCGTCGCCACAGAGGAAGCGGCGTTTCAGCAATTCGGTCGCGGCGCACCTCTTTCTCACGACAGAATCGATATACTTCGCCTGATCCATCCCGAGCAGGGAGACCACGCCGAGCGTTCGATTTGCCAGCGCCTCGTTGCCGAGGATGGCCTCGATCTCGTCCGCAATCGCCCGCGCCTCGAACTCGTTCCGATCGTGCCGGTCGCGGCGGCCGCCCTCGACGAACAGGTCGACCAGCGGCGGATCGATGCGCTCGGAAGCTTTCGGGATGCGCAACGGCAGAATGCCATTGCCGTAAAACGTGCGGTTCGAGTACGCGATGATGGCCGGTACGCACCGGAAGTGCTCGCGCAACATCACCTGCTGTGCGGCGAACACCCGCGCGGCCAGCTCATACAGCGATTTTTCCGGCGTCATTTCCACGCCGTAGGGCTGCTCGGTCAGGAATCGAAGACGCAAATCGGTGATGGTCTGGGCATTGATGAAGCCGGCGGAAGGCGAGACCTGCTTGTCGTCGCCCACGACGAGAATGCGCTTGCCTCTGACGATGGCGGGCAGCGCCCAGAGGTCGGACTGGCTGGCTTCGTCCACGATCACGAGATCGAAGGCGCCGACCTGAGCGGGCATCGATTCACTGATCTTGGCGTGACTCATGATCCAGCACGGCACCGCGGCCACCGCATCGAACATCGCATCGCGCGCATCCCGCCGATAGCGCGCGGCATTGGGTCCCGTTCCCTGGCCGATCCGCCGGATGGCCGCGCCATACCCGGCCAGCGCTTGCAGGACACGGGGTGTCGCCTTCGACTTGGTGGCGAGCCACGCGGTCTTCGACACCAGGTCCCTGTAGAAACGGGACAGGCTCTCCTCAAGCGCCGTGCGCCTGGCGTTTAAGCTCACCAACTCATCGCGCGAGTCGATCTGATCGAGATGGGTTCTGACTCTCGCCCAGGTCCACGCGTCGCGCCAGGTTACCGGGAACGTGGTGTCTTCTCCGTCTTGTCCTACGCAACAGGTGCGCACGCGGACGGCGAGCTTCACCGCGCCGCGCGCTTCGAACCGACGGGCGTAATCGCGGATAATCGACAGCGTGAGTTCCAGGGAAGAGATACGGCGCAACTCGTTGGTGATGTCCGCATATTGCGCCAGCACGTGGCTCTGCTTCGCGGTTTCGCTGCCGAGCGTCCTTTCGATGAATTCGCGCAGGCGGATCATCACCGGTCCGTCTTTGCCGGCCAGCTTCTCACGCAGCGCAAACAGTGTGATCGAGTCCATCGTCAATGCGGCGCGGTCGATGTGGGCGCCGAGTTGATCCTGCATGTCTTGCAGCCGCGCGGAACTGCCAAAGGACCCGCTGGCAGGTTCCTCATCGAAGATCCGTTCGGCACGGCGGGGAAATGACGCGTCGTGCACGGTCGCCACCTTGTGCGCGATCTTCGCGAGGCTGCATATCGCCTCGAGCCGTTTCAGGTTCGCGATCCCGCCTTCCAATCGCGGCACGGCCAACGCGTCGGCAATTCCGTTCCAGCGGTTTTCGAACGAGTGGACCTGCGTGCGAAGATCCAAAAACCGGTTGACGTGTGCCCACTCGTCGGCGCTCGCGGGGGACAGCCCCGAAATCCTGATCGCCTCGACGTAACGCTTCGCGTCGGACAGCCCGAGCGCGAAGGCCCCGAACGGCTTTCCCGTTTTTGCCGCCTTCGCGACGGCCTCACGGACCGGCGCCGAGATCGCCGGGGCCGGCGGCAACTCGACGGGCCGCATCAAGAATTCCGCCCGGGCACGGATCAAGTGTGTAGCGTCGTTCAACACCGACTCGAACGCGATCCGCTCGGACGCGAAGCGCGGGCTGCCCAGCTTTTCGCGCAGCGGCATGACCCAGGGGGCGCCCGAGGTTTCGAGCTGGCGAACCTCTTCGGCCGCGATTTCGATGGCGCCGCGCAGGCGGCGGGCCGCCTCGATCAATTCCGGCGTCGAATTCTTGAGGCGCAAAAGCCTGCCTGATTCGATCATGTCGTCGACTTTACGAATCTGGCTCAAGGCATCGTGCAATTCGGCAATGACGGCTGGACCCGGCAATTCATCCGCCGACAGCACGGTGGCGTTGGCGTAGACGAGGTCCGCCCCCAGCTTGTGGCGCGTTGCGCGCAGCGTCGCGGCTTCGGCATCGCTCAAGGGCGGGGAGCAAGACGGGTCCAACGACAATACGTCGTCGAACCACGAATGCTGCTCTGCACCGGATACGACGAGATCCGCGAGCCTCTGCGCTCGCAGGGGCGTCTCATTAACTTCGATTTCCTCGAGCTGGGGCATGGCAATGTCATCGACGCGCCGGTCGATGGCGCTGAGTTCCGCGTGTGCGCGGTTGATCGAACTCTCAAGCAGCCGGATTTCCGCGCGCGTCTCTTCGGTGTTGAGCTGCGATACCTGGTGCTGTATCGCCTCGATCGATGCCTGAAATTGCCGCACGCCTTCCTGGTCATTGGTCAGCAACGCAACGCTTAATGGGCGGACCTGTTCGGGGATCATCGATTGCAGTACTTTGAGCGCCTGCTCGCCGCGCGAGGTCACGAGCACCCGCCTGCCGGTGGCGACGTAATGGCAGATGATGTTGGCGATCGTATGCGTCTTGCCCGTGCCCGGCGGGCCCTGAACGGTCACCCCGGGGCTGTGCTCGAGGCGCTGCATGATGGTCACTTGTTCCGCGTTGTACGGCAGTGGGAAGTGGAGTTCGACCGGCTTTTTACCCGCGGTGGTGTCGCCGCGGCTCGACAGCCCGCGAAAGTTGATCGACTCGTGCACAATGGGCGCATCGGCCGGATTGGACACCAGGGCTAGCGGGCCCTCGGGTATCTCGCAGCCGCCTTCGATCGTCGATTGCAGGCGTTTCAAGTCTTCGATCAGGTAATTGTTCACCCGCGGGCGCGAAAACAGCGCCCAGGAGTCGGTGACGATGAGCTGTTTGCCGCCCGCGGGGACCGCGGCACGGGAGTTCAACACCTCGAGATAGCTGCCTTTGCCGTCCAGGTTCGTCGCGACCAGCTTCAGGATGTCGACGTAGCTGCTGGCGTCGAACGGTGTGATCAGTCGTTCTTTTTGACGGCCAAGAAATTCGCGTCCGGTACGCTCGATGTCGGCGGCGCCGATTACCTGGCATTCGATGAACGGATCGAGTTCGAGCTTCGCATCGACCAGCCGCGGACGCACTTCCAGCATCATGCTGTTCTCGTCGAGGGAGATTTCGACCGACTGGGTCAGAATCGGATAGTGCAGAGGAAATTCCTCCCCGTCGTGCGTCATCCGCCAGGACGCCACCCCGATGCCCCACACGAGTTCGGTGGGGTTGGCCGTCTCGCCGCCCTCGATCTGGTGCTTCAGGGAGAACAGTTCGCCGTACAGCGCAATGGTCTGTCGCCGGGGCTTTTCGCATTCCGACCAGGTGACCCATCGATCCCTATAGGTCTCGAATGCCTTCTCCACGGCATTGGACAGGGTCTTCTGAAGCAGGGCGCCCGGGTTCAGGGACGGGGGCGCCCCGAACGGGTCCTCGGAAATCAGGAACAATCCCTGTTGTCCATCAGCCGGTTTGGGCGCGCCTTCTGCCTCAAGGCGCGCCACCCGCAGCCAGACATGGCCGTCGTCGGACTTCGAGTCCAGTTCCACGCTCGGCAAGCCCACGAGATCCAGCGGTTCCCGCTTGAACCCCGCGTGTCCCGAAAGGTAGTAGGCAGGGGGTTCGACACTCTTGAGCTGCTCGCCGACGTATTCGAACAGGCTGCTCAAAAGAGCACGGGGTGCGTTAGGCATGCGGCGGCTCGGGAGTTGCGAGGAGCTTCAGGGTATCGGCTCCTTCTTCTGCGCGCTTTGACGTGGAACACACAAATCAGGATAGAGGCGGAGTGAACCCCCGTGTCCGCCTTGGCCCTGGCGCGTCGATAGGGCCCTCTACTGAGAGAAACTACGTGACTGCCGTATTGGGGTGACGTCAAGATTCGGATCAAAACGTACGTTATCGGCACCGCACCAACAACGAAATCAGGCAGTTGTCACTTCGCCCGAGGTCTCTCAGTCATCCAGAGAATGCGCGACAATGCGGACAATGTAATACAAATCAAACTCTTGCTGGTGCTTGGCGTGCATAAAAATCCGAATATTGAAGTGGCCCCGTCATACGCGCACCACCACCCTCTGCTCGATGGCCGTCGCGACGGGGGCGGGCAAATCATCCCCGGATGTGGTGGCCCGTAATCCCAGTCCGTTTGTATCGCGGCCTTCGGATCCGGTCGAGGTACTTCGTAACCAGCTCCAAGTCCACTGGATGATGGCAGGCACGCCGGCACGCCGACCATTCCGCAGGCCGATTATGACCCGCTGGCTGATGCGTGTGGTGAATCTCGGATATCCACGCGCGAGTGTCCGCAAGGTGCCCCAAGTATGGTGTCGGCATCCTTATTGGTTGTCATTCTGTCCCCTTAACTCTGTCACCGAAGCCCCTCCGCGGGCCGACGGCGGGTGCGGGTCGTAATGTCGTTAGGCACTCTACGATTGATTGCAGCGCGCGCGTCACCTCCCCTCTCGTGTCAAGGGTGTCACTGCAGAGCGTACGGGACGCAAATCTCTTGGGCGGCCCGTCTCGGCAGCCGCCTGGATTGACTCCCTACGCGTTGCGCTGAGGCTCTTGGCGATCTCATTCATCGTACCCGTGTTTTCGTCCGCGAGTAGCGCGAGTAACAGATGGCGCTGGTCGATCTGGGAAGCGCGTTCCTTCCGTGCGATCAATGCAGCGTTAGCGATCGAGAGGTCGGCGTCAAGCGAGCCAATGGAAACACCCTGTCCGCGCTCATTCTCAGTGCACCAAGCCTCACTTGTGCGCCGCACACCCCAAGATCTGGATGGTCTCGTGGCTAACGACTACCAGGGCAGGATTCGCACCCGCTTGACCTACGCGACATTGCCAGGTCGCAACCTTGAAGTCACCCCAACTCCACATGCAATCTCAATGGTTGGCAGGCTGCCTGGCGGGAACTGACGAACGGCGGGCGCGTACGTTATCGCGATTGCATACGATCCTCGATCGCGCGCCGCATAGCACCCAGTTTGGATCGCTCTCCTCAGAATCGGCCACTCACGTGGTTGATCGCGCGTCGTGCTTGTTCAACCGTAGACTCTGGTTCAAACTTCCAATTGCAAGTTGTGGACAATCAGGTGACCGGTCGCGACCACCGCGGCACACGCTTCTGCTTCGGGGAAAGGAAGGATTTTGCACGCTCGTCATCCAAGTGTGAATGTCAGCCAAGCGTTAGCTGCCGCTCTCTCGCTTTGCCTTTCCACGCCGGTCGTTCGTGGTCAAGTGGGCCGGCAAACGCCAATATTCGTAATCCATGGAACGCCGAAGACCTGCAGTGCGATCGCGCAATTGGATAATGCGCTGTCGTCGGATTATCAACCGTTTTTTGCTGGATGGATTGAGAAGGACTATGCCGACGCAGTCGCTTGGTCTGAAGCATGTTCGGGATACGGGTGGCATGTACCAGGACGCCCCCGAATTCCGCTCTTACACGCGCAGCACGACAGGGTGCTGCGACCGGCGCAAACGCAGATGATCTCCAGCGAGGTGACAGCCGTTGCACTACCGAGTCCTCGTGTTCGAGCTGATGTCGCGGCGCAACCGCACATCGCATCGAGCGCAACGCACGAGTTGCCTCCTGAGGACGCGGCTGTCATCGGAGCCGACGCCACGATCAGATCCCATTATGAAGACACGCTTCCCGACATCGCCCGGCGCTACAACCTAGGCTACGAAGAAATCGCCCGTGCCAATCCTGGCGTCGACATGTGGTTGCCCGGCGAGGGCACGCGGATTCTGTTGCCCGGCCGGCGCATTCTGCCGCCGGGATTACGTGAGGGTGTGGTCGTCAATTTGGCTGAACACCGGTTGTATTACTTTCCCAAGCCGAACAAGAACGAAAAACCAGTGGTCATCACCTACCCGGTGAGCATCGGCAAAATGGGGAAGAACACGCCCCTGGGGCAATCCTACATCACCGCTAAAATCAAACATCCCTCCTGGTATCCGCCGGCATCCGTCCGCAAAGAGCACGCTGAGCTCGGTGATCCGCTGCCGGCGGTGGTGGGCCCCGGACCTGATAATCCGCTGGGTGACTTCATGATGCGGCTCGGCTTCGGCGATGGTACCTATGAAATCCACGGAACGAACAAGCCCGTGACGGTTGGCATGGGCATCACCAATGGCTGCATTGGCATGTACCCGGAGGATGTGGCCGTGCTGTTTGCGCTGGTTCCAATTGGCACACCGGTACGCCTCATCAATGTGCCCCTGAAAGTCGCCTTGAGCGGTGGCACCCTGCTGCTCGAGGCGCATCCACCGGTCGACGCGCAGGGGCAGAGTTCCGAGCCCAACATCGAGCGGTTCTCCGACCTGCTGCGCGCCACGGTGCACGACGCCACGATCGCAATTCTCTGGGACTACGCGCGCCAAGCGCTGCGGAAGGCCGATGGTGTCATCGCCACGGTCGGGCTGGGCTATTGAAGGCCCGTCGGGAGCATTCGTGTAAAAAGTGCTCATAGCGCACGAAAGGGCGCAAGAGACAGGGAGTTTCGGCGGTCATCGGGCACGCGGATCGTTTGGTCATGTTCGGCTTCAGGCGGCCGCGCGTTGCTCGGCTTCCCAGCCCTTGCAGGCCAGGAGTACTGAGAGTGGTCCGTTCCGGGTGCTGGGTTGAAATTTGAGCGCAGTTTGCGTTGGTGGTAGCGTCAGGCGATGGGCGCTGAGCAGAAAGTGGATGCGGTGCAGCTCAACACGCGGCTGTGCGGCGTGTCTCCGCCGGTCACTCGCCGGTCATTGATCACTGAACAGGCGTCTCTGGCGCAGCTGCACGCTGCCCTGCAAGTCGCCTTCGGCTGGAGTGACCAGCATCTGTATTCTTTTCAGATCCGTGGCTGGCAGTTTGGGGACCCCGGCCGGGCGATCGAGTTGGCGCTTGCCGGCGGCGGTGTCGATATGCCGCTGGCGGCATTTGCGTTCGAGATCAATGAAACCTTTCAGTACCACTACAATTTATTTGTCCCATGGAAGATAACTGCAGGATCGCATCCCGCAGTGTGGTCCCGGTGACCGAACCATTGGGTTGCCTGGCTGCACGGGGTGACCCTCCCGATGAAGACCTCGAAGGCGCCGCGGCATATGCCGACTGGCTGGAGAGCAGCGGCCCGGCATGGGCGGTCCATCAGATCGAGGAATTGCTGGAAGAAGGTTTGGACAGCGCGCAATTTGCGTGCCGAAATGCTCGACATTGTCGGCAGCGCTCGCCTGAGGCAACCCCGCCGGCGTTCGATCGATCGGCAACTGAAGGTACTACCGGCAATCAACTGGGACGCCGGGAGCATTTATGAAGATGCGGATTCAGCTGATCATTGAGAACGAGTCAGGACTCACCACGACCGCAGAGATCGCCGCGATCGAGCGTGGAGAGGCTGACGACCTGGTCGGCATCAGCCTGGAGGAGGCGAAGACCATGACGGGGGGTGTGCAACGCGCCTTGGTCGAAAGCCAAGCCCACGAAGCGATCCATCGTGCTTCGACCTGCCCTGAATGTCAGGCGCCGCTGCGACGCAACGGCTCGCATCGAATGAGTTACCGCACGCCTTTCGGTCGACTGGAACTGAATAGTCCACGATTCTATCAATGTCGCTGCCAGACAATGGGTCGCGTGATCGCGGTATCGAGTTCGCGAACATGGGCGCGTCCCCCGGCATCCACGCCGACACGAACAATATCCCAGCCCTGCCGCTCGAGCCACGCGACGGGGCGGGCTGTCGCAGGGTGTTCTACCATGGACGTTACAATACGACGGCGACTGGTGCGCGCAGTCGTGCCACGAATGGCAAGATTGTTGGCTTCAGTGCCGCCGGACGTGAATATGATCTCGTCAGGGTCACTACCAATGAGTGCAGCAACTTCGGTCCGCGCGCGCTCGATTGCGTCGTGCGTCCGCCTACCGTAGAGGTGGCGACTCGACGGGTTGCCGAAGTGCTCGTGTAGATACGGCAACATGGCATCGACGACTTCGGGCAGCATCGGAGTCGTGGCGTTGTAGTCGAGGTAGATGGGATCGTCTGCTCATCGTTGCTACCACTGAACCGAGAGTTCCCCTTTCAACGGTTTCCTAAGCTTGGGTAGTGTCTCCGCCATGCGAATGGCCACAATGACGCCAGAGCACAAGGT
>WNFQ01009931.1_pt1 | contig 11468 bp, 12 predicted proteins | sample 5400171 | NCBI WGS metagenome assembly WNFQ01 (sample SAMN13153356, study PRJNA577476) | soil metagenome | isolation source: 20 cm soil under Madrone tree | place: USA:California | collected 2016-06-14 | reverse complement strand
CCCAAGCCCTTCTATGCCACAGGACACTATACGCCTTCAGGCACATAATCACTGTTAAGCATTGGAAGCAAACACCTCCCAAAAAGACCCAAGCCACCAGAAAAACCGCACCAACAACTCAACCAACCATGGCTGCCAGGATAAATCCCCTGATCAATCAACAGCCCCAACCTTCCATGTACACTGCCCCCATTAACACTGATCAGATGTCACCCGATGTCACCGCCGCGACTTTAGACTGTAATACGAAGTCGTTGTTGTGCCGGCCCTAAAGAAGTCACATGATTTGGAAGAAAGCGAAGTCGTAATGAAGCCGGCCCTAAGGTGATCACGTGACCACGTGATTCGGTACGCCTAAAAGAGTTATATGGGTGTCAGTGGCGTTCAGTATGCCTGATCGGGATATATGGGCACTAAGGACTTTGATCAATTTGCTGAGCATTTGAAGTATGAGCTAAGAGAGCGCCTCTCCTAGGTTGCTTATAAAGAGTTGGTTCCCACCTTGCGGTACGTCGCAAGACCCAACTTTAGATGGAAAGTTGAACACGAGAGAGAGGAGAATGAAGCCGTGTAGATTGGGTTTTCTGCTAGTTAGACAGGAGACTCAACTTGCCGTCCTAGAGACAGCAAGGAGGGCTATTTATATCGTACAGACTATTGTGTTTCATAAGCGCTTTTTATGTACATCAGTCAGCTACTCTAAGAGACGAGTAAGCAAGAAGTAATCAACGAGTCAGCAGGAATAGAACAGTAAGCCGGTGGCCCAGCATTGGTAATCGAACAGTAAGACATCTTACTAAAGCTCTTCGTCATCGCTTGAGCTATCCTCGTTAGTAAGGTCTATTACACCCGAAGACTTTGCACAACACCTCGAGCAAGAAGACAGGGTGAAGCGCCGGCACCAAGGAGGGCCCGGAATGTAATACTCCCAATCCAACCCATAAACAGGGCAATAGCCCACACTATGTCCACCCTTTCATGCCCTGACATGGTTTTCCCTTTTTCCACCAATCCCAAAACCCCAATGCCCTAACCTCCCCCCCTCCTAAGCACAATGCACCTGGCCAAGCTGCCCCACCCCTCTTTACTGCCCTTTTTCCATGTCACCAGCCCCTTCCAAACCTCTTCTCCTCCATGCCCTCCCCTCGTCCCTAGCACCCTTCCCTGGTTATGGGGAGGTCTTCCTCTGATATAATGTACGCGACGGCGAGTATGGCGGGTGGTTGGCTAGGCGGTTGGGCCGGTATCACGTACGAGTATTAGCTGTGTGACGCTTACCGTGGCAGTGCTCGCAATTCACACCATTTTGGGGACTTGTAAATTACCAGTTCATTTTGGCTATCAAGCTATCGACATCTCATTGAACTGGCTGCACTTGGAATTCACGCCATTTGGGGATAAGAGGCCCACCAAGCTTTCAAACCATGCATCAAGTCCGGCGGCACGGTGGCAGCACAACACAGTAATGTAACCCTTTAATGTGACTCAAGAGGGAGACATCCTCTGTGTCTGTTCTGGTCCGTAGCGGATCATCAGGCCTTGGTTTGGGTCGGCTTCGTAGCCTTCTGAGAGGTTACTGTCAGTACTGGTGGAGCTATTGGTAGAGTGCGTGGACCTGCGCGTCATTAGTGGTTGCTGGTCTCGTGGATGTGAGCGGTATGTGCACGTTGCATGTGTGAAAAGCCAGAAAAGCCAGAAAAACCTGCCATCATGCTCGCAATCCGACTCTTGCCCGTCTCTCCTTCAGTATCTCCCTTTCCAGCCTTCTTTCTAATGTCAATGAAACCAGACCCAAGTACGCTGCATGCTCTTCCCCGATTCGGAGACAAAAGGGTAAATTCATGGACCATCCTCAGATAAGCGCGTAGCTACGACGAGGCCCGTTGTCTATAACAAGATGTGAGTTCACGACAGTCAAAGCCAAGGTTGAGTTCGTACCCCTCCACCTGAGGCACTCGAGTGCTCGTCAACCGGACCATGATGTAAAACGGGAGCTCGTACCGAAAATGATGTAGTCAAAAGACAGGTCAGAAACTTTGGTCGACTGTAACAGGCATGGCGAGAACCAGAAAGAATGGTAGGATCAAGCAACGATAAATACTTCATGCCGCAGAGGAGGGTCGCAAAGGAGAAATATGGCGAAACCAGGAGTTGCACTTCCACGTGGGAAATAATATAGAAGCCCGTCATGAATGTCTGGCACCTCGGCTTCACAGCCCAGGCCAAGTGATGTAACGTCAGCAGATTGGTCCAAGGATTGGGGCTTATAGTGAGCCTTTACGAGACCCCACGAACCTATAGTCAAAATCTTCAAATAGGCAAGTGTTCCCCGGGAGATCATAAATGACCTCGAGACTCGTGAAAAAAAATACAAGGCAGGTTACTCCCCAGTCTCGCCACTCGCCACTTACATGCCCCCGGGGTGATAGATTCCTGTTTCCTTCACGTCTACAGCCACAGGAAACCAACAAGCCACCATGAGAGATCTGGACGAACGTATGTCGGATCGTGGCACAAATGCGGACAGCAAATTGATGCCAAGGCTGCTAGGCGGTTCCCAATTTGGCAATTCAGAAATTAACCCGATTTCTGATGATATCGGCGCCTTGGAGATTGTCCAATCGTCAGCCATCAATGGCGCAAAAGCTTCACAATATGGAAACAGCGAGTATTTACCTAGCTCTCCAATTGCATACACAGTCGCTATAAATCCCAAGAAAGCGATAAGCGCATCTCTTCAGAAGGGTATGATGAATACCGCGTACCTTGTGGGTGTGCCGCGATGTGAAGAGGAATGATTGAAATGTCCATGACTCGGATGTTCGTTGTCCCGTATACCTACGGGCCAGGGCGTAGGCACATAACGAGTGCATTATATCGTAGACTCACCTTGAACTTATTATCCACGACCCCACCGTCCTCTCGAGGGGGCATCGAGCAGGATCCGGCCGTATCTGGAAGGCGGTTTTAATCCATAATTCAACCGAGTATTGGCCGTGGACTTACGGAATGTGGTATTAAAATGTTCCTTCACGAAACCTGAGTGGCGTTAACCATGCATGTGAGGGATGAGTAGGAACATCAGAAAGCGCACTAATTATCTCCTCATCGGTTTGCACCGACGGTCCCGGGAGCAGCTCCTCTACAAAGGAGAAACAACAATGGGTAAGTCTGAAGGGACAACACAGGATTAAGCGAGGACATGCCTTTAAAAATCCTCTTGAAGGGTTCCTGCTGTGCAATACGCCGAGTGAACTTTACTGTCTCTATAAAGGAGCGGATGTCTCGACAGCCAAAAGAGAATGAAGGATCCTCCTTAGATCATGCGAGAAGGCTCACCATATTCCTCTTCGAAATAACGCGGATCAATCACCGGGTATTCGAGAGGATTATTAGACTTGATATGCTACAGGTATAAATCAGCATTCGCTCACTAGTGGTGGATACCAGATGCGCACAATAGAACCGCGGGAGAAAGGTTGGTTTGACAAGGACCAAAAAGATGCATATTTCCTCTTAGGCTCAGGGACTGTTGCTCGGGATGAGGAGAGTTGATGGGGTTACGAAGTTCAAAGCTGTTTCGCTCACCCAACGCAGCGCTAATGCAAGGAAATAGGAGTATCTCGTGACTCGGAACTTGCGCCTTGATTTGGTCGAGTTGCAGTTCATACTGCTTTCGCAACCCAGGCAGGGACTCGCCACCATCAATGCGAGCTTGAATGTGAGCAAGGTATTTCTCCTGCAAGACCCGCACGTCCGGAGAAATCGCGGAAAGCGGTAAAAATGCCAAGAAAGAGGATTTTATATCTAGAATATTCTTTTCACCAGCTTGGCTAAGAAACCTGTTTAGCATGAAGGTGACAAGCCTGATGAATAATATAAGACACCCACTAGAGCCCTTTCTGTTTCTGATGCTCGTCCGGATCTCTGAGACAGTCCAATGTAAAGTAGTCCGATTCGAACTCTTCCTTCACCTCTGTTCAAGTCTTGAGCACCACGGGTACAAAACCAGGCTAAGGCGGCTCACGATATGACACACACGTTGTAATGTTCTTGGACATTATTCCCAACACCTCGAAGATCAACCATCAATTCAACGCCCGCGTTTTGTAACACTTCAGGGTCACCGATGCCTGAAAGCTCTAAAACCTACGCTTATGAGGCGCGTTGACCAATACGGGAGCTACATGGTTACATGAGGGGACATGATTGCTCTGGAATTCCCACAAGCGAGTTAGCGCCTTGCCCATGCCACGAGGTAAATGTCCTGAATACCCAGCAGACACGATGACTTCGTTTTTAACAAACGCCCGGTACTCGATGCCGTCATAAAGGAAGCGGACGCTCTCAGCTGTTACTTCTTGGCCGGAAAATTTTGACAGCGAGATCTTCGTGACATGGGCAGATGTTAAAACCACAAGATTGTTTCGAGACGCATGCGGTTCATAATACATCTTCAACCCAGGAAATGAGCTCGTCACGGGAAACCACAAACTGGACCTCACTGACATTTGCAGAGTAAGATCGGGTCCTGGGGCTAATCGTAAGGGGGGATAACCACGATCCTGTAGTCTGAAAGATATGAGACGAGATAGTTAGATTTATTCAGCTCACATCTCCTGCGAACTAATGAAACGTTAGTCAATGAGTTCACGTGAATGTATAGAGGCACGGCACCGGTTCTGACGCAAGATTGATTCCGAGCGTCTGAAGGGCCTCAACGAAAGGCTCTTCAAACACTGACAACATTGCGGGGTATCCCACCTCCAGAGGACCTGAGAGAAGTTCGGTTGATATGGTCGTATGCACTATGAGTATGACGTGCCCTCCAGTCCGTGCTCCCGTAGGTCAAACCTCATCGTATCGTCCTTCACCTCAGGTTGAATGAAGTGCTCCACCTTGCTGTAATACCTCTTCAATGTCTCCCAATTCCATCCCTTATTCCCTAGTTTCTCAAATGCTTTAGGGTGGCCAATAAGTACATTATTCTCTTCGCCAGTTTAGCCGACACAGTTTAGCCGACTCGCACCGTTTATATCCGTTGCGGGAGGGCGGTGAAACAGGAAGGAATTGATGGAGGAGCTTCCACCTAGACTCTTTCCTCTACATTGTGATGAGTGAACAATGAAGAAGTATCAGGTCTGCCAGGCGTACCGTCCCCAATATTTGGACCTTCCATTCTCTTGAGGCACCTTAACGTAGATTAGGACGGGAACGAATAACGAATGACGCGCCTACCGTGGAGTAAATCCGATCATACTGGGGTTTACCCAGTTGTGTTCTATAGTAGGTAGAAAGTACTGCGAACATAACACGAGTAGGGACTGACAAGTTGGACAATACATCAAATACCGATTTCCGGATCGTTCAAGTTGGAGGCACCCGCCTCCAAAACCAGAACAGACACAGACGGGTCCTCAGATAAGCGCGTAGCAACAACAAGGCCCGTCGTCTGTGACAGGACTTGAGTGCGAGATCATTGAAGCCAACGTTAAGTTATGAGCGCTCCCCTCCACCTAAGTCGTTCGAGGACTCTTTAGCGAACTAGGACTCCAGTGACCAAAGGCCCGGGGAGTTCATACCAACGATAACGCAGTCGAAGGACTGGTTAGAAACTTGGTCAATTGTGGCAAGCATGATAGAAACCAGAAAGGGGTGGAGGAATCAACTCTTTTTGCTTCAGAGGAGTGAGTCGCAAAGGGGGAATGGCGAGATCCGAAAACTTTACTTACACGTGGGGAAGAAGATAGAAGAATAGAAGCCCCGGGCACTGAAGGCATTTTCCGGACAAAGATTGCCCCTAAGCCAACCCACGAAGGACTCCGCCACTCCAGGCAAACATCTCTCTGACAGGCTCGGAATCCACCTGAAAGGCCACGGTACGATATTCCGGCAGGACACTATCCCGCGCAGTCGGCATCCTTAGATTAAAATCACTAGGCGTTCAACACTTAGAGCAAGCAGAACAGCAGAACAAAGTCAGTCTCTGTGTCAGCGATGGGCAAGTTGTTGTCAGCCTGAGGTCTATCCCGTCCGCGGCCATTGTGACTGCAGTCCAAGCTATGGTGGCAGAGAAATTGACCAAAAAAGGCTGTTGCCGACTCTCCATGTCTCAACCCTAACCCCATTCCACTCACTCTTAAAGTTGCCCACAAGGGAGCACTGTCGATGGCACCAAAAAAGCAACAGAATCAAGGCTCATCCTCATCAAAGGTCAAAGTCGACAAGGTGACCCGGATCTTCTGCCCACCGCCTAACTTCCCGCCCTAACAAAGCACGCAGACCTTCGGCTTGAAGAACGTGCGTTCCCCCTCTTGCCCCCACAACAGCGTGGACTGACACGCGCTTTCTAAAAAACAAACTATAAAGAAAAACAAATCGGCCAAGGTTCAGAAGCAAGTTGCTCAGATCCAGGCGCAGGCCGCGGTAGCCGGCAAGTCGCCCGAAACTCTCGCCAAGGAGAGGGAGAAGGATCTGCGAGCAAAGGAGAAGGCTGAGGAGGAGAAACGTCGGAAGGAGGAGGCGGCGCTTTTCAACCCCGTGCAGACTGCGCAGAAGGTCCCGTTTGGTGCAGATCCCAAGACGATACTGTGCGAGTTTTTCAAGGCGGGACGATGTGAGAAGGGCAGTAAGTGCAAGTTTAGTCATGATCGGGATGTGGGACGGAGAGTGGAGAAGAGGAATTTGTACGAGGATGATAGGGAGGACAAGCTCCAAGGTGCGTCGTGGGTTTGACGGATAGTTTCTTCGGCGTTGAACCCCAGATGCCGTGTGGTCATAGACACTATGGACAAGTGGGACGAGGAAAAGCTACGGAGTGTTATCTTATCCAAGCATGGGAATCCACGGACAACCACAGAAGTACAGCGTCTTGCTTTGATTCTCTCACTTCCTTTGACCTCTTTTCCTTTTAGATCGTATGCAAGTATTTCATAGAGGCTGTCGAGACACAAAAGTGAGAGGAAGGGGCTCGCCCCGTCATTCGCCAACCATGACGCTCATATCAGGGGCCGGATTTTCTCATCCCCCCCATTTCTCATTTGTTTCTAGGTTCGGATGGTTTTGGCAATGTCCCAGCGGGGAGTCGTGTCAATATCGGCACGCTCTTCCTCCAGGATTCGTACTCAAGTCCCAGAAGAAGGCGATGGAGGAGGCAGAGAAGGCGAACACGATCAGCCTGGAGGAGTTCTTAGAAGTAGAGGTGCGTCTGGTATATAAATCAACTAATCCTATAACGCATAACCGCCATACGCAGCGACATAAACTCGGCTCGAACCTGACGCCCGTCACGCGCGAGACATTCGCCAAATGGAAACAGACGCGGATGAACAAGAAGGAAGCCGAGGCTGACGCGCTGCGCAAGGCGAAGGACACACAAGCGGCGGCGGGCAAGAACAGTGGCATGAGCGGGCGTGACCTGTTCCAGTACAACCCTGAGTGGTTCCAGGATTCAGACGAGGAGGGTGGGGAGGGAGAGGACTGGGATTTGTCCAAGTACCGGCATCAGAAGGAGGACGAGGATCTCGCGGCGGAGAATGAGCGGATTCGTTTGCTCGATCCATGACGGTCGATTATCGACTGGTCTGTCACGCCGGCCCATCTGACGGTCATGTTCGGACATCGACGTTTGCACATTGTCTTACAGCACATACTGTAGCTATTGGATGAATTGACGGTGCTTTCCAGACAGTTTCGTGTGATGGATCAACCTGGTAGTACCAGTGATAGTTCATATAAAGGCAACTAAGATACGAACACAAAACATCTAATCCTCATCACCGCTCCCATAATCTCCGACTCCCAAGCCTGCCGCAGACCGCTGAACCTTGGTCGAGGGAGCGGGTGCAGGAGCGGGTGCAGCACCATTCTGCCGGCGCAGCTCAGAGAAATAACGGAGACTCTCCAGTGTCTCTGCAGTCAGTAATCCCTGTCCCTGAGGTCTCTCCTGCTCTAGTTCTCCCTCCTGCGGTTCAGGCGACTCATCCATTCCTTCAGGCTGCCCTGTCTCGGGCATATCGATTCGTCTCCGCTTTCCCTCAGGTTGGTCGCCTCCCGCTTCCAAACCCTCATCTGCATAACCATCGTCCGCATGGTACTCGCGGCCCTCTTCGAGCGCGCGAACGGCGACCGATCTCCTCAAGGCGGCGCTTCTCTGCCACTTTGGAGGTAGGGTTCGGATCTTCCGTCGCCCAACGGACGTTGAGAATCTCGTCGTTGTCTAGGGACTGGCAGGCCATTGCTTCCTTGGCGAACTGGGCATGGTGCTCCGAGACGTAGGTGACGAACGCCACCGAGCGATACTGGAGGACACGGACTGCGGAACGGAAGAAAAGTTGGTGAACATCAACAATTACAGGTAAGTGAGGACGCACTGTGTTCGATGTCGCCCCATTCCTTGAAATGTCGCTTTACGACTTCTTCCGTCTCAGGACCCGCGCCCGTTTCTTTGATACGCCCGACATAAAGCGTGCGGTTCTGTCGTGTGAAAGTACCGACACCGCCCATGTCATCACGATAGTCGGAAAACTTGTCGCGCGCGAAGCAGTCCTTGCTCGAATCGGGCAACGCGCGTTCTGGATCCGGGAGGGTGTGTAGGTATTCGCACTCCCAACCATAGGGACAACACCCTCTGGAAAAGAAGAGACAGCAATAGCGCATGCCGGTGGTGTTTGCGCGCGTCAAGCCGGCGTCTTTTTTGATACGACAACGCGTTTGAGATTTTGTTTTGCTGCAAGGGATAGATAAGCCTACGGCTCACGCCAAACCTAAGTAGAAAAACGCGCACTTGGAGTAGTTGTCTTCCCTGTCACCGCCGGCCCACTTGTTATACCATATGTCTACCGTCCAGTGAGCATGCGATAGAATGCAGGAACACAGGGCTCAGACACGCACTGTACTCTTTCCCAGTCTGCGGGGCGGTTTCCTTGTCAACATCACCGGGTTTTACCTGCTTCCGAGCAGGCTTGAGTTTCTTTTGCTTTGGAACGACTGCCTCTGCAGCTGGGGTCTCGACCTGGGTCTCTGTGTTGCTTGTACTCATCGTCTGGTTTGAAGGACAGTGCGGACTTTGAATTCGAGACCATATAATATGTTGACCCTAACCCTATCTTGAGGTCGACTGTGATGTCTCTCCTGGCTGTCGTTCGCTCTCGCATTCCCCAGCGGCCGCTGCCTCTCACCGTGCTCACCGTTCCCGTCCTGCATCATCCTATTCCAAGGCACACACGCTCTGTCAAGACTGAACCTGCATATCCAGGGCATATTCCCCTCAACTGGTTCGAGAATGCATTTCTAGCTGTCGGTTCAGCGTTTATGTCCCTTGCAGACCCTCGCAGAGCAGGTGAATGATGGTATTCCCATTGTATCTACGTTATGACCCAACGGAAATCCCATAGATATGGTGGCTGCTCTCGGAGAGACAACTGCTGGACCCGTGCTTCCACGTCTGCTAGATCATATGCTTGAGAGCGCGGAAGGGCGACGTATCCTGAAGGAGCGACCGCGAATCAACACCAGCACTGTCGACATGGCTGCGCTTGCACGCCTGCCCGAGAATACCTTTGGACACGCCTACGTGACCTGGCTCGAACGCTGCGGTGTCACACCCGATACACGCGACCCGGTGCGTCTGCTCCCCAATATCCATAGTACAAAGACGTCATCGCCCTTGTGCTCACGTCGATTGCTCAGGTGTGCTACATCGACGACCCCGAGCTTGCATACGTCATGCAGCGGTATCGCGAGTGCCACGACTTCTACCATGCTCTATGCGGCCTGCCGGTCTCGGTAGAGTATGAGCTTGCCCTCAAGGTCTTCGAGCTCGCGAACCTTGGCCTGCCATCGGCGGCACTATCCACTGCTGCCGTGATCCGCCTGAATGCCACCAAGCGGGCACGTTTCCTCTCAGAGTACGTACCGTGGGCACTGCGCTGCGGGAGTGCAGCGCAGAGCATGATCACGGTTTATTGGGAAGAGCGGTGGGCTCAGGACCTTGGGGAGCTGAAGGAGGAACTCGGTGTGTGGGATCCACCTCCACCAAAGTGGAGGAGGCCACTTTCAGAAGCGAAGGAAGCAACCGCACGGAGGGGGCAGGCAGCGGAGTTGGGTGGTCAGATGAGTTGACAAGTGTATGTCTACTATTATCATGCCGTCAATCCACCCACCTTTTGCATGTGCATCTTCCGTAAGGTGAGCTCAACCCTTGACAATGAAGCATCCTATTCACGTTCTCTCTGCGTATGCAAGCTTTACTTGTGTAGGACTAATTCAAACCTGCCAAATACTAAGCAGCGCCCACATCCTCGAGTGTCAAAGCAAAACCTTGAGTGGGATCCGGGCAATCTGGGAACTGGTTCTCTCTCAAGTCACCCGTTTACCCCGATAATGATTCGAAGCACTTGGCGCGTTACCATGGAAGTGCGGGTCACAGTACAAAAGAGGCAACCAAGGTTCATTTGCGCCAGTCCAACCTTCAAGGACGAAAATATACACAGGCCGTCCTCTGATCGGTGATAGAACTAATTACCAAAGCCCCGTTCGGTTATAGAAATGCCGTCGCGCCCAGCGACATGGGTATTAATCTATCGATGGAACTTGACTTTACGCAGTTTCGTGCACCAAGGCCACCTGGGTTCCACTTCTTGATGGCTCCGCACCCCCGCCCTATCACACGCAAAAGTACTTTCTTCCTTTGTCGCCGCGAAGCACTAACTCTGGGCTTACCATCGACTCGGGCGAGGCGAACACAAAGACTTTTTCCCACTTTCAGAAATCGAAAGTCATCTCGAACCATCAGACTCTTTTTGCCCAAAGTGTTTCAGGTCTTAGGTATTCGACACACCTTGTATCAACGAGGTCATGAAACTCCACAGCATAGCCTTTGGCTTCAGTAGTGCGGTTCGTGCACGGCAACGCACTTGCTGGAGTGTTGCCCTGGCTGCGCTCCAATCCCCTGTGGGCCGATCTCCACGGGACATCAATTCTCTTTCTTCTCTGCGCTATATTGATCCCATAGCAGATGGACATTGCCGCCCGCAACAGCCATCGGTCCCTGGTTTTTCAATTCGCGCGCTTCGCCACCATGATTGGGACCGACCCGATTAGCTGCACATTATCACGTGACACAACACGCCTCTAGCTCGTGGCCGGGTGTCGGAGTGATGAGGGAGGACGCCTACACCCCCCAACGCCATGCGGAATTGCGCCTTGGACAGCTTGCATATCTGTCTGATTTTATCACCGGCGTGTACTCGGAGGGGTTCTGGGCCCCCCTGCCAGATCGGGTCGTTGACAACAACAGCGTGTCTCGTGCGTTGAAAACTACTTTGGTGTGTGGTCTTGCATCTGACCACACTCTTCACCTCATAAAACACCCACGCTCCAGCCCTTGATCTCCCTTCCTCCCAAGGCTCCCTTCCTCGCCTTCCTTCCATCCTTCCATCCCTCCATCCCTCCTCCCCGACCACCAC
>WNFQ01003487.1_pt1 | contig 11468 bp, 10 predicted proteins | sample 5400171 | NCBI WGS metagenome assembly WNFQ01 (sample SAMN13153356, study PRJNA577476) | soil metagenome | isolation source: 20 cm soil under Madrone tree | place: USA:California | collected 2016-06-14 | reverse complement strand
TTCAAACTGGACGGGATTCCTCCGGCTCCGCGCGGCACGCCGCAGATCGAAGTCACGTTTGACATCGATGCCAACGGCATCCTGAATGTGAGCGCTAAGGACAAGGCCACGAACAAGGAGCAGAAAATCACGATCACCGCTTCCAGCGGCTTGAGCAAGGAAGAGGCCGAAAAGATGCGGGCAGAAGCCGAATCGCATTCGGAAGACGACCGCCGCCGGATGGAAGAGGTCGAAGCGCGCAACAGCCTGGATGGCATCGTGTATCAAGCCGAAAAGATGCTGCGCGAGAACCGCGAGAAGATCGCCGAGGCGGATGTAAAGAAGGCCGAAGAGGCCATCGAAGAGGCCAAGAAGGCCGTGAATGAAGGCGGCGTTCCGCGGCTGCGGGCAGCCAAGGAAAACGTCGAGCGGTCGCTGCACAAGATCGCCGAGGAGCTGTACAAAACCACTCAGGCGGCGGGCGCCGCGGCGGGACAGGCTGGTGCAAGCGGCTCCGGCCCGGCGGGAAGTTCTTCCGCAGGCTCGGGCGGCGCACAGGAGAAGAAGCCTGGCGACGTAATCGACGCCGAATACGTGGACGTAGACGAGTCCAAGCGTCCGAACTAAGAAGTGACAACCGTAGAGGCATCCGCCGCAGCGGATGCCTCTACTGAGATTTTAGCGCCGGATGCGGCGCAATCATGCCGACGACAGCAAAACAGGATTATTACGAACTGCTGGGAGTGGCGCGGAAGGCGAGCGCCAAGGATATTCGTGCGTCGTTTCGCAAGCTGGCGCGGAAATATCATCCGGATTTGAATCCCGGCGATAAATCCGCGGAAGAAAAATTCAAGCAACTGCAGGAAGCCTACGACGTCCTCTCCGATTCTAAGAAACGGCAGATGTACGATCAGTACGGCTTCTACAGCGACAACCTCCCGCCGGGCGGGCCGGGTGGACCGGGCGGCCACGGCGGAGAGCAGGACGTCAACTTTGATTTTGGCGGATTTGATTTTGGCGGTGGCTCCGGCGCGGCCGGCGGCGGATCCAGCTTCCGCGATCTCTTCAGTCAGTTCTTCAGCGGCGGGCGCGGTGGCGCGGCAATGGAGCCGGAGCATGAACCCGGCGGCGACCTGGAATACCAGATTGAGATTGGTTTTTGGGACGCCGTGCGTGGTGCGGTGAAAAAGCTCTCGATCACGCGGCTGGACACTTGCGGGACTTGCCATGGAACAGGCGCCGTCGGCTCGCCGCAAACCTGCGCCGCCTGCGGGGGCACGGGCACGATCCAGCAGGCCGCGGGCAAGATGCGCTTTAACGTGCCATGCACACGGTGCGGCGGGACCGGCAAGCTGCGGACGCTTTGCAAGACCTGCAACGGCGAAGGGCGCGTGCGGCGGACGGAGTCGATCGAGGTGCGCATTCCGGCGGGCGTGGCGAATGGCGGTCGAGTGCGCGTTCCCGGCAAAGGCAACTCGGGGACCATGGGCGCACCGGCGGGGGATTTGTATTTGCGCGTAGTGGTGAAACCGCATGAGTTTTTTGAACGGCGCGGGGATGACTTGTATACCAAGATTCCTATCACCGTGAGCGAAGCGACCCTGGGAGCAAAAATAGAAGTACCGACGATGGACGGCCGCTCGCTCGTAAGGATCCCACCGGGAACGAACAGCGGGAAGACGCTGCGGCTGAAAGAAAAAGGTGTGCCGAGCGCGAGGAATGGCGCGAGGGGCGATCAGTACGTTGAAATTCAAGTGGTCGTTCCGCCGCCAACGGATGAACGGGTACGGAATTTGATGAAGGAACTGGAGAGCGTTGCGCCAGGCGATCCCCGGAAAGATTTGTTCAGCAAGGCCGGAGTGTAGGAAATCGACGATGCTGCCACGGGCGAAAAAACGGGCCAAGGCGGGCTACATGATCAGCGCGGTGGCGGAGCTATACAAGCTGCACCCGCAGACGCTGCGGCTGTACGAGCGCGTGGGGCTGCTGAAGCCATCGCGTTCGCAAGGAAACACGCGGCTGTATACCGACTCGGATCTGGAACGGCTGGACGTGATCCTGACGCTAGCGCGGGACATGGGCGTGAACTTGGCGGGCATCGAAATTATCTTGAACATGCGCGAGAAGATGATCGAGATGGAGCGGCAGATGGGGGAGTTCGCTCAAGTGGTGCAGCAGGAATTGTCGCGAGTGGCGGCGTCGCACACGAGAGAAAAAGCGCCGCTGCATGCGATCGTGCGAGCGACGCCGCGGTTGGCGCGATAGAGCAGTTTTCAGTGGTCAGTCGTCAGCAATTAGTTTCAAAGAAAAGAACCGGTAGTTCCTTCCACAGTTTTCCCAATGAGGACAGCTTGCCGTGGGATGTTCGCGACCTTATGCTGTCTGGCGTGGGAAAAGCGCCGGTCTTCCCGGCAAGGCCGGGACGCTAAAAACGCGGAAGACCGGTCACTACACAGACAAACACATTATGGCGCTGGAAAATTGCACGCTTTGCAGGGGAACGGGTTGGAAGCTGGTGCCGCGCGGGGATGGCGCGGCGGGCAAGGTGGCAGTGGCCTGCGATTGCGGGATGGAAAAGCGTGCGTCGCTTGTGATGGAGCGCGCAAGAATCCCGAAACGCTACGAGCATTGCGATTTTGAAAGTTATGTTACCGACTTGACCGATGGGAAGACCTGGATGCCGCAGCACGCGCATTCGCTGAAGCAGGCAAAACTTTTTACCCAAGGGTTTGTGCGCGAATATCCCGGCTCGTCCGAAAAGGGCTTGCTGTTCATGGGACCTTCAGGCGTGGGGAAAACGCATCTGGCGGTTGCGGCTTTGAAAGAATTGATTCATCGCGGGCATGCGGGATTGTTTTGTGATTACCGTGAACTCTTGAAGGAGATTCAGGCCAGCTACAATCCGGCAAGCGAATCGACGGAGATGAAAATTCTCGAGCCGATTCGAACAGTGGAAATTGTGGTGCTGGATGATCTCGGCGCGAGCAAGCCGTCGGACTGGGTTCGCGACATCGTCGGTATTGTGCTGAACGCACGCTATAACGAGAACCGCACCACGATCATCACGACGAACTATCTCGATAACCCCGTGACGGAAGGTGAAGCCACGCGGCTTCCGAACGGCAAATTGATTGCGCCCACGCGCGAAGATGCGCTAGAGCAGCGTATTGGGTCCCGAATGCGCTCGCGATTGTACGAGATGTGCCGCACCGTGGAAGTCTCCGCGCCGGATTTTCGCCGCGAAAAAACGCAAGCTGGCCATGCGCGGGCGTAGCGCGAAGAACTGACAGCCAATTTCTGGAAATAAGAAATGCGGCGCCAAGACATTGCCGCCATGCTCAAAGGCGGAGACCGGCGTTCGATTGGGCGGTCGCAACAGGGTCGTGAAGCTGGTATCGCGCCAGCCGGAGGGGTTCCCCGAGCTCCTCAAGTGTCTATGGGACGAAGACCCGGTCATTCGGATGAGGGCAGCGGATGCAGCAGAAAAGGTCACGCTCGCGCACCCAGAGTTGTTTCAATCCCCACAAACAGGAACTGCTGGGCCTTGTGGATGAAGCCCAGCAGATCGAGTTGCGGTGGCACCTTGCGCTCATGCTGCCGCGACTGACGCTGAGCGGGCAGGAGAGAGCGCGTGCCGCCGCGTCCTTGCAGCGTTACCTGGAAGATCGCAGTTCCATCGTGAAAACTTTTGCGCTCCAGGGGCTGGCGGACTTGGCCCGGCAGGATGCGCAACTGCGAGAGCCGGCGCGGCGAATAATCGAGGAGCGTTTGCGAACGGGCACGGCGGCCATGAAGGCGCGAGCACGGAAATTGTTGAAAGAGCTGCAAATTTGAAGGCCGTTTGAGAACTGTAGATTGATTGACACAAGGTTGAGGCGGCGAGTATCCTTGCATGGTTGCAGCGTTTTCGACGCCCGCAGCATCTGTGTCCCAAGTAACCGCTTTGCGGTGAACCTCCTTGCACTAAACCCAGACAGGGAATCAGCAAGGAATCTTTTCGACTGAACACGGGGGCCGCATAGCGGCTGCCCAAAGCGAAGTAATCTTCCGGAGGCCGACAACCATGTTTTCCGACCACGATAACCAGAGCAATGCGGCAGCCGCCGCGCCCGCGCCCGAATCCGAAACCGTTCCTAACAATGCGCACACGGAAACAAATTCAACGGTAGAAAGCGCGGCAGAGCAAACTGCTCCTGCCGCGGCAACGGAAACTGCCGAGGCAGCGAGCGCGGCGCCGGAAACGCCGCAGCAGTCGGGCGCGTCCACGGATTCCGCGGCAGCTCACGCCGCGGTTGAAGCAAACCTGGAGACGCATGCAGCGGATGCCGAATCTGCCGCTGCCGATGAAGAAGCCGCCGGCTCGGAAGAGATGAGCAAGCTGCTGCAGGAGTACGACGAAAAGCAGGAAGCGGCTGCATCGCACGAAGTGATCGAGGTCAAGGTTGTCGCCTACACGGAACATGGCGTGGTGGTGGACCTGGGCGGAAAGACGGAAGGCCTGATTCCCGCGGCGGAATTCACGGACACGGAAATTCCGCGTCCCGAGCCAAACAGCACTATCGAGGTCCAGCGCACCGGGGAGCACAAAGACGGTTTCACCATCCTGTCGTACTTGAAAGTATTGCGCCGCCGGACGTGGGAAAAGATTGAAGCCGCGTTCAAAGCCAAGGAAACAATTACGGGAAAAGTCGTGGACCGCATCAAGGGCGGCATCGTGGTGGATATCGGTGTGCGCGCCTTCCTGCCGGGTTCGCAATATGATTTGCGGCCGGCGCAGAACCTGGACAACTTGACGGGCACGGAAATCCAGGTGCGCGTCACTAAACTGAACCGCCGCCGCGGAAACGTGGTGGTGAGCCGCCGCGCCCTGCTGGAAGAAGAACTGCATGCCAAGCGCGCGGCGTTGATGGAAACGCTGAGCGAGGGCCAGGTGGTGCATGGCCATGTGAAAAACGTAACGGAGTACGGCGCGTTCGTGGACCTCGGCGGAATCGACGGATTGCTCCACTTGACGGACCTCAGCTGGGGCCGCGTGAAGCATCCTTCTGACGTCGTAAAGCCGGAGCAGGAAGTCGACGTTATCATTTTGAAATTTGACAAGGAGAAGCAGCGTGTATCGCTGGGGATGAAGCAATTGATGGCTGATCCCTGGGTCGGCGCGGCGGAAAAATACCCGGCGGGCGGGAAAGTGAAGGGCAAGATCGTCGGCATCGTGGACTACGGCGTCTTCGTGGAGCTGGAACAGGGCATCGAAGGCCTGGTACACGTCTCCGAGATGAGCTGGAACAAGAAGATCCAGCACCCGTCAAAAGTCGCGAAAGTCGGCGACGAAGTCGACGTGGTAGTGCTGGACATCAAGCCGAGCGACCGGCGCGTCTCGCTGGGAATCAAGCAGGCGCAACCGGATCCCTGGCTGCTGATTGCTGAGAAGTATCCCGTCGGCACGGTGGTGACCGGCAAAGTGCGCAACATCGCGGAGTTCGGTGCGTTCCTCGAAATCGAGGATGGCTTTGACGGCCTGGTGCACGTCAGCGATGTGAGCTGGACGGAGCGCATCAAGAATCCGCACGAGGTCTTTAAGAAGGGCGAAGACGTCACCGCCAAGGTGCTCAAGATCGATCCGGAGAACCGCCGCGTGTCGCTGGGCATCAAGCAGGTCAACGATATCTGGGGCGACTGGTTCAAGCAGCATAAGGTCGGGCAAATCGTGAAGGGCAAGGTTTCGCGCATCGCCACGTTCGGCGCGTTCGTCGAATTGGGCGAAAACATCGAAGCGCTTTGCCACAACACGGAGATCGAAGAGCGCAAGCGCCGTGACGAAGGGCATTCCGCTTTCCGCCCGACTACCGGACCGCTGAAGAGTGCCGGGCCACTCGAGCCGGGCAAGGAATATGATTTCAAGATCATCAAGATCAGCCCGGAGACGCGGCGCATCGGCTTGAGCTACCGCGCCGCCGTCAAGCAAATCGAGCGCAAGGAGATTGAGCAGTATCGTTCGACGTCGAAGTCCTCGTCGACGGCGACGATTGGGGACGCGCTGAAGTCCAAGCTCTCGGCGCGTTAGCCGATGTAGGACCGGCCGGGGGCCGGCCGTTATAATTTCATTTACCTGCGGGTCATTTTAATGATAGGAAGGGGGCACTTCGGCGAACGGCCTGTTCCCCCGTAAGCCGTTTGGTTCCACCGTTTAGGGCAACCGTTGAGCGTCAGGTCCACATGGCGACCGTAAGGCGGCGGACGAGCGGAGACGGTCTTTAATCAAGATTTGTGCGACGAGGCATAGCGACGATGACCAAGCAACCCACACTTACGAAAGCCGACCTCATCGAGGAAGTTCTACGCATCACGGAACTCCCCCGCAAGGAGTCGGAGACCATCGTCGAAACGATTTTCGATAACATCATTGGCTCCCTGCAGAAGGGCCAGAAAATCGAGATCCGCGGATTCGGCAGCTTCCGCACGCGCGAACGCCGCGGACGAATCGGCCGCAATCCGAAGACCGGCGCGAAAGTGGAAGTGCCCGCCAAGAAAATTCCTTTCTTCAAGCCCAGCAAAGAGCTGAAGGACTTCGTGAATAACGCCGAGGCTCAGGCTGCCCCAGCGGGCGGCGAGTAGAAGCGCACGGGCTGGTAGAAGCAATCCGCTTCGGATATTCCCACTTCCCATCAAAAAAACATAAACGGTCTTCGGGCACGCCCATGCTGAATTAGCGCTCGCGTGATACTAGCGTGCCACTTCTGCGTTATGCTGTGCGCGCAGCTTTTCAAAAAAGGAAGCGATGCGATGGACTATATTTGGACTCCCTGGCGCTACCAGTACATGAAAGAGGCGGCAAGTGGAAACCAGCCGGAATGCATTTTTTGCGATGCGGTAGCGCGCAACAATGATGCGCAGACGCTGATCGTCCATCGGGGCCAAAAAACATTTGTCATCCTGAATCGTTTCCCCTATACCTCTGGGCACGTGATGATTGTTCCCTACGCGCACGTTGCGGAATTGAATTTGTGCGATGCTGCGACGCTCGGCGAGATGATGCAGCTCACGCAGCGCGTGGAAACGGCTCTGCGCGCCAGCTATAAGCCCGACGGCTTGAATCTGGGAATGAATCTTGGCCGCGCCGCGGGTGCGGGCGTCCTTGGGCATTTGCATTTGCACGTGTTGCCACGCTGGATGGGGGATTCAAACTTTATGACGGTAGCCTGCGAAACGCGCGTTCACCCGGAAGATTTGAAAACCACCTACGACCGTCTGTCCAGGGCCCTCGCTTGATTCGCGAAGCCTGCTGCGCCGCGCTAGAATACGCAATGCGAACAAGTGTTTAGCCAAACGGGAGTGCGCCACGGTGGACCTGGAACTGACGGAAGAACAGAAGCTGCTGCAGAAGAGCGTACGCGAGTTCGCGGAATCGGAAGTTCGTCCCCGGGCGAAAGAGCTCGACGAGACGGGACATTTCCCCCGCGAGCTTTTCAAGAAAGCGGCAGAACTGGGGCTTACGGGAGTGCCTTTTCCAGAATCCGAAGGCGGCGGCGGCTTCGACCACATCGCCTACACCATCGTGATCGAGGAGATTTCGCGTTGCTGCGCTTCGACGGGCGTGATTCTCTCCGTGCAGAATTCGCTCTACTGCGATCCCATTCATCGTTTCGGAACGGAAGAACAAAAGAAAAAATTCCTACGGCCCTACGCTAGCGGCGAAAAAATCGGCTGCTACGCTCTGACCGAGCCGCAAGCCGGTTCGAACGCCGCCGCGCTGCAAACGAAAGCCATCAAGAAGGGCGACGTTTATGTGCTCAACGGCACGAAAGCCTGGATTACCAATGGCGGGGCGGCGGACGCAGCGATCGTTTACGTGAACACAGAACCAGCGAAAGGCGAAAAAGGAATCACGGCGCTAATCGTCGAAAAGGGGACGCCGGGATTCAAAGTCGGCAAGGAAGAAAAAAAACTGGGTATCAGTGCAACCGCGTGCAGTGAACTGGTTTTCAACGATTGCGTGGTGCCGGTAGCGAATCGCATCGGCAACGAAGGCGAAGGCTACAAAGTAGCGCTCTCGACGCTGGATGGCGGGCGCATCGGCATCGCCGCGCAAGCCACTGGCATCGCGCAAGGCGCGTTCGAAGCGGCATTAAAATATTCCCAGGAGCGCATGGCCTTTGGTCACTCGATCTCGCAATTTCAAGCCATTCAATTCATGCTCGCCGACATGTCCACGGAAATTGACGCGGCGCGAATGCTCATTCGCAAGGCCGCGTGGAAGCAGGACACCGGCGCTCGCTTCACCATGGACGCGGCCATCGCCAAGCTCTTCGCCAGCGAAATGTCCACCCGCGTCACACACAAAGCCATCCAGATTCATGGCGGCAACGGCTACAGCCGCGAGTACCCCGTCGAACGCAACTACCGCGACGCCCGCATCACGGAAATCTACGAAGGCACCAGCGAAATCCAGCGCCTGGTTATCGCTTCGTGGGTTCTCAAGTCTTAGCATCCGGTTTCTTGCACTTTGAAAGATTTCTCTTTCCCCTTTCACACTCGCCGAGTTCTGAAGTCTTAGCCGCCCCGTAGTATCCTGAGCGCGTGCTGGAACTCGACTGCGGACTTGAATTTGACGCGAAACGGGCGGAGGAAGATTTCTTCCCTGCCTTGCCGCCAGGTGCAGCGGTTTGCTTGATTGAGCCGCGCGAAGAAAAAGCCGAGCCGTTCCTGATTCGAACGCAGAATTTGCAACGACGCTTGCAGCGTCTGCTTGGTTCCGTCGATCCCGCGAGCAAGCGCCTGAACCTGAGCGAATTTGCGCGCGGCATCCGTTATCGCTTGACCGGCTCCCCTTTCGAACAAACACTCACCTACTACCAACATGCCAGGCAGTTGTTTCCCAAACGCTATCGCGATCTGGTGCGCCTGCGGCCGGCGGCGGTCCTGAAGGTTAATCTCCGCAACGCCTATCCGCGCTGTTATGTCACACGCCGGATTCCCGTCGATGAAGCCGGAGTGCCAACGGGAGGCGCTTATTACGGTCCGTTCGCATCGCGCCGCTCCGCGCAAGCATTCGCCGAACGCATCCTAGATTTATTCAAAGTTCGCCGCTGCCAAATTAAAATCCGCCGCGATCCCACGTTTCCCGGCTGCCTCTACTCCGAAATGAAGATGTGCCTTGCCCCGTGCTTCGCTGGCTGCACAAAAGAAGAATATGACGTCGAAGTTCAGCGCTTGGTCCAGTTCCTCGAAACGAGCGGCTCGCTCAGATCTACGATAGAAGAAGAGCGTGAGAAAGCCAGCGAGCAATTGGACTTCGAACGCGCAGCCGCTCTCCATAAAAAAGTGGAAAAGCTGGATGAGGTTTTGCGCGGCCAGCCGGAACTCACCCGTCGCATCCAGGATCTCGACGCGGTGATTTTGCAGTGCGCCGCGGAAGAGCAAACCATTGGGGTCTTTCGCGTAACCGGCGGAAGGCTGGCAGAGCCATTTTTCCTGCGTTTCGCGGAGATTGCCAGCCAGCCGCGCTCGGCCGAGCACATTTTTCGCGGGCAATTCGAATCAAATGCCACGCTGGCAAACGGGGATCTCGGCGAGCACCTATGGCTGGTGGCGCGATGGTTTTACAGCAATCCACGCGAAGGCGAAATTTTCTTCCGCGAAAGAGACTGGCCCTATCGTAGGATTCTCCGTGCATGTTCACGGCTCCTCGCTCCGAAGACTGCCGATGCTGATTCCAATCCCGCGCCCGGGCCGGCGCCATCACCCGAAGGAGCATCATGACCAAATCCGCGACCAAAGAAGGAACAACGCGCTACGCACAGAAGTTCACAGGCCGCGCCGCCGCCGGCCATTTTCGAGAAGCGCATCGCCTCGTGCTCTCTTCCGTGGGGATTGGCACATACCTCGGGCAGCCGGACGCAAAGACTGACGAGGGATATACAGCCGCGGCCGTCGCCGCGGTCGAAAACGGCATCAACGTTTTCGACGCTGCCATCAATTACCGGTTTCAGCGCAGCGAGCGAAGCCTCGGCGCCGCCATCAAGCAGCTTGTAGCAAGAGGTTTCGGGCGCGAGGAGATCGTGGTTTGCACCAAGGGCGGGTACTTGACGGCTGATGGAGCGATGCCCGCTGAGCCCAACGAATATTTCTTCCGCGAATACATTCAACCCGGGGTTTTTACCACGAAAGATATCGCCGCCGGCAGCCATTGCATGACTCCGAAGTTTCTGAAGAATCAGCTCGGACGCAGCCTGAAAAATTTGGGAGTCGAGTGCGTGGACGTCTACTACTTGCACAATCCGGAGACGCAGCTTTCCGAAGTTTCGAAGGAAGAGTTTCTGAACCGCGTCCGCGAGGCATTTACGTTTCTCGAATCGGCGGTGGAAGCAGGTGAAATTCAGTATTACGGGATGGCCACGTGGAACGGTTTCCGGCAGGATGCCCGCGTGCGCGAAGCCATGCAGCTCGGCGAAATCGCGCAGATTGCGCAGGAAATTGCCGGAGGCCGGCATCGCTTCCGCTTCGTGCAGGTGCCGTTCAACCTGGGGATGACGGAAGCGCTGACACTGGGCAATCAATCGCTGCGCGGTCATCATCGAACGATCATGGAGGCAGCCAGTGAACTGGATATTTCGCTGATTGCCAGCGCTTCGCTGCTGCAAGGCCAAGTAGCGAAGAATCTGCCGGAGTTTGTCGCAGAGGCGCTGGGACTCGGAAACGACGCGGAACGGGCGCTGCAATTCGTGCGCTCCTCACCGGGAATTGCGACGGCGCTGGTAGGAATGTCTCGCGTTGAGCACGTGAAAGCCAACGCGCGGCTGGTGAGCGTCCCTCCGGCCACCGTGGACGAATTCACCAAACTATTCGCGCGCGGCGAAGGCGCCTAAACGATAGGCCTGTCATCCTGAGGTTCGACGAAGTCGAACCCGAAGGATCTCACCCGATCTACTGGCGAAGGTGAAAGACCTCATCCGTCAACCAGGTATCGATGGCGTTCCCCAGTTGGTCAAGTTGGCCGGCAAAAAAATGATCGACTCCCTCAACCACCGCGAGATGATTGTTGCCGGGGAGAGTGGGAATCAGCGCTTTGACTTTTTCGACGGCGCCGTGCTCGTCGTTTCCTCCATGCACAAAAAGTTTTGGCTTGCTGCACTGGCGCAGGAATGAAAAATCCGTGCTGTTGACGGGAATACCCAAGCCGATCAAGTGAGAGACGCGCGGATCTTCGCAGCCGGCACGCAGGCCAACCCAGGCGCCAAAACTGAATCCCGCAAGCAACAGCGGCACACCGGGAAACTCGGAAGCAAGAAAGTCCAGCGCAGCGCGAACATCGTCCCGCTCTCCGAGACCACGGTCGTGAACCCCAGCGCTTAGCCCTGCACCGCGAAAATTGAACCGCAATACGGGGATACCGAGGGCATCCAGCGACTTCGCCGTCTGGTAAATCACTTTGTTGTGCATCGTGCCGCCAAAAAGCGGATGCGGATGGCAGACAACCGCGGCGAGCGGCG
>WNFQ01004816.1_pt1 | contig 11469 bp, 6 predicted proteins | sample 5400171 | NCBI WGS metagenome assembly WNFQ01 (sample SAMN13153356, study PRJNA577476) | soil metagenome | isolation source: 20 cm soil under Madrone tree | place: USA:California | collected 2016-06-14 | reverse complement strand
TCGGCATGACAGAGGCGTCGAGGCGTACAAGGCTTCTTGTCTTGATCTCTTGGCACGCAGTGCAGCTGCCGACACAGGCTGGCTGACGGATCGCGGATGTTACTCCGACAGATTTTCTAGCGCTCGATGGACTGCGGTGGAAATCCTCCTATTAGCGAGCTTCAACCGGTTCCTGCCGAGGTCTAGCCAAGAGTGCTGCCAGAAGCCCGCACGCCGCTGCGAAGGACAACCACAACCCCGGAACGGCACGATTCCCAGTGAGATGAATCAAGTAGGTGCTGATTGCGGGCGTAAAGCCACCGAAAACGGCGGTGGCCAAACTGTAGGCAAGTGAAAACCCGGAAGTTCGCACGTCGACTGGCATGATCTCCGTCAGGAACACGACCATCGCGCCGTTGTAGCTGCCGTAGATAAAGGACAGCCAGAGTTCCACCGTCAGCAGCCGCGTGAACGAAGGTTCGCGCACCAGCCACAGCATCGCAGGATAGGAGGTAACCAGCATGAGGATGGTGAAAGCCAGAAGCAAAGGGCGACGACCGATCCGGTCGGACAGCGCCCCCATGAACGGAAGCCAAAATAGGTTTGACGCCCCTACGCAGAGAGTCACAACTAAACTGTCGATGGTCGCCAGATGGAGCACCGAGTTGCCGAAGGTGGGAGTGTAGGCCGTGATCATATAGAAGGAAACCGTGGTCATTGTGACCATCATCATCCCGACCAGCACGATCGCCCAGTTGGCAGTAAGGGAACGGAAAATCTCTGATGTTGTGGGCCGGTGCTTGCGCGCGACGAACTCGTCCGTCTCCTGGAGAGAGCGCCTGAGCCGAAACAGAAAGGGAATTATCCCGCAGCCGAGAAGCAGGGGGACGCGCCATCCCCATGCCGTCATTTTTTCCGGAGGAAGGATGGAGCTGAGGACGACTCCAACGAGAGCAGCGAACATGACCGCTACCTGCTGGCTGCCCGATTGCCAGCTCACGTAGAAGCCTTTGTGTCCCGGTGTAGCAATTTCGGATAAATAGACGGACACGCCGCCCAGTTCCATGCCCGCCGAAAACCCCTGCAGCAGCCGGCCGATCAACACAAGCAGCGGGGCCAGCAAGCCGATCGTTGCGTACCGCGGAGTACACGCAATCGAAAAAATGCCCACGGACATGAGAGTCAGAGTCAGAATGAGGCCGGCGCGGCGGCCATGGTGATCGGTGTACGCGCCGAGCACGATAGCGCCGAGGGGCCGCATCAGAAACCCCGCCCCGAACGTCATCAGCGACAACATGAGCGATAGGAAAGGGTTGCCGCTGGGGAAGAAGGCGTTGCCGATGGCCGTGGCGTAATAGCCAAAAACCATGAAGTCATACATCTCCAGAAAGTTTCCGCTGGAGACGCGGACGACAGACCAGACTTTTGATTTCCGTTCTCCGGAGAGGCTCATAGGATCCAGTGGTTCACAGTCGTGGCCGTTTGTGATGCGGAGGAGACGGCCGCCCATCGCGTTGAATTCTTCGCAGTCCCTTTTTGGTCATGCGGCGCGCCCACCCGAAACAGTTCACTTGTATATGCCACAAGGCAGACTCGGACAGTGGTTGCCATTTCAGTATGAGACTCTGCACCTTCAAGAATGAATCGTTGGCAAAGTTGGCCCAAAAGGGCCAGTCTGGCGGAGGATCGCCGTGTGGCGGGCTTCCCTCCGCCCGTGGTATGACCCGTTCGTTTACCAGACCAGCTTTAATCCAAGTTGAATCTGGCGTGATGAAGTAGATGTGGAACCAATCACACCCGCGTTTCCAGACAGACTTCCGTCCAGGTTGAAAATCGAGTTGTTGTTCGAATCATTTAAGAAGTTCGGCGCAGCAAGGTTTGGGTGATTCAGTATATTGAAGAACTCCGCTCGGAATTGGACGTTAAACGTCTCCGAAATTTTCGGCAAATGGGTGTTCTTGAAGATCGAGAAGTCCACGGTCTTGAGGCCCGGCCCATACAGGCTGTTTCGTCCGGCGGTGCCCAGGAGATTTTGGCAGAATGTCATGCCTGCCGGGACAGTCAGGCTCCCGGGGTTATAAAATCCAGTCTTCGTCACGGCATTATTCGGCACACAGTTTGCCGTGGCAAACGCTGTCGGCGCGCTTGGCAGGGTGAAGCAGCCCGTATTGAGATAGTTCACGCCGCCATGAATCAGGTTGCAACCCTTAATGAAATCCGGGTAGTCCATAGAAAAATCGCCGTTAAAACCAGTCCCGAGCGGATCGTTGCCCGCGCCAACCGTTGGCGTGAAGGGAGAGCCCGTCGTTGCTGTCACGATGGCGCCGAGTTCCCATCCGCCCCCCACATACGACGCCAGCCCAGACTTGGGACCAGGAACATCCCAAATGAAAGTTCCCACAAGCGTCTGACGAACGTCAAAGTCGCACGCTCCAATCCTGTACGATTTGACCAAGAGGAGCGGCACGGCGATTGAATTCACGTAGGTGTCCCCTGTAACTGGAGCGGAGCTTGTGTCTCTACACTTGCCGTAGGTATACGAAAGTTGTCCTTGAACACCGTGGCCCATGCTCTTCTTCAGTTGAGCCTGAGCGCCTTCGTAACTGGAAGAGCCATCAAAAATGACCGGGCGGATTCCCGCGCCACCCGTGCCCCCAGCCCAATTCGGGTCGATGGCCGTACCACCGATTGGGATCAGAATCCCGGCGGATGTCGCAGTGGTACTTGGCTGCACCAAGTTGATGTCGTCAGCAGCGACCGAAAGATGCACGGAGCGCGAGCCGACGTATCCCACGATGGCCGTCCACGTCGGGGCGATCTCGCGCTGAATGTTAAAGTTCCAGTTCAGGACGTCGGCACGCTTGGGATCCTGCTGGATATACCGATTTCTGACCCCGTTCAGAGAGAAGCCAACGTTATTGTCAATGCCATTGCCGAGGGTTACGCCCGAACAAGGATTGGCCGCACAGTTGCCGGCTGCAGACGTGCCGCCTGGCTTATCTTGTCCGATGATTTGGAACGGAGAAGTCGCGGCAGTATTCAGACCAAACTCATAGGGAAGCGGCAACACATCAAAGATTCCGAAGCCCCCTCTTACGGCAGTCTTTCCATTCTTGAAGGGATCCCAGGAGAAACCAATGCGCGGTTCGAAGTTCTTGGTCGTGGGATTATTCGCGATAAAGCTATTGACGGGAACCGGGCCGCACGGACTATTCGGGCCCGGCGCTACTCCCGGCGTAGCACAGTTTGTGAGGGTCGTGATTTCCTGGATTCGGTTGTTGGCGTCTTTGGGCAACGTCGTGATTTCATAGCGAAGGCCCAGGTTTACGGTGAGATGCGGGCGCAGCCGCCAATCGTCTTGAACGTACCCAGCGAACAGGCTCTCCCGAATCGCAACCTCAAAGCTGTGTCCTGGAGCAAGTGCGTTGAGCTTGGTGGGTGTGTTGGTCAGCAGGGCTGCCAGGCTGCCGTAATTGTTCAATCTGCCATTTGGACTCAATTGCTCTAGAACGTTGTACAGCATTCGTTCAAAAGCAAATCCAAATTTTATCGTGTGCGTCCCCCGATTCAAAAAGGCGTCGTCATAGGCTTGGCCGGACGTCCAGCGGTGCAGAAACCGGTTTAGTCCTCCCAAACCAATCGCGGTTGTAAGGCCAGCCCCGCCAATTTGCGGCGGAGCCTTCGCGCCAGGGGCCACGGCGAGAGCGCTGTTGGTCGCCACTGTGTCCCCCGAAACCGGCAAGTTAATATCCCCCCGCACGCGGCTGATACCCAGCCGAATCGTATTGACTAACTGCGGACTGAAAATATGCGTTTCCTCGGCGCTGGCCATCTGTCTCCGCGAGAAGACGCTATGCGTGGCGTTGAGTAGCGGATCCGGCTGGGTCAGCGGGCCAGAGTCAAAGAAGTAACTTCCGGAGAGGTTGTCCTTGTCGGATATTTTCTGGTCCACCCGTCCCGTAACGTAGTCTTCTTTTGAGATACCCGGCAGTGAAACATTCAGACTTATGATGTCCAGATTGCTCGCGGTTTGACACGCGGATCCTGCCGGACATGGCCACAGAGCAAGATACGGCACGACCTTGGGATCCACTGCGACTGTCCTCAGCGATGCGCACGGGTTGCCACCGGACGCAACGCATAGCATGCCGTTGCGGGCCTCTTGCGTCGGCACACGGATGGACTTGGACAGAGGCTGAGTCTGACGGACTCCCTCATACGTTCCATACACAAATGTCTTGTCCCTGACGATAGCCTTTCCCCCGGACCCGCCAAACTGAATGCGCCGGAAAGGGGGAATGGGCCCTGCGGGATCAAAGAAATTCTTGGCATCAAAGATCTTGTCTCGATCAAAAAAGAAGCCCGTGCCGTGGAAATCGTTGACGCCGCTCTTGGTAATGGCGTTGATGACCGCACCGGATGTGTGCCCGTACTCCGCAGTATAGTTGCTGGTGAGAACGGAAAACTCCTGGATCCCGTCCACTCCCAGATTCAGTCCTGTCGCGCCGCCTGGGGCGCCATTCGAGTAGTCGTTGATGCTGATACCGTTCACGCGGTAACTGTTTTCGTTGGCGCGGTGACCGGCATCGCTCAACTGGTTTCCAAAGCCGCGGTTCCCTTTGTTCGCGCTAAATCCAGTCCCCGCCTGGTTGGGGATACTAGTGATTCCCGGCTCCAGGGTTGCTAGAGACGTCCAGTCGCGGCCGTTCAACGGCAACTCCCGCACGGTGGTGGAGTCAACGGTCGCACTAATTGTTGAAGATGTTGTTTGCACTGAGGGTGGGGTGGCACTGACCTCAACGGTTTGGTTGAGTTGTCCGACTCTCATCTCAAAATTGAGTGCCTGTGTCGCCCCGACAGTCAGCGTGACTTCCTTTTGCACTGTCGTTTGAAAACCTTTCGCCGTGACCGTCACGTCATAACTACCGGGCAACAAGTTCGGTGCCGAATAGAAGCCATCCCCGTTCGTCGTCACCTCTCGAACTACGCCCGTTCCCACGTTCTTGATAGTTACGGCCGCATCCGGCACTGCTCCACCGCGTTCGTCGGTGATCAGACCTGACAGTACCGCTCCCACCGCCTGGGCCCGGGCTGCAACAGCAAGGCCTCCGCTGGCAACGAAGAGCGCAAGCACGATCGCGCCCATTCTCAGCGCCAAACTGTTTCCTCTTCCAGCGATGCTCATCTCGTCCTCCTGATTTGCTATGCGGAGGTTCCGGACACGAGGACATCCCGTCTCGTGGCAGGCACCACTTGCTCAAACCCTCGACAATTTGTTCGGCCCTCTGATTTGTCCGATTACGCGGACGCCCCCAGCATGAGCTGCACTGTGCTGCCCCTTCCTCAAGCATTGCAAGTCCTATTGCGTCACATCGAAAACATTTATTTATCACACGCCGACTTGAACAAAATGGGCCACTTAGAAGCACGGATAACACACCTCCTTCTTTGACGACCGTCGTAGGCGGGTTTATACTCGGTTTCGCTTCCTTAGACGACACCATGAAACAGTCCACCCTGCCGGCAAACTCGGTGCGCTTCGGCGTTTACGAGTTCGACCTCCGGTCCGGAGAACTGCGCAAGCACGGCATTCGCATCAAGCTTCAGGAGCAGCCGTGTCAGATCCTCGCCATTCTTCTGGAGCACCGCGGGGAAATGGTCACACGTGAGGAACTCCATCGCCGCCTCTGGCCCAGCGACACCTTCGTCGACTTTGATCACAGCCTGAATACTGCAGTCATGCGGCTCCGTGAGGTGTTAAGCGATTCCTCCGAAAATCCGCGCTTCATCGAAACGCTTCCGCGGCGTGGCTACCGTTTTGTTGCGCCTGTCGAGGAGAGACCAGCCTCCCTAACCGAAACGACTCAGACGCAAACCGGAGAGGTCGGCGTATCTCAAAGCGCCCTCCCAAAAGATAACCCAACGCTCCCCCCTGTTTCGCCTGAACTCCCGGCGACGGCTGCCAAGGCGGTTCGCCGCGTCTCGAGGCCGATGGTAATGTCAGGAGCGGTATTCCTGCTCGGGATCATCCTCGCCGGTGGTCTTGGCGCCCGCTATTTGCGCAAGACTTCCGTTGTTGCTGCGCCCGCCGCGCAGATCACGTCTCTTGTCGTCCTTCCCTTCGAGAATCTTTCCGCAGACAAGGATCAGGCGTACTTCGCGGATGGCATGACTGACGAACTGATCGCGCATCTTGCTAAAATCCGCTCGCTGAGGATCATTTCCCGAACTTCGTCCATGGAATACAAAGGAACGCACAAAACGCTCTCACAGATTGCGCGAGATTTGAATGTCGATGCCGTCGTGGAAGGCACAGTGTTGCGTTCGGGTGACCGCGTGAGAATCACCGCCGAGCTCGTGCAGGCAGCTACCGATCGCCACCTCTGGGCAGAATCTTACGAGAGCCAGTTGGGCGATATCCTCACGCTGCAAGGCCATGTTGCCAGCGCCATCGTGAATGAAATCAGAATCAAACTCACACCCGAGGACCAGTTGCGGCTCGCTTCCACGCGCCCCGTCAGCACGCAGAGTTACGATAACTACCTCAAGGGGCGTTATTACTGGAACAAAAGGTCTCAGGAAGGACTGACCAAAGCCATCAACTATTACCAGGCCGCCATCGAAAAGGACCCTCATTACGCGCTCGCCTATGCCGGGTTGGCTGACTGTTACAGCATCATTGGCTCAGCGATAGTTGGAACAGTCCCCGCGGCGGATGTGGCTCCTAAAGCCCGCGCTGCCGCCCTCAAGTCGCTGGAGCTGGACAATACGCTTGCCGAAGCTCACACTTCGCTCGCCACCGTGCGCTTCAACTACGATTGGGATTGGAATGCAGCCGCCAGTGGGTTTCGACGGGCCGTGGAATTGAATCCCAGCTACGCCACCGCTTATCAGCGGAATTCGCTTTATTTGATGAGCATGGGGCGTACCAGCGAGAGCGTCGCGGAGATGAATCGCGCCCATGACCTGGATCCCCTTTCCATTAGCATGAATTTCAGTTTGGGATGGCGCCTCTATATGGCTCGTGAATATGACCAGGCCATCGAACAGTTGCAAAACACTATCGATATGGACCCCAGCTTTGTTCTTCCACACCTCGTTCTTGGGCAGGCGTACGAACAGAAAAAAGCGTTTGACCAGGCGACTATAGAGCTTCGGCGCGCCGCAGACATTTCGCAGAACAGTCCACCCGTCCTCGCTGCCCTGGCGCGAGCGTATGCTGTATCCGGGAAAACCATGGAAGCGAGAAACCTACTGGACCAATTGATGGAAGAATCGAAGAAACAGTATGTTTCACCTTTCTATGTGGCCATTGTCTACGCAGGCCTCGGCGAAAATGATAAAGCTATGGACTGGCTCGAAAAAGCGTATGGTGACCACTCCAACGCAATCGTTTTCCTGAAAGTTGACCCAGAGTTGGACACCTTGCGTTCCCGTCCGAGGTTTCACGAACTGCAGCGCAGGCTGCGCCTGCCCGAGTAAATCTAACTCTCCGATTATTGATCTGACGATGCCTCTCTGCCAAGGTCAATTGGGATATGGCTGGCGGCTCTACTCCGTCTGGTTCACCCATGTGGCGATCGCTGTTCCCAGCTCCTCGGTCGAGGCCTTGCCGCCGATGTCAGGGGTGCGGATTTTCGATTGGGCCAGCACTTCCGTGATTGCCTTTTCGACGGCATCCGCGGCTTCCGAAGCGCCGAGATGACGGAGCATCATCGCGCCCGACCATATCTGCCCAATGGGGTTGGCGATTCCCTTCCCCGCTATGTCAGGCGCGGAGCCATGCACGGGTTCAAACATGGACGGAAATTCTTTTTCTGGATTGAGATTTGCGGAAGGGGCGATCCCGATCGATCCAACGACGGCGGGACCCAGGTCGGAGAGAATGTCGCCGAAAAGATTGGAGCCCACCACAACGTCAAACCAATCCGGATGACGTACAAAATGGGCAGTCAGGATGTCGATGTGATATTGGTCCGTGCGGATGTGGGGATACTCGGCGGCCACGGCACGGAAACGTTCATCCCAAAACGGCATGGTGTGAATGATTCCGTTTGACTTTGTGGCGGAGGTGACATGCTTGTTTCGCTTTTGCGCCAATTCAAACGCATAGCGCATCACGCGGTTCACTCCGCGCCGCGTAAAGACCGTTTGTTGGACGGCCATCTCTTCGTCGGTTTCTTCATAAAGTCGCCCGCCAATGTCTGAATACTCCCCCTCATTGTTTTCCCGGACGATACAGAAATCAATTTCACCGGGCTTCCAATTTTTCAGTGGCGTCTCAATACCCTCGAAAAGACGTACGGGCCGCAGATTGACATATTGTCGAAAGGTGCGCCGGATGGGGATTAACAACCCCCAAAGCGAGACGTGGTCTGCAACGCTCGGATGACCCACGGCTCCCAGGAAGATGGCATCGAAAGACCGCAGTTGCTGAAGACCATCAGGCGGCATCATCTTTCCGGTTTTCAGGAAGGTTTCGCAACTCCAATCGAATTCATGCCAGTTAAATTGGAATCCAAAACGCCTTCCTGCCGCTTCAAGCACGCGAATGCCTTCCGGGACGACCTCTTTCCCGATGCCGTCCCCCGCAATAACCGCAATGCTGAAAGATTTCATTTACGTTGCAGGTTCATCCTTTATCGAGCGAAAGCAGCCGCAAAAGAACTCTGATATCACTCATCGATTCCAATGCCCGCGTATAAGTGATGAGGTTCTCGGTCTTGTCCCTGGGCCATTCGGCATAGTGCGCGCATCCTCTGAATTTTGTCGCTGCTTCGTCAAAGGTCATAGGATTAGCGGGGCTACCCTTGGCAAAGTCTCCGCGCCCGGCGAGAACTCGTCCATCCTTAAGGTGAATTTTCAGGAGAGATGTCATTTTGTCATAGCCGGCGCTTTCAGCCTCTGGATCAACGTAGAAGTTGATGCGGCCAACCATCTCTTGTACGTCGGCTTGCTGGACGACTTGATCCGAGAATTCGCTCAAGCCGGCCTTCCCGCGTAAGAGAAGAATCGCCATGCAAAATTCCATGCTGAACTTGGCTTCCAATCCCGTCTTGGGCCGATGATGAAGCAGAGTCGTCGTCATTTGATGATTTGCGCCGACGTCGAGCTTTTCCACTTGTGCCGCTTGGAGTTTATTCACTTCTATCAGGCGCCCCAGCTCGGTCATTGCGGGATGGGAGAGGGATCCCGAGGGGTAAGGTTTAAGCGAAATGCCAGGAGAGGTGAACGTCCACGGTTTGCCCAGGCGATCCATAATCGCTTCTGGATTGAACGATCCTCCGAAAGCATGGAAGAACCCGCGCTCCGCTTCCAGAATTTGCTCCGCCGCCGTCCAGCCTAGCGAGATAAGTTCGGCCGAAAGCAAACCGCTCTCCGCCGCGTGGCCGGCCTGAAAAGGCTTGGTCATCGTGCCGAAATTTTCGCGCAAGCCCCCCGACTGGCTGGCCGCCAGGCCAAAGGTATTCCGTATTTTCGAAACGTCGAATTGAAGTAATTTCGCGCAAGCTGCTGCCGAGCCGAACGGCCCGCATGTCCCTGTGGAGTGAAATCCGTCCTCGTAATGTCGTGGCGAGATAGCTTCTGCGATTTTGCATTCCACCTCCACGCCCAGATGATACGCGAGCATTAGTTCTTTGCCAGAAATCGTCCTGTTTTGCACTGTCGGGTGCACCAGCAGCCCATACACGCGATCTTTGGAGCCGGAGAGTTGGGTGTCGTCGAAATCGTCCGCGTGAATGGATACGCCGTTTACAAAGGCGGCGAAGCGCGGAGAAGTTTTCTTCGAGGAACCGATAATGGTAGCTTTCCCGCCAGAGACGCCGAGATGCACAACATACTCCCTGCAAATTGGTCCGGTTTGCGCCCGCGATCCGGCCAGTGCAAGGCCCAAGCCGTCAAGGATGGACTTCTTGCCCAGTTCGATGACGTCACCCGGGATATCCTCATACTTTGTTGAAGCAACGAATTTGCTGACATATTCTGTCAAACCCAGAGCCTTAGGAAAATCGCTTCCTGACGCGCGGCCCGCTCTTTCAACTGAACCCGCGAGGAAAGTTGACCCAAGCACACCAAGAGAGGTCTTGCCAAAATCACGCCTTAACAAAGTTCACCCTTTATTCCAGACCCTTATTCCCGGCTGCATCTCCAGCAGAGAAACTCCAGGATGCCAGCCTTGCAGAACTATCCGACGCGATATTGCATACCGTGGAGTTGCTTCCGTCAAGTTCCAGCTTCCTTTCTTCCTGTCGGGGATACTGGAGTTGTCTTCAAAAACGTCGCGAGCCCTGCGCCGACCACAGTAATCGCGCCAAGATAAGCAAAGCCTGAGAGAAAATGTCCCGTTTTCTTATTTAGATAGCCCACGATCAAAGGAGCAAAATAAGCTCCGAGGTTGCCGATCGCATTTACGAAGCCCATCACAGAGCCGACAATTCTTGACGGCAAAGTTTCCGTCGGAATGGCCCAAAACGCGCCCATCGGGCCATAAGCACCCACACCGCTAAGGACGATGAACGCGAACGCCAGCAAATGGGAACGAGATATGGTGGCAACGGCAAGGAGGATACACGATCCTCCGAGCAACATAGCTCCGGCTGCATGATAGCGGCGTTCACGCATCCGGTCGGAGTGGCGAGAAATAATCAGGAGAGAAACAGCGCCAAAGATGAACGGGAGGGTATAGAGAATTCCAGTCAAAAAGCTGCTGAGTCTTTTGAAATTCTCCATCGCGCTTGGGAGCCAGAACAGGAGTCCCATCTGCCCGCTGATGAAGCAGAAATAAACGGCAGCCAGCAGGAAAACACGTGGGCGCAGCAGAGCACGCAGGTACGGAACTCTTTCCCTCCCCTCGAGTTCGGAATTTTCCCTGCGCAAGGTTTCCACCAAGGCAACGCGCTCGCTTTCCGGCATCCAGGTCGCGTCCGCCGGATGGTCTTGAACAAATTTCAGCCAAATTGCAAGCCACAGGAAAGGTAGCGACCCTTCGGCAACCAACATCACGCGCCACGACCAATGATCCAAGATCCATCCGGAGAAAGGCGAAGAGACTATCACCGCGACGGGTAAGCAGAGAAGCCAAAACGCATTGGCGCGCGCTCGTTCGGAACGGGGGAACCAATGCGAGAGAAGTATCAACGTTGCGGGATGAACTCCGCTCTCAGCCACTCCCAGGAGCAACCGAAGCATCAAGAGTTCGTGATAAGTGCGTGCCAGACCACAACCCACCGCGAAGATGCCCCATGCAACCAGCAGGATGCTGATGAACTTCTTGGCGCTCCAGTGCTTTGCCAGATGGCCACCAGGAATCTGCAGCGCGATGTAACCCCAAAAGAAGATACCGGCGACCGTTCCCGCCTGTTGTGGATCCAAATGCAGGTCTCGGCTGATTCGCGGCAGGGCGAGCGAAATGTTTGTGCGATCGATAAACGCGATCGTGTACATGATGAGAGCCACGGGTATGATGCGAACCCATCGCTGAGACGTACC
>WNFQ01003826.1_pt1 | contig 11469 bp, 10 predicted proteins | sample 5400171 | NCBI WGS metagenome assembly WNFQ01 (sample SAMN13153356, study PRJNA577476) | soil metagenome | isolation source: 20 cm soil under Madrone tree | place: USA:California | collected 2016-06-14 | reverse complement strand
CCGGGCACTTTGACCAGGCGGCCCGCTTCCTGCATCGCCACCGCCTCGGCCAGGTCGGCGACCGACAGCCCGGACAGCACCGAGAGCGCGGTGCGCGCGCCGATGCCGGAGATGCGGATCAGCTGGCGGAACGCCGCGCGCTCCTCGAGCGTCGCGAAGCCGTACAGCGTGTGCGCGTCCTCGCGCACCACGAGATGCGTGAGCAGGCTCACGGCCTCGCCGGTCGCCGGCAGCTGGTAGAAGGTGCTCATCGGCACGTCGAGCTCGTAGGCGACGCCGCCGACGTCCACCAGCACCTGCGGCGGATGCTTCGCGGCGAGCCGCCCGGTGAGCCGGCCGATCAAATGAGCCTGCCTTTGCGCACGCGAAAGCCTTTCGTCGAGAGCGCGCCGAGCTTGGCGCCGTGGGCATGGCAGATCGCGCAGGCGAGCGCATCGGCGGCGTCGGGCGCCGGATCGCCCGGCAGGGCAAGCAGGCGCCGCACCATGTGCTGCACCTGCTCTTTTTTGGCGTGGCCGTTACCGACCACCGACTGCTTGACCTGCAGCGCGGTGTACTCCGAAACCGGAAGCCCGGCGAGCACCGCAGCGCAGATGGCCGTGCCGCGCGCCTGCCCGAGCGCAAGCGTCGATTGCGGATTGGCGTTGACGAACACTATCTCGACCGCGACCTCGCCGGGAGCGTGCGCCGCGATGATGCCGTTCAGCCCCTCGAGGATCGCCTTCAGCCTGGTCGCGAGGTCGCCGGCTCCCGACTTGACGCATCCGCTGGTAACGTAGCGCAGCTGCGCGCCGCTCGACTCGATCACCCCGAAGCCGGTGACCCGCAGCCCGGGATCGATGCCGAGGATTCTCAGTCGATCACCGCGGTGGTGTACACGTCCTGGACGTCGTCGAGATTCTCGAGCGCCTCCAGCAGCCGGCGCAGGCTCGCGGCCTCGCCGCCCGCGAGCGAGCTCTCGGCGTTCGGCTTCATGGTGATTTCGGCCAGCTCGGGCTTGAGGCCGGCCTTTTGCAGCGCCGCCTTCACCGCCGCGAAATCGGCGGGCGCGCAGATCAGCTCGACCGAGCCATCGTCGTTCTTCACTACGTCCTGGGCGCCCGCGTCGAGCCCCACCTCCATGACGCGGTCTTCGCTGGTGCCGGGCGCGAACACGAACTGGCCGACCTGGCGGAACAGATAGGAAACCGAGCCGTCCGAGCCGAGGTTGCCGCCGTTCTTGGTGAACGCGTGGCGCACTTCGGCCACGGTGCGCGTGCGGTTGTCGGTCAGGCAGTTGACCATGATCGCGGCGCCGCCCGGCCCATAGCCCTCATAGCGGGCCTCGTCGTAGGTCACGCCGTCGAGCTGACCCGCGCCGCGCTTGACCGCGTTCTGCACGCTCTCCTTGGCCATGTTGGCCTCGCGCGCCTTGTCCATCGCCAGGCGCAGGCGCGGGTTGGTATCCGGATCGCCGCCGCCGAGCCTCGCCGCGACCGTAATCTCTTTGATGAGTCGCGTGAAGACCTTGCCCTTCTTCGCGTCCGCGGCGGCCTTGCGGTGCTTGATGTTCGCCCATTTGCTGTGCCCCGACATAGTATGATTTTACGTCATGGGTTCGTATCGAGCCTGGGGCGTGACGTTCGCGTTCATCGGCGTGCTCGCGTTCTCGTTTCGCCCGATCCTCATCAAGCTGTCCTACGCCGCCCATCCGGTCACGCCGACCACGCTGCTGTTTCTGCGCATGATGCTGGCGCTGCCCTTCTTCGCGGCAATCGCATGGTGGCTGCGCGCGCAGCAGCCGCGGCTCGGCGCGCGCGACTGGGCGAGTGTCGTGACGCTCGGCTTCGTCGGCTACTACGCCGCGAGCTTTCTCGATTTCATCGGCCTGCAGTACGTCGGCGCCGGGGTCGGCCGGCTGGTCCTGTTCCTCTATCCCACGCTGGTGCTGCTGCTGTCGTTCCTGTTCCTCGCCAAGCCGGCCAGCCGCCGGGAAGTGCTCGCGCTGGTGCTGAGCTATGCCGGAATTGCCCTCGTGGTATCGAGCCAGATCGACGCCACGCCGGAGGGCAGGCTGTTCGTGCTCGGCGTGCTGCTGGTGTTCGCCTCGGCGCTTTGCTACGCGGTCTACCTCGTCGCCGGCAGCCTGATGGTGAAACGGGTGGGCTCCATGCGCTTCACCGCGTTTACCATGGTCGTTGCCACCGTGCCGGCCGCAGCGCAGTTCCTCGTGCTTGAGCCGGTTCTCGCCCTCGAGCTGCCCGCCGCGGTGTGGTGGTACGCGGCCATCATGGCGACCTTCAGCACGGTGCTGCCGGTGTTCCTGCAGGCCGAGGCGCTCAAGCGCATCGGCGCCAACCGCTTCGCCCTGATCGGAGCCGTCGGGCCGGTCAGCGTCGCGGCTACGAGCGCGCTCGGCCTCGATGAGCCGTTCACCTGGCGCCAGGCGGCGGGCGGGCTGCTCGTCATCGCCGGGGTTCTTCTGGTCACGCTCAGGTCGCGCGCATGAACATTTTCAAGCCCTAGGAAAAAATCATGGACCTCGGAATTCGCGGCAAGACCGCCCTCGTCTGCGCGGCGTCGAAAGGCCTCGGCAAGGGCTGCGCCGCGTCGCTCGCGGCAGAAGGCGTGAATCTGGTCATCACCGCGCGCGGGCGCGAGGCGCTGGAGGCGACGGCCGCGGAGCTGCGCGAGCGCTTCGGCATCCAGGTGACGGCGGTGCCGGGCGACATCACCACGGAAGAGGGCCGGCAGGCGGCGCTGCGCGCCTGCGCCGCGCCCGACATCCTGGTCAACAACGCCGGCGGCCCGCCGCCCGGCGACTTTCGCGACTGGGACCGCGAGACCTGGATCAAGGCGCTCGAGGCCAACATGATCGCGCCGATCCTGATGATCCGCGCGGTGGTCGACGGCATGATGGCGAAGAATTTCGGGCGCATCGTCAACATCACCTCGGGCGCGGTGAAGTACCCGATCCCCGAGCTCGGCCTGTCGAACGGCGCGCGCACCGGCCTCACCGGCTTCATCGCCGGGCTGTCGCGCAAGACCGTGCGCCACAACGTGACCATCAACAACCTGCTGCCCGGCCCTTTCGACACCGACCGGCTGCGCTCGAACTTCCAGTTCAACGCCAAGGCGAGCGGCAAGAGCTACGAGGAGCTGCGCAAGGCCCGCGCCGAGGCGAACCCTGCGGGCCGCTTCGGCAGCATCGAGGAATTCGGCGATGCCTGCGCCTATCTGTGCAGCGCGCAGGCGGGTTACATTACCGGCCAGAATCTGCTGATGGACGGCGGCGCTTACCCGGGGACGTTCTGACATGAAGAGAATTTCCGGCCTCATTGCATGCCTGCTCTGCGCGGAAATCGCCTGCGCGCAGAGCTATCCCGCCCGCGCCGTGAAAGTCGTCGTGCCCTGGCCGCCGGGCCAGGCGACCGACATCGCGGCGCGCATCGTCGCGCAGAAGCTGCAGGAAGCGCTCGGCCAGTCTTTCGTGATCGACAACCGGCCAGGCGCCGGCGGCTCGATCGGCTCCGACGCAGTCGCCAAGAGCCCGCCCGACGGCTACACGCTGCTCGCCGCCTCGAGCGGCCCGATCTCGATCATGCCGAACCTGCAGAAGACGCCGTACGACCCGCTAAAAGACTTCTCGGCGATCAGCCTGATCGCGCTGGCGCCCTATGCGCTGGTCACGCATCCCTCGTTCCCGGCAAACAACGCCAGGGAGTTAATCGCGCACCTGCGCGCGAATCCAGACAAGTACACCTTTTCCTCCTCCGGCACCGGCGCCACCGCGCACCTGATCGTCGAGCTGTTCAATTCGATGGCTCAGGTGAAGGCGCGGCACGTGCCGTACAAAGGCAGCGCGCCCGCACTCACCGACCTGGTTGGCGGACAGATTGGCTACTCGATCGAGACCGTCGCCGGCGTGGTCGGCCACGTGCGCGCCGGCCGCCTGAAGACCTTCGGCGTGTCGTTCGCGCGGCGCGCTGCGGCGATGCCCGATGTGCCGCCGCTTGCCGAGGCGGCGGATCTTCCCGGCTTCGATATCGGCGGATGGAGCGGCTATAGCGCGCCGGCCGGGACGCCGCGCGAGGTGCTCGCGCGCCTTTCGGGCGAGATCCAGAAAGCGGTGCAGGCACAGGACCTGCGGGAGCGTTATCTTGCCTTGGGCCTGGATCCCGTCGCGAATACGCCCGACGAGATGCTGGCGTTCCTGCGCGACGAGCAGGCGCGCTACGGCGAAATCGTGCGCAAGGCGAACGTCAAGGTCGAGTAGCCGTTGAAGGTCAGACGCCTCGCGGGAGCGCTCGGGGCCGAGATCGAAGCTGTCGATCTCGCGGCGCGGCTGTCGCCCGGCGCCGTCGCCGAGATCCGTTGCGCCTTGCTCGAGCACCAGGTCATCTTCTTCCACGACCAGCCGCTCACGCCGGCGCAATTCATGGCCTTCGCGCGGCACATGGGAAGGCCGATCGAGTACCCGTTCGTGAAGGGCATCGAGGGCTTTCCCGAGATCATCGAGGTGAGGAAGCTCGAGCACGAGCGCCAGAACTTCGGCGGCATCTGGCATTCCGACACCGCCTATCTCGCCGAGCCCCCGATGGGCTCGATGCTGCTCGCGCGCGAGGTGCCGCCTTACGGCGGCGACACCGAGTTCGCCAGCCAGTACGCCGCGTACGAGGCGCTGTCCGAGGGCCTGCGGCGGCTGCTCGCTGATCTCAAGGCAGTCAATGCGTCTTCAAAGGCCGATGCCACTCGAACTCGCGAAGACCTCACCCGGCAGAAAGAAATCGTTGCCGAGTACGCGGCGGAACACCCGGTGGTACGCACGCACCCGGAAACGGGCCGCAGGGCGCTGTACGTCAACGTCGGACACACGGTACGCTTCAGCGGCATGACCGAAGAGGAAAGCGCGCCGTTGCTCGCGTTTCTTTTCCGCCACCAGGTCAGGCCCGAGTTCACCTGCCGCTTCCCGTGGCGCGCGGGCTCGCTGGCGTTCTGGGACAACCGCTGCACGCAGCACAACCCCGTGAACGACTATCACGGGCACCGGCGCGTCATGCATCGGATTACCTTGGCAGGAGACAGACCCCGCTAAAACAGGGACAGACCACGTTTTTCAAAAAATGGTGGTCTGTCCCTGATTTTGTTTTTAGGCCTTCAGCAGGCCCGGGTCGAACGGCAGCTCGCGCAGCCGTTTTCCGGTGAGCTTGAACACGGCGTTCGCCACCGCCGGAGCCACCGGCGGCAGGCCGACCTCGCCGATGCCGCCCGGCTGGTTATCGGTGACGATCACCCTGACGGTGATTTTCGGCACCTCGTTCATGCGCAGCACCGGGTAGTCGTGGAAATTCGACTGCTGCGGCACGCCGTCCTTGTAAAGCAGCTTCTCTTTCAGCCCGCTCAGCCCGAACACGGCGGCAGACTCGATCTGCCTCTCCACGTTCCTCGGCTGCAAGGCGACGCCGGTGTCGACCGCGCTCCAGATCTCGTGCACGTTGATGCTGCCGGTCTTGCGGTCGACCGACACCTCCGCGACCATCGCGCAGTAAGTCTCCCAGATGTCGCTGTAGGCGATGCCGAGCGCGCGCCCGGCGGGACGCGGGCGGCTCCAATCCGCCATCGCCATCACTTCGCGCATCACCGCCTGGCCGCGCGGATCCTTGGCGAGCAGTCGCATGCGGAAATCGACCGGGTCCTTGCCGGCAGCGGCCGCGACTTCCTCGATGAAAGTCTCGATCGCGAACTTGGTATAGCCGCCGCCCACCGCGCGCCAGACCGCGACGTCGACGCCGCGCTCCTCCAACAACTGCTCGAGCGCGAAGTTCGGATAGTCATAGGTCGGCTCGTAGGCGCCTTCGCAGAGCGGCAGGTCCTTGCCGCCGCTCGCCTGGAACGCGGGCGGCGCGAAGCGCCGGTAGATCGACTCGCCGACGATGCGGTGGTGGAACGAAACCAGGTTGCCCTGCTCGTCGAGCCCGGCCTCGAGCCGCTGCACGGTGAGCGGACGCGGCTTGGTGAACTGGATGTCGTCCTCGCGCGTCCAGATCAGCTTCACCGGATAGCCGGGAACCGCCTTGGCGAGGAAGCCGACGTCGACCGCGTAGTCGTTCTCCGCGCGGCGGCCGAAGCCGCCGCCGAGCAGCGTGACGTTGATCTTCACGTTCTCGGGCTTGAAGCCGTGCGCCTTCACGGCGGCGAGGAACACCCCGAACGGCGATTGCGTCGGCGCCCAGAACTCGATGCGCTCGCCGTCCACGCGCGCGGTGCAGTTGATCGGCTCCATGCAGGCGTGGGTCACGTTGAGCGAGGTGTACTCGGCCGTTACGCGCTTCGCCGCCTTCGCCATGGCTTCCCTGGCGTCGCCGTGCGCTTCGTAGACGGTGCCTTTATCGGCGAGGTTTCGCGCGCGCTGCAGGTATTCGGGGATCAGCCTCTCCGAGGTATACGCCCTCGCCTTCGAGCGTTGCGTCCACTCGACCTTCAGCGCCTTCTTCGCCTTCAGCGCCGCTGGATAGGTCTCGGCGACGACGCCGACGCCGTACGGCATGCGCACGATCTGGCGCACGCCTTCCACTTTGCGCGCTTCGCTGTCGTCGACGCTGAGCGGCGCCTCGCCGTTGACCGGCGCGCGCAATACGGCGCCGTACAGCATGCCCAGCATTCTTACGTCGATGCCGTATCGGGCCTGTCCGCTCACTTTGTCCGGCACCTCGATGCGCGCAATGTCCCTGCCGATGAGGCGAAACTCGCTCGGCCGCTTGAGCTGCTCGCGCGTGAACTGCGGCGGGCTGGCCGGGACCGTGGCGAACTCCGCGATCTCGCCGTAGGTGAGCTTGCGCCCTGACGTCTTGTGCACGACGGCATTCGGCTCGGTGCCGAGCTCGGTCGCCGGCGCCTCCCATTTCAGCGCCGCGCTCTGCATCATGATCTGGCGTGCCTGCATGCCCGCGAGCCGCATCACCTCGTAGTAGCCGCGGGTCGTGCGCGAAGCCCCGGCAAGCATGTTGCCGCCGAACAGCGGGTTGCCGAACAGCTTGGGGTTGTACGGCGCCTGCTCGACGCGAACGCGGCCCCAGTCGAGGTCCATCTCCTCGGCGATGAGCAGCGGCATGGCGGTCATCACGCCCTGCCCCATTTCGCAGGCGGGCGCATAGACGGTGACGATGTTGTCGGTGCCGACGCGCACCCAGCCGTTGGGGGAAAAGGGCTCGAGCTGGGCGAATATTCTTTCGGGAAAGGAGCCAAAAGCGATGCCGACGGCGGCAGCGCCGCTCGAGATCAGGAATGCGCGGCGCGAAATGCTCTGGAAGGCGATGCCTTCGAATCCCGCTTTCATGGCCGCCCCTTATGCTTCTCTCGCCGCGCGCTGGATCGCGGCGACGATCTGGTTGTAGGTGCCGCAGCGGCAGAGGTTGCCCGACATGTGCTGCACGATCTGCTCGCGAGTCGGGTTTTTCGTCTTGGCGAGGAGCGCGGCCGCGGCCATGATCTGGCCCGACTGGCAGTAGCCGCACTGCGGCACCTGCTCGGCGATCCACGCCTTCTGCAGCGGGTGATCGCCCTCGGGCGACAACCCTTCGATGGTGGTGATTCTCTTTCCCTGAACCGCCGATACCGGGGTGACGCACGATCGCGTCGGCACGCCGTTCACGTGAACCGTGCACGCGCCGCACTGCGCCATGCCGCAGCCGAACTTGGTTCCGGTTAGACCGAGCTCGTCGCGGATCACCCACAGCAGCGGGGTATCGGACGGCTGGTCGGAAAGCGTTTCCCTGCCGTTGATGGCAAACGTGATCATCTTTTTCTCCTCCGAAGCTGAGGTAACTGTACCACCGCCGAGGAGTAAAATTTCCTCTTTGGAGGCAGCCAATGAACGCACCCGCGCAAGCCGGCCTGGCGGCGCTTCCTCTCAAGGATCCAAAGCTGTTCCGGGAGCAGTGCTATATCGACGGCCAGTGGGTCAGCGCGGACGCGAAGAAAACGCTCGCCGTGATCAACCCGGCCAACGGGCAGACGCTCGGCACGGTGCCCGACATGGGCGCCGCCGAGACGCGGCGCGCGATCCAGGCCGCCGAGCGCGCCTGGCCGGCGTGGCGCGCGAAGACCGCCAAGGAACGCGCCGTCATCCTGCGCAAGTGGTTCGACCTGATGATGGCGAGCCAGGATGACCTCGCGCAGCTGCTCACCGCGGAGCAGGGCAAGCCGCTGGCCGAGGCGCGCGGCGAGATCGCCTACGGCGCTTCGTTCATCGAGTGGTTCGCCGAGGAAGGCAAGCGGGCCTACGGCGACACCATCCCTTCGCCGTGGACCGACAAGCGGATCCTGGTCATCAAGCAGCCGATCGGCGTGGCGGCGCTGATCACGCCCTGGAACTTCCCGAACGCGATGATCACGCGCAAGGCCGGGCCGGCGCTTGCCGCCGGCTGCACCGTGGTGCTCAAACCAGCCGGCAAGACGCCCTACTCGGCGCTCGCCATGGCCGAGCTCGGCGAGCGCGCCGGCATCCCGAAAGGCGTGTTCAACGTCATCACCGGAAATTCGCGCGCCATCGGCGGCGAGCTGTGCGCCAATCCCGCCGTGCGCAAGCTCTCCTTCACCGGCTCCACGGAGACCGGGCGCACGCTCATGAAGCAGTGCGCCGACACGATCAAGAAGCTCTCGCTCGAGCTCGGCGGCAACGCGCCGTTCATCGTCTTCGACGACGCCGAGCTCGACGCGGCGGTCGAAGGCTCCATCGCTTCCAAATACCGCAACGCCGGCCAGACCTGCGTCTGCGCCAACCGCTTCTACGTCCAGGACGGCGTCTATGACGCCTTCGCCGCCAAGCTGGCGGAGAAGGTGAAGGGATTCAAGGTCGGCCCCGGCACCGAGCCCGGGGTCGTGATCGGCCCGCTGATCGACCAGCCGGGCCTGGAGAAAGTAGAGAAACACGTCGCGGACGCGCTCGGCAAAGGCGCCCGAGCGATCGTCGGCGGCAAGCGCCATGAGCGCGGAGGCCTGTTCTTCCAGCCCACCGTGCTGGCGAACGTCACCCCCGACATGCTGGTCTCGCACGAGGAGACCTTCGGACCGGTGGCGCCCTTGATCCGCTTCAAGACCGAGGAGGAGGTGATCCGCCTCGCGAACGACACCGAGTTCGGGCTGTCGGGCTACTTCTATAGCCGCGACGTCGGCCGCATCTTCAGGGTCGCCGAGGCGATGGAGACCGGCATCGTCGGCGCCAACGTCGGCATCATCTCCACCGAGGTGGCGCCGTTCGGCGGCGTGAAGCAATCGGGCCTCGGCCGCGAGGGCTCGAAGTACGGGCTCGAGGAATTTCTCGAAGTGAAGTACATCCTGCTGGGCGGCCTCGACAAGTGAGCGAACCGGCTCGCGGCGAAGAATTCAAGGACGACTACCGCAAGGCGTTGCCGCAGGAGCTTGTGCAGCGGCTCGCCCGCCGCTCGGCGTGGCGCTCAAGCGCCGCGCTTCTGCAGGACATATTTGTACTGATTGTTTCCATTTCGGTAGCGCTCGCTTTTTGGCCAAATCCCTGGGTGGCAGGTATTGCGGTAGTCATCATTGGCACTCGCCAGCACGCGCTCTTCGTCGTCGCGCACGACGCAGCGCACTACCTGCTCTACGACACGCGCTGGCTGAACGACGCCGTCGGGCGCGCTTGCTCGACGGTGCAGGGGCTCTCGATGCGCACCTACCGCGTGATCCATCGCCTGCATCACAACAACCTGTACGGCGAGCTCGACCCGGACACCGCGCTGCATGGCGGTTATCCGCGCGGCAAAGCTTATCTCATCAAAAAACTATTGAAGGACTTGAGCGGCCTCACCGCGTGGAAAACCTATGCCTACTTTCTCGGCGGAGCGCCGGCGCTGAACACCGCGACGAACAAGGCGATCCGGCCGCTGGATGACACCTCCGTGAAACTGCGCGACGAGGCGCGCAGCGACCGAAACGCAGTGATCTTTTTTCACCTCGCTGCTTTGGTTCTCTTCGGCTTGAGCGGCTACCTGGTCCAATACCTCGTGCTGTGGATCCTGCCGCTGGTGACGGTCGTGCAGGCCATCCTCAGGCTGCGCGCCATTTCCGAGCACGGCGCGACCACCGATTTCTCCTCGCCGCTCACCGCGGCGCGCACCAACGTCGCGCCGGCCTGGCTCGAGTGGCTGATCTTTCCGCACCACGTGAACTACCACATCGAGCACCATCTCTACGCCTCGGTGCCGCACTACAACCTGCGCCAGCTCCACCGCGAGATGGTCGAGCGGGGCGTCCTCGACGGCGCGGAGGTCGTGCCTTTCGCGGTCACGCTGGGGAAGATTTTCGCAGCTTCAGCCGCATCGCCTGCATTGACGAATTGACGAACCCCAGCTTGCGGTAGAGCTCCTGCGCGTTGTCGTTCTTCAGGTCGGTGAGCAGCGTGATGCGCAGGACTCCTTCGGCGCGCGCCTGCTGGATCACGTACTCGAGCAGCCGCGTGCCGATTCCCTGGCCGCGGTGTTCCGGCTGCACGATGAAATCCTCGAACCAGGCCGCCTTGCCGCCCTCGGCGGTGCTGATGGTGTAAAGCAGGCTCGCCATCCCCACCACCTTGCCGCCCTCGCGGGCGACGAAAATGCGCCCGCGCGAGCGATCGTGGAGGATCGCGTCGAGCGCCTCGCTTTGCTTCTCGGCGTTCGGCGAGAATTCGGGTTCCTGGGTGAAGAGCAGCGCGAGCAGGCCCACCAGCTGCGGAATGTCGGACGGCGCCGCCGAGCCGAAGGTGGTCTGCAGCATCAGACGTTGCTTCGCTCCCTGCTCGCCGCCGCAGGAGACGAAGTCATCGTAAGAGGCCACCTCGGCGCGGATGAAGCCGCGCTCGAAGTCGGTGTGGATCACCGCCGCCGCCTGCGGCGCGGTGGCCCCCGCCGGAATGGTCCAGGCGCGCACCTCCTTCGGACCGGCGGTGAAGTAGGTGTGCAGTCCGAGCAGCTGGTACGCGGCGCGGATCACGCGGTTGAGCCCCGGCTCGTCCATGCCCATGTCCTCGAGAAACAGCTTCTTGTCCTCCTCCTGCATGTCGGCGATCTGCGCTTCGATGGACGCGCTGATCGGGACCACCGGTGCGCACTCCTTGGCCGCGTACGCCTCGACTTGTTCGAGAAGTCTTTGAGATCCCTGTTCGCCGATGTTGGCGACATACATGACGGGCTTCATGGTGAGGAGAAATAGCGGCCTCAGCAGCGCGCGCTCCTCCTTCGAGAGTTCAGCGCCGCGCGCCGGCTGCCCCGCATCCAGAGCTTGCCTGACTTTCTTCAGGGCGGAAACGAGGCGTTGCGCCTCCTTGTCGCCGCCAGTCTGCGCCACCTTCTCGAACTTGGCGAGCTGCCTTTCCACCGACTCCAGGTCGGCGAGCGCCAGCTCGGTGTTGATGGTCCCGATGTCCGACACCGGATCGACCTTGCCCGCGACGTGGATCACGTTCGGGTCGTCGAAGCAGCGCACCACGTGCGC
>WNFQ01004954.1_pt1 | contig 11470 bp, 13 predicted proteins | sample 5400171 | NCBI WGS metagenome assembly WNFQ01 (sample SAMN13153356, study PRJNA577476) | soil metagenome | isolation source: 20 cm soil under Madrone tree | place: USA:California | collected 2016-06-14 | reverse complement strand
CAGCACCGGCCAGCGATGGCCCGGACGGCGCAGGATCACCAAGGTGCACATTCACCCTCCGGCACGGCTGCCGCGCAGCCGTGGCAACCTCAACCCCCGCCGCCCATCTATGATGCGCCACAGCTCGGGATGATGGGACAATGACCACCTTCGACGCACGCGAGAAGGAGTTCGAGGCCCGGTTCAAGCACGATCAGGAGCTTCAGTTCAAGATCACCGCTCGGCGCAATCGCCTCGTGGGGCTATGGGCAGCACAGCATCTCGGCCTTCTCGGCGATGCCGCCGAAGCCTATGCACAGAGAGTCGTCGAAGCGCAGTTGCAGCCCGGCGGCACCAAGAACGTCGTCGACAAGCTCGCCGCAGATCTCGGCGCCAAGGATCCGACATTTACCGCGGCCCGTATCCGCTTCGAACTCGAGCACTTCGCCGAGCAGGCGAAACGCCAACTGATGCAGGAATAAGCGCCTAGACCGGCCGGTCGCCCTTGACTGTTACCCGATGGCCGGAACGCGTGTGCGGCCAGTAATCCCACATCGCATGGTGCTGCACGCAGCGGTTATCCCAGAACGCGATCGAGTTCTCGCGCCAGCGGAAGCGGCATTGGAACAGCGGGTTAGCCATGTGCTCGTAGAGGTAATTCAGAATGCCGTCGCTCTCGTCGAGGGGGATGCCGAGGATGCGGCGAGTGAAGCCCTTGTTGACATAGAGCGCCTTGCGGCCGGTGACCGGGTGAGTGCGCACGACCGGGTGCTCGGCACGGGGGTATTCGGGCTTGTCGGCGATGCCGAAATTCGCGTATTGGCCGCGATAATGCTCGCCGTCATGGGCCGCCGTCAGCCCGTCGAGATACGCCTTCATCCGGTCCGATAGCGCCTCGTAGGCGGCATACATGCTGGCGAACAAGGTGTCGCCGCCGTGCGGCGGGCATTTGCGGATGTAGAGGATGCTGCCCATCGGCGGCTCGGGGTCGCACGATACGTCGCTGTGCCAGCCCTCGCCGTTGGCGCGCGGTGAATCTTTGTCGGCGTGAATGGTCATCAGCTCGGGGTGCCCGGGCGCGTGCGGTGCCGCGGGGTGGATGTGCAATTCGCCAAAGAGGCGGCCAAAGGCCAGGTGCTGGTCCTTGCTCAGGTGCTGGTCGCGGAAGAAGATCACCGAGTTTTCGGCGAGCGCGCGATGGATTTCGTCGAGCATGCGGTTGCCGAGCGGTTGCGCCAAATCGACGCCGCCGATCTCGCCGCCGATGATCGGCGTAAGCTTGTCGACGGTGATCGTGTCGTATGGCCCGGCATCTTCGCCGACATACTTGATGCGGGGACCGTCGCGGCGGCGCAGCAGGCTCATTTAGTTCCTCCTATTTTGGGGCTACTCGCCGAACACGCGGTGAAAGATCGTGTCGACATGCTTCAGATGATAGGCGGTATCGAACAGGGCGTCGATTGTTGCCGATCCGAGAAATGACGTGATCTCCCCGTCTCCCTTCAACAGGTCGGCGAAGCGCCCCTTGCCGTCCCACGCGGCCATGGCATTTCTCTGGACGGCGCGATAGGCGTCCTCGCGGGTCATGCCGGCCTGGGTCAAGCCCAACAGCACGCGCTGCGAGTCGACCAGCCCGGCGAGCGCTTCGAGGTTTTCGCGCATCCGTTCCGGATAGACGAGGAGCCGGTCGACCAGCCCGGTCAGCCGCGCCAGCGCGAAATCGAGGGCGATCGTCGCGTCGGGGGCGATCACCCGCTCGACCGAGGAATGGGAGATGTCGCGCTCGTGCCACAACGCGACGTTTTCCAGTGCCGGCCCGACGGTCGAGCGGATCAGCCGGGCAAGGCCCGTCAAATTCTCGGCGAGCACCGGATTGCGTTTATGTGGCATCGCCGACGAGCCCTTCTGCCCAGGCGCGAAGTACTCTTCAACCTCGCGCAATTCGGTGCGCTGCAGGTGGCGGATCTCGGTGGCGAGCCGCTCGACCGCGGCAGCAACGAGAGCCAGAGTCATGAAAAACTGAGCATGGCGGTCGCGCGGGATCACCTGGGTCGAGATCGGCTCGGGCTTGAGGCCGAGCTTGTCGGCAACATGCGCCTCGACCCTGGGATCGATATTGGCGAAGGTCCCGACCGCACCTGAGATCGCGCAGATCGCGACCGCCTCGCGCGCGGCGACGAGCCGCGCCCGGTTGCGGGCGAACTCCGCGTAATGTCCGGCGAGCTTGAGGCCAAACGTCGTCGGCTCGGCATGGACGCCGTGGCTGCGCCCGATGGTAGGCGTGTATTTGTGCTCGAAGGCGCGCCGCTTCAGCACCGCGAGCAATCCGTCGAGATCGGTCAGCAGAAGGTCGGCCGCCTCCTTCAACTGCACCGCCAAGCAGGTGTCGAGGACATCGCTCGAGGTCATGCCCTGATGGACGAAGCGGGCATCGGGGCCGATATGCTCGGCGAGGTTGGTCAGAAACGCGATCACGTCGTGATGCGTCTCACGCTCTATCTCGTCGATGCGCTCGACCTCGAAAGCGCCGCGCTCTCGGACGGCGTGGGCCGCACTCTCGGGGATCACGCCGAGTGCGGCCTGAGCATCGCAGGCATGGGCCTCGATCTCGAACCAGATCCTATACCGGTTCTCCGGCGACCAGATCCGGGTCATCTCCGGTCGGCTATAGCGGGGGATCATGACGGAACCGCTGCTTGCGCTACGCGAGGATCGTAACCCAGCCGCTTGAGCAGGGCGAGCATATGCGCCGGTACCGGAGCGATGATCTCAAGCGCCGGTCGCGCGGAATAGAGGGGCAATGTGACCGACCGAGCATAGAGCTGTACAGCATCCCGGGTCGATCCACCGCCGTAGATGGGATCGCCCACGACCGGGCACCCCAATGCCGCGCAATGGACACGGAGCTGGTGCGTGCGGCCGGTACGCGGCCTCAGCTCGAGCCAGGCGCGGCCGTCGGCGGCGCCGAGCAGCCGATAATCGGTAATCGCGCGCTGTCCGGCGGGATCGACGACCATGCGCCAGCCGGTGCTGCGGGTCAGTTTCTTCAGCCCGGTCTCGATCCGCCCCTCCCCTTCGGCCGGCTGGCCCGCGACGACGGCCCAATAGACCTTCGCCACTTGTCCGCTCGCGAACAGCGCGCCCAGTCGGCGCAGCGCCTTTGGATGCCGGCCGAGGACGAGGCAGCCGCTGGTGTCGCGGTCGAGCCGATGAGCCAGTGCCGGCGGGTGGGGCAAACCGAAGCGCAGCTGATCGAAGCGGCTTTCGAGATCCGGGCCGCCGCCGGGGCCAGGATGCACGGCAATCCCCGCGGGCTTGTCGATGACCAATATGAGCCCGTCGCGATAGAGCACCCGTCGCGGCAATGAAGCCAACGCGGCCTCCAATCGCAGGGCCGCACCTCCCGTTTCCAAGGGTTCAGCGGTCGGTCCGGGTAGCGACGACGATCGCACGGGGCGGTTGCTGCCAAGTGCACTCGACACGATCGAACCCGGCGGCACGCAGCTCGATCATGTGCTCCTCGACGCCGTCGACAAACCGATCGTAGTTCAAGAAGCAGCCGCCCGGCTTGAGCAGGCCGTGGATCGCGGGATAGCAGGCGAAGATTTTTTCGCGGGCTCCGAGATTGTGGAGCACGATCGCCGAGACCGCGAGATCGTACGGGCCTCCGACATCTTGCGGCCAGGTCGGATCGAAAAGATCGCAGAGAACGTAGGACAGCCGATCGGCGCGTCCGGCGAGGCGGTGGCGAGCCTGGTCGAGCATTGCCGGAGAATAATCCTGCAAGGTGACCCGAGCACCGGGAAAGGCACCCAGAACCTCCTCGGTGACGACGCCGTAGCCGGCACCGACATCTAAGACGGCCAGTTCCGCGTCGCGCGCAAACGGCGCCGATGACAACATCTGGCGAAGCAGCGGCCGCCGCTCGGGATCGCGGGCAACGTCGTGCTCGATCCATCCCGAAACATAGTCGACCGACTGCCAATTGTGCGGGAAGGGCCGGAAGGTTTCGACTTCAGAGGTCATTCTGGGCCTCGCTAAAGAATTCATAGCCGTAACTTACTCTACCACGGCGCCCAGGTGAGCGAGCGTCGCTTGACAGGTCGTTGTGAAAACGCTCGTGATGACGGGGAAGGGCCAAGGGGGAACCCATGAGATTTGGCAATTTTTTGTTTCCGGACTGCCGGGACCCCGAGCGCGATGGCGTCGTCATCGACGAAACCCTGCGCGAGGCGCTGCTCGGCGACGAGCTCGGCATCGACGTGACCTGGCTCGCCGAGCATCATTTCGACGGGATCTGCGCCTATGTCGACCCGATCACCTTCGCCGGCGCGCTGGCGACCACGACCCGGCATGCCAAGATCGGCTTTGCGGTCGTGCAGACGGCACTGCATCATCCGATCCGATTGGCTGAGCAATTGGCGATCCTCGACAACATGACCAAGGGTCGTCTTCTCGTCGGGCTCGGCCGCGGTTCCTCCTACAACATCTACGACTATCAGGGTTTCGGCATCGACCATCATGAAGCCCAGGCGCGATTGGATGAGGCCGAGCAGATCCTGGTGAAGGCCTGGACCCAAGAGGCCTTCGAGCACCACGGCAGGTTCTGGGACCTCAATGTCCCATTGCTGCGGCCGCGGCCCTACACAAAGCCTCACCCGCCGCTGCTGCGCGCCGCCTCGGGCGAGGCCTCGCTCGTCGAACTGGCGCGCCACGGCCGGCCCTTTCTGATGAATGTTCAGTCGATGGCCGTGACCCGCCATCGCATCGCACTCTATCGAAAGACGATGTGCGAAGCCGGCTTCGATGAGGAAGCGATCGCCCGCAATCTCGAAGAGTGCTGGGTCTGGCGCAATATCTTCGTCGCCGCGACCGACACCGAGGCCGAGCGGGTCGGGGTTCCCGCCTTCCAGGCGATGGTCGAGTCCCGGGCGGCCTTGCGCAGCCGCATCTATCGCGAAACCGGCCTGCGCATCGAGGTGCCGGCGACGGATCTGCCGTCGGCCCGCGCCAGCACCGAGCACGGCTTCATCCACGGGTCACCGGCGCGGGTGGCGGAGGCGATTGCCGAAATCGCCGCCCTCGGCATCGGCGGCGTGATCGCGACCTTCCGATTGGGTCCGCTGCCGCATGAGGCCGCGACCAGCAGCCTCACCCTGTTTATGCATCAGGTTGTGCCACAGTTTCGTGGCTAATGAGGGACACTGCAGTGGCCACAACCGTCATCCGCAATGCCGATTGGGTGGTCGCCTGGGACGAAAGCGCCGGGCATCACACCTATCGCCGCAATACCGACATCGCCTTTGCCGACAATACGATCACTTTTGTCGGGCGAAATTATCCCGGGGCGGCAGACCGGGTGATCGACGGCAAGAAGCGTTTTGTATTGCCTGGGCTGATCGACATTCATGCCCATCCGGAGCACGAGCCGCTTTACCGCGGGGTGCGCGAAGAGCACGGCTTGCGGAACATGTATATGACCGGGCTCTACGAGCGCTCGCAGGCGTTCACTGCACCCGACGACAAGGCGCGCGCCGCCAGTGCGGAGTTCGCCTATTGCGAGCTGCTGCTGAGCGGCGTCACTTCGCTCGTCGACATCTCGCCGGCCTGGGACGGCTGGATCGATCTCTTCGCCCGGAGCGGCATCCGCGGTTTTCTAGCACCCGGCTACGCCTCGGCGCGGTGGCGTCTCGCCAATGATTTCGAGCTGCAGTTCGCCTGGGACGAGGCGCGCGGGCGCGAGGGGTTTAGGACCGCACTAGCGCTCATCGACCAAGCCCAGCGCCACCCGAGCGGGCGGCTCTCCGGCGTCGTCTCGCCAATGCAGGTCGAGAACTGCACCGCGGAGCTGCTGCGCGACAGCCGCGATGCGGCGCGCGAGCGCAGTATTCCGTTTACGGTGCATATCGCGCAGAGCGTTCTCGAGGTCCAGGAGATGATCCGCCGCCACGGGAAGACGCCGGTCCAGTGGGCGCACGAGATCGGCATCCTCGGCCCCGACACGATCCTCGGCCACGCGCTCTTTCTCGATTCCCATTCATGGGTGCGCTGGTGGACCAAGACCGATCTGAGACTGATTGCCGACGCCGGTTCGTCGGTCGCCCATTGCCCGACACCATTTGCCCGCTACGGACAGGTCATGGAGAATTTCGGCGAATATTTGCGCGCCGGCGTCAATATGGGGCTCGGCACCGACACGACACCGCACAATCTGGTCGAGGAAATGCGCCAGGCGGCGATCCTCGCCCGCATTGCAGCGCGCGACGTCGCGACGGTGACGACGGCGGATCTGCTGCATGCAGCGACAGTGGGCGGCGCCAGGGCGCTGATGCGCGAGGATCTCGGTCGCATTGCCGTCGACAAGAAGGCCGACCTCGTCGTCGTTGATCTGGGGGTTGCGCAGATGATCCCGGCGCGCGACCCGCTGCGTTCGTTCGTCTACCACGCCGCCGACCGCGCGGTGCGCGACGTGTTTGTCGACGGGCGGCAAGTGGTGGCCGAGGGCAAGGTGGTGACACTCGATCAGGCTGCTGCGGGCGAACGCCTCGTCGAGGCGCAGCGCCGCATGCTGGCAGCAGCTCCCAATCGCGATTACCGCAACCGTACTGCCGAAGAGATCGTGCCGCTCAGCCTGCCGCTGGCCGACTGACGCAGATCACGCCCGCGGGCGGCGCGTTCTGCTGCGTATCCGGCTGCGCCTGCGGCCGAGACCGAGCTCCTTCGCCATCGTCGAGCGCTGTTCGGAGTAGGCGGGCGCAGTCAGCGGATGGTCGTTCGCCAGATCCCAACGCCTGAGATATTCGCTGACCTGCAGTCCGTGCCGCATGCTGATGTGCCTGCGCAAGGTCTTGCCTCTAAAGCCACACTCGAGGCAGACGACATGATTGCGCTGCACCGATCTCCTGACCGACACCGCCGGCATTCGCATTGCTTCCGGTTGGACGGGCTTTCCGAGCTGGTGGATGGCTTGCTGCACTGCGACGATCAGCGTCGACAGCTGATCCGGTGCCAGGGCATGATTGCCGAGATAGCTGGTGATGATTTTCGTTACCGGGTGTAGATCAACCTTATGCGGTGCGCCGTCGTTGTCCATGATGCTTCTCTTCCTGTCGATTTCATTTGCGCTCCGCTTACATACGGCAAAAGGCAGAATAGGAAAACCAATGTTTACTGAAGGTTGACCGGGGTTCGCTCGTCCCGAAAAGTCTCGAGATCTTCTTCAGCGGCAACGACGGCAGGCCGGCGCTATGCCGCCCGGTGTTCGAGATCGCGGTTGGCCAGTCCGGCAAAGCGGCGCATCTCCGGGGCACTGGAAGGCCTATCCTGAATATCGGGAGCGCATTTTCCCGCGGGAGCGGCGATCGCCGCCAGCAGCCGCTCGAAGCCGACCTCGTCCTCGATGCAACCGAGCTGGCGAACAGTCTCGGCAAAGCGGAGAAACTGTCTGGTTGGCTGCCTCGGAAATTTCATCCATGGCAGCTCCTCCCAGCCGACGGCACTCGGGGCCCATGCCGATCCCTGCCGTAGTGTGCGTTGCCAGCAACCGAGGGTGGTGGTCTGCGACGGCCCGTCGAGACCGCCGGCCGGCGGGTTGCCGCCGGCATTGGCGATGACCGCCGCGAGCCGACGGACGATGCCCAGTGCCGTCTTGTTGGTGACTTCGAGGCGCCGGTGGAGCTGGTGCGCAGTGACGACACCTTGCGCGGCATTCAGCAAGAAAGAGGCCTGGAACCATTTGTGAAGCGGCACGTGGCTGCCTTCGAACATCGTGCCGATCGTGGCGCGGAACTGCTTGCGGCAGCGGCAGCAGAATTTGAGACCGGCACGGGCGCCCTTTCCGGTGACCGCACCAATCCGGTCGGTGGCGCCGCAGCGCCGGCATACCGGGCCATTGGGCCAGACAATTTCCTCGAGCTTGGCGTGGGCGGCTCGCTCATCCCAAAAATAGGGCTCCAAAACGATCGACATCATCACACCTCGGCGAGCGGAGGATCCGGTGCCCGGGCGTTTTCCCGGGGTCAGGGATTAACCAATTAGCCATAATATCCTATTGCATACCCTTATGCAACCTATAATGCGAAAACCTAGTATTAGGACAACTTTATGACGATATCCTGCAAGCCTCGAACCGGCTTGCCGGCGCCCCGACCACCCTCTTTCGACCCGCCCTCTTCCGAATCCTCGAATGATCACGCATGATCGCCAGATCTGATCCGATCCTGGCCCAATCCAATCTTGACGAGGCGCGTCATGAACCTCTTCGACTTGTCCGGCAAAGTCGCGATTATCACCGGCTCGAGCCGCGGCATCGGCCGGGCGATCGCCGAGGCGTTTGCCGAGGCCGGCGGACGGGTCGTGATCTCGGCCCGCAATGCCGCACCCTGCGAGGAGGCGGCGGCGGCGATCCGCGCCAAGGGCGGCGAGGCGATCGCCGTCACCGCGCGGATTTCCGACAAGGCGCAGCTCGAAAATCTCGTCGCCAAGACGCGCGAGGCGTGGGGCCGGATCGACATCCTGGTCTGCAACGCCGCGGTCAACCCGCATTACGGCTCGCTCGAAGGGCTGAGCGACGAGGTGTTCGAGCGGATGATGATCAACAACGTGCTGAGCAATCTGTGGCTGTCACGGATGGTGGCGCCGGAAATGCGCGAGCGCCATGACGGCGCTATCATCTACATCACCTCGACCGGGGGTTTGCGCGCGAGCACGACGCTCGGCATGTACGGTGTCACCAAGGCGGCCGACTACGCCTTGTGCCGCAGCCTCGCGGCCGAGTGGGGCCCCGACAATGTGCGCGTCAACTGCATTGCACCCAGTGTCGTGACGACCCAATTCGCCCGCGTCCTCTACGAGGACCCGGCTCGCCGCGCGGCGCGCGAAGCGGGCACCCTGCTGAAACGCCTCGCCGAGCCCGAAGACATCGCCGGCGTCGCACTGATGCTCGCCGCGCGCGCCGGCAACTACATCACCGGGCAGACGATCGTCGTCGACGGCGGCACGACGGTCGCGCCTTAGACTGATAGTATCAGAAGCGCCCGGTCCGGGAGGCAGCGACCCGCGCCGGGCAGTGCCGGAATTAGGACAATTATGGACTCCCGCCTAATGACCCTGACCTCGGCTTGCCGCTTTGCGCCAAGTAGTATTTAACCACGAATTTTTAGCAATTAACTACCTATTGTCTCGTATTCGCTCAGGATATTCGTAGAATACCAATTGGAAATCACCGATATATAAAGGAGATCATAAGTGCCGAGCCTAATCTCGCGTCTAGTCAGAGACGAAAGCGGCGTCACAGCGATCGAGTACGGCTTGATAGCCGCGCTGATTGCAGTCGCGGCGGTCGCTGTCATGACCACCGTCGGCACCAATTTGAGCGGCACCTTCAGCCAAGTTGCTGCTAGCCTGTAGCGGGCACCTGACTGGCCTGCAATGCCGGGGGAGGTGTCGTGCGGGCGGCACCCCTCAGCGCGCCAGCAGTACACGAGGCACAGGAGTGTGTCGAACCAGCACGTCCGGAAGGCAGAGCTCGCTGCCGCCGGTCTGCGGCTTCGGTGCGAGCCGGCAGCGCCAGCCCGCCGAGCCATCCCTCAGGCGGAGCCTGGGTATGGCGTGAGGCGCATATGACACTGATCCAGCAAACAAGAGGCGCCACAACGCGATAACGTTGTGTCCGTTCTGTCTGGTCGGAAGATCGCGCTTTATGCCGGACAGGCGCATCCGACCGCAGCATAATCGAGGTCACGCGGATTTTTTTGAGGGCACAGGCGCAGGCGAAGTTAGCCTGAGGTTGCGGGGATCCCGCCTGGCACCCACATCGGCGACGCTGATGCAGCCCTTCCGCCCTCCACACGCTCGAAAGCGGGAATCCGGGGGCGTGAAGACCGCAGCAGTTGCCCCCGGTTCGAGCCGGGGGCAAGCTCCGGATCCCCGCTTTCGCGGGGGTGACCATGACCCGTTGTGAAGAGAGTCTTTTTTTGCCAGGCCCTTAAAGCTTACGCCATCGCCTCAACTCTGCCTCGAGGGAAATCATGAGCGTCCAGGACCGCCCAAAACGCCTGTCGGTGACGCAGATCCGCAGCCGCAAGGGCGGCGACAAGCTCGTCTGCCTGACCGCCTATACCGCCTCGGTGGCGCGTCTGGTTGACCATGAGGTCGATCTGCTGCTGGTCGGCGACAGCCTGGCGATGACCGTTTACGGCTTCGCCAGCACTCTGCCGATCGGGCTCGACACGCGGGTCCTCGCCGAGACCGGCTGCACTGCGGTCAAGCTCGAGGGCGGCGAGGAGATGGCCGAGACGGTGGCGTTCCTCAGTGCGCGCGGCGTGCCGGTCATGGGCCATGTCGGGCTGACCCCGCAAGCGGTCAATGCGCTCGGCGGCTACCGCTCGCGCGGGCACGCACCGGAGGAGCACGACAAGATCATGCGCGATGGTATGGCGATCGCCGAGGCCGGGGCATTCTCGCTGGTGATCGAAGGGGTTGCCGAGAGCCTCGCGCGCGAGCTGACCGCCGCAGTAGCAATACCGACGATCGGGATCGGCGCCTCGCCGGCCTGTGACGGGCAGATCCTGGTAATCGACGACATGCTCGGCCTCTTCACCGAGTTCACCCCGAAATTCGTCAAACGCTATCGCCGCCTCGGCGACGAGATCCGCGCGGCCGCCCGCGAATATGCCGAGGAGGTGCGGCAAGGCCGCTTCCCGGCGGCCGAGCACACCTATACGGCGCGGCACTAGCCTGAATTTCTCACAAAGTGAAATCCAGGTTCGGAGGGGAAGCCTGGAACGCGTCGGCGAAGCTGACCGCCGCGGCGGCGCGTCCACAAACGGATCGGGCGGGGCGCGGTAAGCATTCGAGGGTGTTACATTGGATCTAATGGGATGGGATGGCTCCCTCACGGCATTTCAGTGCAAAAATCGCCGTCGTCGAAGATCACCAGGACGGGAGCCATGCGCCCCAATTTGAGATTCCGCCTTCAGGGGAGATCCAACCATCGTGGCGCCTAGCTCTATGATGCCTTCGCGCCGAAAGCGGTCGCTGGTACGCGAGTAGATCTGCGGAATCCCAAATTCGAATGGCGAGCCGATCCGCCGCTGTACCGCGGCTTACGCGAGAGGTGCCGTAACGGAGGCGGCATGGATGCTGGTGTTGTCGCGTATTCGCGCGAGCCACGGCGGGTTGAACTACGCGAGCATTCGCGCCGGCCTCTGGCCGCCATAAACAAAGTGGTCGGCGAGATAGTCGATGAAGACCCTGACCGCTGGAGCCAATCCTCGGCGGGTCGTGAACACAAGATGAAGGGTAACTTCCTCAGAGCACCAACCGGGGAGTATCCGAACCAAGCGTCCTTCGCTGATCGGTCGCACGGCAACTTCAGTCGGTAAGAGAGAAATCCCCGTTCCAGCACAAGCAGCTTCCACGAGAATGCTGAATTCGCTCGTCCATAGGATCGGGTCGAATGCAACAACTGCGGCAGCTTCATCGGGGCCTG
>WNFQ01005859.1_pt1 | contig 11471 bp, 14 predicted proteins | sample 5400171 | NCBI WGS metagenome assembly WNFQ01 (sample SAMN13153356, study PRJNA577476) | soil metagenome | isolation source: 20 cm soil under Madrone tree | place: USA:California | collected 2016-06-14 | reverse complement strand
TTGGCGCAAGTTCTCTTCGAGCACCAATCCATATCCGGCCAATTCGTCGGCAGTGACCTTTTCCAACACGGCATCAAGCTCGGGCAAAGTTGTAATCACGGTTTGATCTTTTCCCGATGCACTGAGCGGTTTCTTTGAACGGATCGGTCCGCGATCGAGCATGCGCGTGGCCGCCAGCCGGGCATCGCGGTTGCTGAATACGGTGTAGCCCGGCAGTACGACCTCCCGGACTCGTTCGGCGAAAACGGTCGACCAACCTAGCGGCCGCTCCGCGTCATGATCGACGAGTCCATGGGTGATGGCTTTTGTCTTCGCAAAAAGGTGCGGGACAATGCCACCGTAAAGATCATTCGGGGAACGAATACCGAGGTGTGATGCCTCATCCAGAAGCAAGGTATCGCTAGGCACGAAGAAGAGAGGCCCGGAATAACCAGATCGCGCTTCGTAGTGTCCCCCAAAATCATAACCTTTGATGTGACCGATAGTTTGGGCGGCCGCGTCGAGCACGACTCTGTGATGCCACTGCAGTGGCTTGCCGAGCCGCGGGAAGTAGACTACGACGACACCTCTTCCCACGGTGATCAACCTTTCACGCACACGCGTGGCCAGCGATGGCCGCCAGGCGGTAATCGCAGAAACGAGTTCCACGTCCGTAAGAGTCGATTCATGGTTCTCCTTCGCGAATACATCGTGCATTTTAGAACTCGAGCAGAACGGTCTGCGTTTAAGGCAGGATTAAATGTCGATCACAGACCAGTGAGTCACCTTTGAGTCGCCTTTCCTGCTCATAAGTCCAGGCGAAGCTGCAGGTGTCGAATACAAAAGGGCCCGATCTGACGGAAATTAGCTTTCGTTAAATTGCTGGTTTAATCGATTGCGCGCAAAGTGAGTGGGATAAGCGTGTTAAATTTGGTGCAAGCTTGTCACTTGGTGACAAGGCGCTGCGTTAATTGGTGACAAGGCGCTGCAATGTTTGATCTCATTGAAAGAACCCCTTTCGACGAATTCGAGAGGCCCCGAGCTGAGGCACATCGGAACTTCGCAGCACCTGAGCGTTCGCAGACCTGGCGCGGCTATCATACCGAGCCGCAATATCCGAGTTCCCTCACGGTATCGCGGAAAGGATGCCTAACAGTGGATGCGGTCGGAGCTCCAGAGGTTGTGCCTCAACTTACGGCATTGGGCGAAATACCCAAATGGCGGCCGGTGTGCCGGGATTGGCGCGTGCGGCGAGAAAAAGCCGGTCGACTTCGGGAACAAAGAGCGAGGTCCTCGCCCCGGATATCGTCGGGATGTGTGCCGTACGCCGGTATTCACCTCCTGACGCCTCGAACACATCTAGGTATCCATCACCGCAGCTGAGGTATCCGCGCTGGCGCTTCTCATCGACGAAGAGATCATCGGCATCACCACAGGCATCGACGGCTGCAACAGCGCTGCCGTCGTGCATGGAGAAGATGCGAAGCTGAGCGGGATTCCGAAATGATACGATAATTCGTTGGGAACTTTCGTCCAGAGCCATTGGAAAGTTGCTACCGTTTTGGACCGCCCAACTTGCTGTCTGCTTGCCGGCGAACCGATCGATGACAGCGATTTCGTGTGCCTTCGGAACGTTGACGAAGATGCGCCGGGTCGAGCGGGCAAGTTGAAAACTTTCTGGGTGAGCCTGCAATGGAATGTCGGCGACTTTGCCGTTTGTTACTGGATCGATGGTCGCAAGCGCGCCATTGCCGTGGCCGATAAAGACTCGATTGGAGGCAATATCGACTCGAATGTTGTCGGCATCATCCCCGAGTTCGATTCCTCCTGCCGCGCCATAATCGGCGCCTCGGAACAGCCGCACCGATCCGTCACCGGCATTGGCGACAAAAAGTGTATCACTCGATGGTACATAGCCAACGCCTTGCGGCTCTTTCAAACCAGGAATGACATGCTGTACTTTTTGCTCATTCAAATCGACAACTCCGACGGTGTTGTTACCGAGCTCGGCCACGAACAGTCGCCGCCGGGCCAGATCGATCGCCAAATGATCGATCCGGCCGCTAACATCGCCCAACGGGATCTTACCCTCGAGCTGCATCAACGAGGGGCTCGGCGTCTGAGAAAATGCTCGATTGGCTGCAAGCGACACCGTCACAATCGCAGCGAAGCATGCCACGCAAGAGTAACGCATCATCATTGGTCACCTCTTCCTTCCATTGGGTTTCAAACTGTTCTCCTCAATGGGCTCGCCGGTGGTGAGTTCGTAGAGCGTCGGCCGGATTGCATTGTCTTGGACCACCATCACTTCGAAAACGGGCTTGCCACTACGAATTTTTTCTCTAACGGCTACGACGGTGCCCTGCGCCGAAGCCTTTTGGATGATCGTCGGAATGCTCACGTCGGTCATCGACAGCAACGCGTGATACTGCGCCGATCGGGCGATGTGCTTTAGGTCAGCAAACACCTCCTTCTCAGGGGTCCAGGTCTGTGTCGTTACGTCACCTATGTACTCGTTGAAGGAATTGTCTTCCGCAGCGGCAGCTTGCCGTGTACCATTTCGTATTTTGCTTCGATGGGCACCTCGGTTCCCTGGGCGACCTGAGCGATGCCTTGCCGCAGGCTTAGCTTGGCGGCGGGCAATTCTTTGATCAGTTCTGCCCGATCGGCATCATCAGACCGGGCGACGCTGCTTTTCAACATCGCCAATCCGAACGCAATGGCGAGGATGAGATTCCTTTTCATCATGTTGACCTCTCGTGTACTTGCGCAGGATTGCGCATTCTTGCGACCCCTTATTTGGGCCAGCACCCATGTCGGCTGCAGCTGTGGGAATGCGATGAGGCCGCCCGCTTTTGATCTCTAGTCGTGTTCCGGCTGATCAAGTTTCACGCAGCGACGGCGAGGGCCGACGACAGCCGCGCACCCAGAGCCAGAGGCCGAGACCCACGCCACCGACGATGGCAAGTTCCACCGTGCCTATCCAAGAGGCGGCAACATAGATCTGAGATAGGTCTGTCGAGGTGATATGAGCGGTTGTCGCATTCTCACCAAAGGTTTGGTGTACCGCACCGCCGATCATACATGCGATGAGTCGATTCATGGCTTTCTCCTTTTTGCGGTGCATATGTCGAGGAGTAGAGCGAAGCGGTCTATATTTAAGGCAAGATTAAACGTCGGCCGGCGTTAATCACAGATTGGTGAGGCGGGGACCTTCGTATCGAGCGCGACCGTAGAACTCATCGGGACCGCAGACAAAACGTGGTCTTTAGTACGCACATCATCGCGAGCGGATGCCGCGCGTCGATATAGTTTCCGGAAAGGACGCCTTCAGCGGTGAGTTCAGCGCCAACGGGGGGAACAAAATGGCACACTTGAGGTCGAGAAAAAATTTTAGGCGTGCCAGAGAAACAATACATTGTCGGCAACTGCGATCATCTCTTAGTTGGTTTGCCGGTATCTGAGGGAGGCGATTGGTGGTCGGATCACGTCGATTTGGTACCAAGGCCGCGAGCTATGTCGACAGTTACGAACATAACATCAACCGAACGGGTGTTGCTCTTTGCCCGAGTAGCCACGCCGCAGCACTGATAGCTCATTGAACCGCACGAGGTTAGCGATGGCACTTCGTTTACTCGGCCACATCGAACTCCCGGCGCATCGATCCAATGGCGGGTTCGATCATGCCGATATTCACCCACCCACGGATCGGCTCTACGTCGCACATACCAGCAATGATTCTATCGACGTGATCGACTGTGCGCGAGATAGGTACATTGAATCGATACCTGGCCTCACGGGCGTGGCAGGTGCGCTCGTCTCTGAAGCGCGCGGTCTCGTCTTCACGAGCAATCGTGGCGAGAATACCGTCTCGGCATTCGCCCCTTGTGACGAGCGGAATGCTTTCAAGATCGCCGTAGGTGTTAAGCCGAACGGGCTCGCGTTCGACCCCACTCGTGGCATCCTGATCGCCGCGAACGTCGGCGACCCCTCGATTCCGGATTCATATTCAGTATCGGTCGTGGACCTCGGGCGACGTGAGCGGATCGCCGAAGTCAAAGTCCCAGGTCGCACGCGTTGGGCGATTTACGACGCGGCGCTCGAGATGTTCTTCGTCAATATCCTATCTCCCGCCCGGATCGTCGCCATTGATGCTCGTGACCCGACCAAAATAGCGGCCGAGTATGAGATTCCGGCGGCAGGACCACACGGACTAGACCTCGATCCGGCCAAGGGTCGGTTATTGTGCGCCTGCGATGCCGGCGTATTGTTCGCGATTGATGCAGCGTCGGGTCGCGCGCTCGGGGACGTTCCTCTAAGCGGCGCCCCGGACGTGATTTTCTTGCATCCGCAATCCGGTCACCTTTATGTGGCCATCGGGGATCCTGGGGTCATAGACGTCATCGATATTGGGGCGATGCGCTGCAAGGAGGTCGTGCCAACGGAAGCAGGCGCACATACGCTGGCACTCGACCGCAAGAGGAGCAAAGTCTATTCGTTTCTGCCGCAATCACATCGTGCCGCGGTATTTGTCGATCAGATTTGATGGGAGACACCATGCCTGGAGCTGTGTCTGCTTACGAGTCAAGCGGCTATCCCGCGCCCGACATAGACAGAAGGAGCGCACTCTAGGCCGGTGCCGAAAAGACACGATGCAACACAATAGTGCATCAACACTGACCTGGAGCGTGGGTCTTCTTTAGCGGGTCGAATAGGTTGCTAAGGCTGGTAGGGGGATGATGCCGTGTTGCCAAGGCGTCTGCTGATCATATGGCGATGCTCGGAGGCATTCATTCCGCGCATGCGCACGGAATTGCGGGAAACCGATTCTTTCCCGGTACACTTTCGTTTGATGATCCAGCCGTAGCCGACGAAGCGATCTTGCCAAATTTCGCAGGCTTCAAACGGCCAGGCGACGGCGGCAATGTTGTCGATAACAGGTTCGATTGGTCGTTTTTTCGTCTTCTCACTCCGACCCTCGGAGTTGACGTTGACGGCGCGTGGGTTCACCGGAACTGGGGGAAGGCGCTGCGGTCGGGATCTGATGTGACCAGCCTGGGCCTCAAAGGGGAGGTCTATCGTAACGACCTACATGAGATCTTGGTGTCAGCGCGATTGGGATGGGGCATCGGGCACTCAGGGGCTCAAGGAATCAGCGCCAATGCGCCCGACTTGCTCCAGCCTGGGATTTTTTTCGGCAAAGGTTTCGGTGATCTTCCGGACGGGATGGCATGGCTGCGGCCGTTTGGCATTACTGGCGCGGTCACGCTCGACCACCCGATGACGGGGAGGTCGATAAACTTCGGAATTGATCCTCAGACCGGCCAGCTTGGCCCGATGCTCACGCGTAATGTCGATACGCTGCACTGGGCATTCGCGCTCGAGCTCAGCACACTTTATCTGACCAGCCGCTTCACGCCTGGCAAACTTCCAAAGGACGAGCCGTTGAACCAGCTTGTTCCTCTCGTAGAGTTTTCATTCGACTCGCCACGAGGGGAAAAGACTGTAGCGACAATGAATCCCGGGTTCTCGTATGTCGCGGTTAGCTGGCAAGTAGCGGTAGAAGCAATTGTGCCGTTGAGCAGCGAAGCCGGGCGATCCGTTGGCGCGAGGGCCCAATTGCTCTTGTTCCTCGATGAATTAGTACCGTCGTTATTTGGAAAGCCGCTCTTGAGCGACAGATAGGGTTAGTCGATGCTCGCGTTATCGGAGTGAGGTCCTACAATCTTAGCACCGGTCCAGCGGACAGAGGATCTCCCGAGTGTGCAAGCTCGTAAGCTTAAATATGCAATCACTTACGGGACTCAGGGCTACTCACCCTCGCTCGCGGTCGGTACGCCGCCTATGATGAGATGGCGGGCTAACACAGGGAGTACAATCATCATGAGAATCTTTCCCGCTCTGCTGGTGCTGGTTGGCCATTGCTTCGTGAGCCATACGGCAGCGGCAGCACAATCGCAAGATTGCAAACTATGTCGCGATGATTATACAGCTTGCGTTAAGGCTCACACGCAGGGTGCCTGCAAGACCAATTACGACATCTGCATGAACCATTGTCGGAAAAAATAGCGGAACAAAAACAATCAATCGAGAACGTTCTCACAACTCAGCGCTAAACGTATTCTAAGCCGAATGCCGGGTTGTGGCACAAAGCGACGGATGGCGTTTTGATACCGGACCGTCGCCTTTGGGACGAAGTGGAAGTGCAAGGGCGCGAGGCCTAATCTTGCTGCACTGCCTTTGGTCGCGATTGGCACAAAGCTGACAGCGAGAGATGCAAAGTGGTTTGTCCGCTTCGAGCACGCTCGCTCAGAAATCCAGTCTGGTCGCAGTGGTCGTTCGTCAAAAATCAAAACAAGAGCGAATTGGTCTAAGCGCAAGGTCATTTGGCTGCATCGAAAACGTGTAATCGTGCCCTGCCCCATCCCGTTCAGGGATCGAGACGACAATCTCATCTTCTTGCATGAGCAGCGGCATGATGTGCCGCATTAATAGCGGTGCGACAAAGATCTGATTGTATTCGACGCTTTTCGCTTCAAAGAGTGCAGTTGGCACGTTGCTAGAGTGCAGCTTCACCAAAAAGACAGGCTTCAGCGGGAACGGAAACTGTTCACTATGGACGAGTGAGACCATCAGCCGTCCATCAGCGCTGCATGCGAGCATAAACCAAACAGCATCCTCGACCGCACGGGTCGCCGCCACGTGCTCTACTTCGGCGCCTTTGCTCCTGTCGGTATACGCCCAGCCTCCTTGTACATTTACGTCACCCGGGCCCTGCTCTGCCGACCCTTCTCTGGCGATCAGGAACGCCGCTGCGGCGGCCAAAAATAAGGCCACAGCACCTTTTGAGCCGTTGAGCTTCGCTTTCTCAGTTTTGCTGCTTGTCCTTGAGCCCATTCGCGATCAAGCAAACAGTGATGCGAAAGTCTGCGCTCCCCGGCAATCCCCGAGACCTCCAACGGGACCAGGACCACCTTCCGCAAGCCGGCTATCTAATTGTGGCGTGCCGGCAATCGTAGTGCGCAGTCGAAAGTTCCCTACGGTGGGAGCTGTTGTTTAAGGCAGTTTTAAAGCTTAGCCACAAGTCGGGCATCGCACACACGCCAGATGGCTTGGCTTGCCCATCTCCGGCTCCAGATCATGGAACGTGTATGGCACCTCCTTATGCGTGAGGACGAGCCGCACAACGTTGACGAAAGTGCTGCGCGGAAAGCCGTATACGATAAGATTCGACATGCTACGATCCTGAGATAACTTTTGTCGCTCAACCGGCACCGAGACTTGACCAATAATCAAGACTACGCGGCCGTCTGCTCGGTTGCGCCGGTCGAGCAAAGCTCCTTGCTAAGTTGGGCGAGGGCCGCTTGCACCTTCTGAAGATGCGCATGCTCGCCTCCACCCATCCCTTCGTCTTCGGCGCGCAGAAGCGCTCGTTCATCGGCTTCCCAGGCCTTTAGAATGGCCAGCTTCGCGGCCGGGTCGATGTCGTCCGTTTCGACAACATCCATGGGCGTTTTGAAAGCGCGCGCAGGATTCAGTTTCGCCCTATCCACGTAATTTTGTTCGCGCATGTGAGTTCGCATTTTTGCTCTCCTTAGATGCTTCTGGCAAAGGGATGGACACGGCGTTTCGAAGACGCCGCTTGAGGCCTGCCGCTGCTCTCGCGTCGATCAATACTGACGCTCGACACTGCGTAGACCAGTATCGCCGCGTAAAGGCAGAAGCCCGCGGCGACCGCGGCAAAGAATCCGGCCACGCCGAGATCGAGCCAGTAGATCGCGACGAGCCCGCCGCCGGCGCTCACAACCATGCGCACGGCGTTGGCGTTCATGGCCGTCACCGCGCGGCCGACGCCCAGGGTGACGTAGAAAAGTCCCAAGCCGAGGCCGAAGCAGATGTAGGCCGGACCGACGACGCGCAGGTAGAGCGTGCCGAGACGCGCGACCTCGGCATCGTCGCTGAACAGGCCGATCCACAGGCCGGGCTGGAACGCGACGATCAGGCCGATCGTTCCGCACACCACCGCGACCGTCGTCGCGCCGGTCCACGCGATCTCGCGGGCGCGGCGATACTGCCGCGCGCCCCAGTTCGTTCCCACCATCGCGACGATCGCAGTGCCGAAGCCGAACGCGATCGGTTGCATGATGTATTCGAGACGCGCGCCCATCGCGTAGCCCAGCGCGGCGTCGCGCCCCAACCGTCCGGCGATTCCCGTCAGCACGACGACCGAGAGATTGGTGATGGCTATGTTGATCAAGCCGGGCACGCCGACCTTGAGGATGTCGGCGAACAGCTCCCAGCGCGGCATGACCCCGCGGAAGTTCAGCCGGACGAGGGCGCGTGACGACCGTAGATACCAGATCATCACCGCGCTGCCGCCGGCGAAGGGAATCACCAGTCCCCAGCCCGCGCCGGCCGGACCGAGCGCCGGCAACGGTCCGACGCCAAAGATCAGCACGGGCGAGATGACGATGTGCACAACAACGCAGCCGATCAGCACGGCCGCGGGGAAGCTCATGTTGCCGGTGCCGCGCACCGCATTGCCCAGCAGATTGCTCACGCAGATGCAGACGGCGCCGCCCAGCGCCACGTTCGCGTAGGCGAGCGCGTCGGAGAGCATTTCGTCGCGTCCGCCCATCCACCGGAACATGAAGGGCGCGCCCAGCAGCAGCACGGTCGAGAAGATTGCGGCGATCACGAGCGCCAGGAGAAACGCGTGGAAGACGAGCGCGTCGGCGCGGTCGCGGCGCCCCGCGCCGAGCGCGCGCGCCACCGCCGACGAGACGCCGGCGCCCATGCCGCTGTTGGTCGTCTGCAGAACCATCATCACCCAGGGAAACGCCAGCGAGGCGCCGGCGAGCGCATTGGTTCCGATGCGCCCGAGAAAGAATCCGTCGAACGTGATCACGCCTGCGAACGCAAGCAGGTTGAGCACGTTCGGCGCTGCCAGACGCAGCAGTGTGGGCAAGATCGGACCCTCAAGCAGGAGCTTGGTGCGCGCTGCCGTGGGCGGTGCAACGTGTTTAGCGGCTGCCAAAGATGGCGGGGAAATCGAGACGCTTCCATTGTTCATAGTCAACTCCTGCTCCCTCGGGGAGCCCGCGCCGCTTCGAGCGTGCCTTGTATGCATGGTGTATCATATGATTTGTTATTTGCAACATATGTATCATTACAAACTATTCGACACGCAAAATCCATGACTTACGCCACAGGTCCCGCTCTAGCTTTAGTAGCGGAACGGCCAATTCCGTTAAACAGATGGGCGATGAGCCGGCGGTCCTGAGGCGCCCGCAGATCGAAGCCGCCAGTCCTAATGCCAGTGACCCTGCACCAGACGCGTCGGCCATCAGCCAAACAGCGGCGCGATCGCGGGTACGACGAGCGCAATTCCGGACACGAACAGCAAGACGAGCACCAGTTTGCGAAAGCCGGCTTCATCGAGATGCCCGTAAAGTTTTAGTCCCAACCACGTCCCCGCCAGCAATACCGGAAGGCCGATGACAAAGAACCAAAGCGAGTCGTTCGGTATCGCTCCGCCTACTCCCAGCCATAGACCGCTCATGGCGAATATGGCGACGCCAATCGGCTGGAAGACGGCGCGCTGCTCGTCCTTGGGCCAACCACGAATGCCGCACCAGATGGTCGTGAGGATGCCAGCAAGACCGGTCAGGCCGCCAAGAATCCCATTTAGAAAGGCCACGCCTGCATCCGCCGCTGCGCCGCCGCGCTTGACGGGCTTCATCGCCGGTCGGGCCAAGCTATATGCGCTGTAAAGCACCAGCACCACGCCGACCGTGACGCGAACGTAGTCAGGTCGGGCCCATTCGAGAATCGCGACTCCCAAGGGGACTCCAAATGCCCCGCCGAGCAGGAACGGCCAGAGCCGACTCCATCGCAGCGCGTGCCGCAATTTCCAGACCGAGATGCCCTGCACCACGAGACCGAAGGCGATGATCAATGTCGCGGTCTGCATCGGCGTGAGGATGTGCAGCCAAATGGCGGCGGCAACCAAGCCAAACGCAAACCCCGCAACGCCTGTGACAAGCGCGGCGGCAAATGTCGCCGTCAGATAAAGGGAAAGATTGAGGATCGTTACATCCACTGGTCGTTCACATCCCTACCCGCTGAAGGGCATCTACTTATCCCTTATCGGCCAACGCGAATGCTGCAAAAACCTAAAGCTACTTACGCTGCGAAGATTTGTTTAAAGCAGTTTTAAAGGACCCAGGCACTTGCGAGGTTTGCTGACGCACGCCTTGCAAGCATTCGCGAGCGCCAGTGTTCTGCGACGGCGGCGTTACGAAGATGCCGCATCACCGAGCTGTGATCGACGCGCGCCGACGTTTAATCCTGCCTTAAATGCAGCCGGTTTTGCTCCGCTCGTCGATATATCAATGAAGGAGAGAGCAATGAATCCACTCATCGCATATGCCATCGGCGCTGCGCTCCTCGTCGCGGCCACGGGCTTTATGATCGCGAATGCACAACAGTCCTCCGCACCCGCTTTCATCAGGGGGGACCACCCTGTCACCGCAGAGCAGGTGAGGGAGAAATTGCAATCGGACGGATGGTCCAACGTCGTCATCTCCCGCAACGGCAGGTATATCGAAGTGACGGGATCGGTGAACGGGCAGGCCGGCAAAATGGCAGTCGATTCGGAAACCGGCCGGCTACGTGGGGCGGCGAATGACGATGATGACGATTGAGCCAAGGCACGACTCCGCGCCTGAACGGCGCATGCGGTCATAAGGCTCACTGGCTGATCCCGCGATTAAGAACAGGAGGTCACGGCAACTTCCGCCGGCAGGCGACGATCATGCGTCGCCTCCGGCGAAGCTCTTGCCGGACTTCGACGCTCCCGCTTGCGCAGCCGGAAATGAGAGGCTGAATGCCGCGCCGCCGCCGGGATTGTCTGCGACGCTGACGCTGCCGCTGTGAGCGCGCATGATTTCGCTGACGATGGCGAGACCCAGCCCGGCACCCTCGTTCGTTTCGCCCGGGCGACGCCAGAACCGTTTGAAAATGTTCTCGCGATCCTCTGCAGGCACACCGCTGCCGCGATCCGTCACCTCGATCCGGCGGGCGCGATTGACGGTCACGGTGACTTCCGTTCCAGGCGGCGCATGAACAATTGCGTTCTCGATGAGATTTCTCAGGGCATCTTCGATCGCGTGCGCGTTTCCCTTCACCTCGACTGGTTGATCCGCACCGGCAAACGCAATGGTCCTCTGCTGGGCAATCGCCCGCGGCGCCATCATGGCCACAACGGACGACGCGACCTTGTTGAGATCGATGGTAGCGAAATCGAGCGCGATGGCGTCCAGTCGAGCAACACGCAGAAGTTGCTCGACGACCCTGTTCATGCGCGCGACGTCGGCCCTCAATTTCTCGAGTTCGCCGTTTCCGTCCATCGTTTCGAGGGCCGACGTGATGATCGCAAGCGGAGTGCGCAGCTCATGCGCGGCATTGGCAGTAAACTCGCGCTGCACGGC
>WNFQ01003485.1_pt1 | contig 11472 bp, 10 predicted proteins | sample 5400171 | NCBI WGS metagenome assembly WNFQ01 (sample SAMN13153356, study PRJNA577476) | soil metagenome | isolation source: 20 cm soil under Madrone tree | place: USA:California | collected 2016-06-14 | reverse complement strand
TCGAGCCGTGTTAGACACCAACGTATGGTTAGCGACTCATGTGGTCATGGTAACTCTCGGTTACTCATCGGTCGCGCTGGCCGGATTTCTGGGTATTATCTATATCTTACGCGGCCTTTTCACCACCTCGTTCAACGAAACGACAGCGAGTTCACTCGGTCGAATGATCTACGGCGTTACTTGCTTTGCTACCTTGTTCAGCTTCGTTGGAACCATCCTCGGAGGAATTTGGGCCGATCAATCTTGGGGCCGGTTCTGGGGATGGGACCCGAAAGAGAATGGGGCACTTCTTATCGTGTTGTGGAACGCCATAATTCTTCACGCTCGTTGGGGCGGCTTAGTTCGCGAGCGCGGCCTGGCTGTTATGAGTGTGTTCGGCAATATCGTCGTCAGCTTATCCTGGTTTGGAGTTAACATGCTTGGCGTCGGTCTGCACTCCTATGGCTTTATGGATCGGGCGTTCGGTACGTTAATGACGTTTATCGCAAGTCAATTGGTTGTGATGGCGCTAGGAATGCTGCCGCTGAAATGTTGGCGGGGGATTCAAGTCCGGGGGAAACAAGTTTCCGCGGACCAGACGGATCCGTTGCTAGCGCGTAGCGCAGCGGCGAAGCAAGGATAGGTAATCGGCTCCTCACCTACCTTCTGTCGACGATTTCTCCTAGCTGTCCTTACCGGTGTGCTAAATAATTTGTCGGGTTAACCAGAATTTTGGCCGGCTTCTCCTTGCAAATAGCGGCACCCTGATGCAGATTGTAACCTACTTGCAGCGATTTCTTTCCCCCTGCCGCGGGGGCCCGCGAAAGAAAGGCCACGACAATGCCTATTATCTGGATTCGGCGACGGAAAATCCAGAGCTGGAGCTCATGGATCCTGGTTCTATTGATAGGCTTTGGGTATCTCGAATCGGCCCGTGCAGGCTCTGCCTCGGATGCGTTTGCCGACAGTCTCGATCCGACTTCCGGCCAAAACCCGAATTTACTAGCCGGCATTGGAGATTATTTTACTGATTGGTTTAAGCGGGTTGATGAGATCAGGCAGTGCGACCGAATTTTATGGTGCCAGTGTTTACCGTCTCACCGTTGCTGACGGAATTGTATCGATACGATCAGTATTGGGAGCATCTTTCGAATGGTGGCGGAAATATAAAGGTCTTTGATGCTGGGAAACGGTTATTCCTGATTCCGGCAAAGACGATCGAGGTGGATTTTGACATTCCGCCTTATGAAGAACGAAGCGGGAAAAATCCGGCGCAGGGTTTCGGCGATTACCCGTTTCTCTTGATCAAGAATCGCTTTCTTTCTGCTAACGCGGAAAACGGGAACTATATCTTGAGCGGCTTCCTGGCCTTTAGCGCCCCAACCGGATCCAATGCATTTAGTACTAAGAACTTCGCCATAACGCCAAGTATCGCCGGCGGAAAAGGGTGGGTGACTTCGACGTGATGTCGACTTTCGGTAGTACTTTCCCGAATGGAGATGTTCATAAACTGGGCACGCCGCTTCTGACCAACGTCACATTGCAATATCACGTGCCCAAAACTATATTATGGCCCGAAGTCGAAGTGAATTACACCTATTGGCCAAACGGACCCTTCAGAGGGAAGAACCAAGTCTTCCTACTACCTGGACTCAACATTGGACATATCCGACTGTACGGGCGAGTAACACTGAACGTGGCAATGGGCTACCAATTCGCCGTCAGCCACGCTTACCCACAATACGAGAACAACTGGATCCTGTCCGCACGCATCAATTTTTGAGTGCCCCAGGGTTAAATTAAAAGCGGGTTAAATTAAAAGGCTGGGATGAGTCCTCTCGCGCCTTCGGGCAGAAGCCCTGCCGGTTCTTATGTTGACCTGCACGCGCGGTCGCGGGACTAGGAAAGACGCCAAATCCTCACTGCTCTTTTAGCTGCCTTGGAGTCTTCGAACTCGGCACCTAGCTAGCAGGGTCGCAGCAGTGTGTGCCCGCTGGGAAAACTGTGCCCGCTCAAGAGTGTTATGGTATGTTTGTCTTGTGTAATGAAACAGCACAGGCTTTGTAGGCAGGCTGTCGTGAGTACGGATCAAAGCTGGGGAAAGTGAGTTCGTTGGCAACTGAATAATGCATCGGGATAAACAGCTGGCCAGCCTGGACTGTGTTGGTGATGAATACCGTCGCGGTCACCTGTCCTCGCCTGGACGCGATAAGCACTTTCTGGTTAGTCTCAATGCCGAGGGGCTCAGCGTCGAGAGGATTCATCTGTACATAAAGATGCTCCGGGTAGAGTTTTTTTAGGATGGCAGATTTTCCAGTGCGCGTCTGTGTGTGCCACTGGGAGGATGCGCCCCGCCCAGTTAGAAGTACGAATGGGTATTCCTTATCAGTAGGTTCCGGAACATCGCGAGGACTCTCAAACAGGAACTTGGCTTTCTTGTCCGGATGATAAAATAACCCATCCTCAAATAAATGTCGCTCGGGCTCAACGGAGACCGCTAACACCTGCGCCGGATCATCCTTCTGCGCAGAAGCGCCGCTAGAAGTATCCAGGAATGGCCACTGAATTCCTCCAGCATCATCGATCATTTGGTAATCACGAATGCCGGTGATTTCACACGGCTGACCACGTGACAGCTCTTTCAGAATCTGAAACACGGATTCTGGTGAAGACCATTTTTCGAACAGTTTCCCGCAGCCCCAGTAGTGGGCGACAAGCTTGAAGATATTGAAATCCGACAAGGCCAGGCCTGGCGCAAGGGAAACCTTTTTGACCAACCCGATTCGTCGCTCGGAGTTAATGAACGTACCAACTTTTTCACCCCATCCTGCAGCCGGCAAAATCAGATGGGCGCGCTGCGCGGTTTCCGTATTAAAATACATATCCTGCACAACGAGGAAATCGAGCTTCTTAACGATCTCGTTGAATTTCGTTTGATTAATCCAGGAGTGTGAGGAGTTGGTCGCAACCACCCAGAGGCCTTTGATCTTGTCATTTGCGATCGCCTCCACAATCTGGTCGTAAGCCAAACTATTCTGATTGGGAATTCTATTAACGTCGATGCCAAGAATTCGGGCGATCTTTGCCCGATCCTCCGCATTCAAGAAATCATGGCCGCCGAGCAGGTTTGATGTATTCGAAAAGAGCCGGGAACCCATCGCGTTACACTGCCCGGTGATCGAATTGGCGCCCGTCCCGGGCCGGCCGATATTGCCGGTCATTAGCGCGAGATTGATGATCGCCTGCGCTGTGCGTGTGGCCTCATGGCCTTGATTCACACCCATCGTCCACCAGAACGAGACGCGGCTCCCGCGATGGATTGTCTTTGCAAATTTTTCCAGCTGTTCTGGGCGAAGTCCGGTCGCATCACTCACTACATCTGCGGTGAACTGCGCGACAAAATCTGCAAACGCCTCAAAGCCGGAGGTATGTCTGTCAATGTAGTCGCGGTCAATCCAACCATTTGCGATGAGCCGGTTTGCCAGGGCGTACAGCAAGATAAGATCGGATTTCGGCCTGATGGCGTAATGCTGGGTCGCGGCCATCGCTGTCTCCGTCTTTCGCGGATCGACCACGATGACTTCGGGCCGGTGCTTATTCTGGCATACGCGCTGCCACATGATCGGGTGTGCGATACAAAGATTCGAACCAACAAAGACAAGCACATCGGATTCCTCGAAATCCTTGTAGGTATAAGGAGGCGCATCAAACCCGAACGATTGTTTGTAAGCTGTAGTGGCGCTTGCCATGCACTGGCGTGTGTTGCCGTCGCCATGCAGGATCCCCATGCCGAACTTTGCCAGGGCGCCCAGGAACGCGAGTTCCTCGGTGCAGATCTGGCCGGTGCCGAGCCACGCAATCGCTTCGTTGCCGTATTTCCCCTGGATGGCTTTGAAGCGCAGCGTGAAGTTCTGCAGCGCCGTGTGCCAGTCGACCGGTTCGAGGTGACCACCCGCAGTGCGCAGGTAAGGTGTCGTTGCGCGGTCAGGCGAACGTAGCGGTGTGAGTGCTTCCCATCCTTTTGGGCAAGCCATTCCGAGGTTAACAGGATAATTAGTGGCCGGACTCAGATTGATTGCCTGGCCGTCTTTGAGATGAATCGTGAGACTGCAGCCCGTTGCGCAAAAGCCGCACACCATGTTCGTAGCGTCGTCAGGATCGAGGCGCGCGGGCACTTTCCCGAGGCCGAACTTGCCGGGCTGCAATACCAGATCCTGCGTTAGCTCTCCGTCCCATTTGCGGACAAACGAGTCGGCTTTTTTGACAAGCGGATGTTGTAACAATTTCGCGATGGCCTTCTTCACGACGCAATCCCCCCCGGCATCTTGGGGGGAATCACTGCCCGAAAAAACAGATAGCGCTCGAGCAGTTCGCCGAGCAGCGAAATAGGGAGGATTCCAGTCGCGACGACCGTTGGGACTAGGCCGAATAACACGAGGGCCGGGAGCATAATGCCACCGAGCGCGCCGCAAACGAACCGGAACCTGGTCGCCCATCTCAGTACGTCTGACATCAGGAGAACGGTGCGTTTCATGTCTGTCGACTCGCGATCGTTCAAGTGGGCGAATACTTTCAGCTCCCAGAACAATTTTGCCATCGTCGCGACGACCAGAAATCCGCACAGAAGAACAACAATCTGGCGAAAGGCCGGCGACGCTGCGGTACGTGGCGCTAACACCGATTGCAGCGTCATGGTAAACAGGATTGTTGCGGGACCCAGCAGCAGGGTTGTTCCAGTAAACTTCGGCGCCGTGAACGTCATTCGCCAAAACGTCCGCCGCGTGTCTCCATAAATCATCATCGAGCAAAACACTCCGGCCAACCCGGTAACTGCCACACCTATTCCGAACGCGTCCTGCAAGGGCGAAGAGGACAATTCCCGCCAAAACGGGATGTTCACAAAACGGCTCAAGGTGGGCAACCAGAACGAGCCAGCGTAAATCAGGGCGAGAATTGCATAGAGGCCAAAAACAATGATCTCCCGGCTCAGCCATGACGTTTTGAGCCCAATGAAGGCGCGCCACGCGTAAAGCGGTCGTCCGAGGTGCAATGCGCTCGCGCCGAACCCAAGGAAGCCGAGCAGCAGCGCAACCAGCGAGTGCAATGGGGTAAGTTCACGGAAGAGGCTGGAGGGGAAAAACAACCGCAAAATCATTGCTGTGCAAAACGCGCCCACAGAGAGTTGCGTGAGTACGAGCATCACCACAAGCGGCAGATGGGCATGCTCCGGCCTGTTCCTGAAGAAGTCGCCAGGCCGCATATTGCCAGGCAGGGTCTTGCTGGTGCGGTATTGGGTTGTTGGCAACGTATACTCTGGATCGGGCGAGCCGGCCAGGAAGCTGTCTTTCTTCTTCCGCTGAGCCGCGATCTGTTGCTGGTCGACGAGCGTAATGGTGATCGCTTCGTTAGGACAGGACTGCACGCACGCAGGTGCTTCTCCTACAGCAAGCCGGCTCGAGCACATGTCGCACTTGCGGACAATGCCCCGTTTCTTTGAATATTTCGGTACGTCGTAAGGGCACTTCCAAATGCAATATTGGCAACCAATACATTGGTCATCGAGATGGCGCACAATGCCGGTCACCGGGTCTTTGTGGTATGCATTAACCGGACAACCATTCATACATGCCGGATCCAGGCAGTGATGACACGCTGTAGTGATTGTCTGCTGCACGGGCTCAAGGACGGTTCCACCAAAAAGCATACCGACATTGCGCCAGGTCTCGTCGTCGTCGAGCCCGTTCAGATGATGGCAGGCAGTAACACACGCCTGGCAACCTGTGCAGGCGTCAAGATCGACTGCGAACGCATACTGCTCGCCCGCCGCCGGCAACGAGAGTGGAATCAGGTCGCGGTAGTACTTCGCCTGTGCCGGCACCGTGTGGTGTTCGTGCTTCCGGCTGAATATGGCGACTGGAGTTAAAAGTTGCTGCTCGCCTAGCAAATCATCTATTAACATTTTGGCTACTCTTGAACACGGGTTCTATGCTAGATCCGGGCACCTCCCAGCGCGCCCCAAGTGCTGCGCCATCTGGTTTTCACCAGATTGAGACCGGCGATTGCAAGCAGACAGAGAGAGGCGAATATAAGAAGCCCTGACTGGTAGGATCCTGTGATTCCTTCTGAAAATCCAAGCGAGCTCGCGAGATAGAATCCGCCGATGCCTCCCGCTGCGCCAACCAAACCCGTCATTATGCCCACGTCCCTGCGGAAGCGCTGTGGGAGCAGTTGAAAAACGGCGCCGTTGGCCATCCCAAGCGATCCGGAGGCCACTACAAAGAGCGTGAGATTGAGAGCCAGATCGTGGATCAATGCAGCGGCGATCAATGCCACCCCGGCTACCAGATAGAATCGATACAGCGAACGGATGCCGCCAATCTGGTCTGCCGTCGCCCCGCCGACTGGACGAAAAGACGCTCCTACAAACGTGCAAAGGGCTGCGAAATCGCCACCGTCTACCGGTGAGAGACTGAACTCGCTTTTGAAATAAAGGACATACGAACTGGCGAGCCCGACAAACCCTCCAAAGCTGATCATGTAGTAAAAGCAGAACCAAAGTGCATCCGGCTCTTTGAGGAGCGTCAGATAGTCGGAGATCTTCCTCTGCTTCAGCTCGCCTGGCGGTTCTCTGGCGGCCGCCACGTAAAAAACCAAGACCAGAAAAGCCGGGAGCAGGGCGAAACCAAATACGTTTCTCCAACCGAAGGCTTCGGCAAGTCTTGGGGCAAGCAGACTATCCAGTACCACCCCGATATTTCCAGCACCCGCGAGACCCATCGCGAGACCTTGCATGTCGGGCGGATACCAGCGTCCGGCTTGAGGCAAGGCAACCGCGAAGCTTGCACCGGCAAAACCGAGCACGAGGCCCATTAACAGGGCCGCCGGGTAGTTGGGTAGTCCAAAAATCCAGGCGAGCGCCAGCCCAGTTATAACCACGAGCTGCGCCATTATCCCAGCGTTCTTGCCTCCGACACGATCGACCAATAGGCCGAATAAGATCCGCAAGACGGCACCAGCGAGTATTGGTAGCGCAACTATCAGACCCTTTTGTTCGGGCGAAAGATTCAGCGTTTCCCCGATCTGCGCACCCAGGGGACCGAGCACGGTCCAGACCATAAAGCTAAAGTCGAAATACAAAAACGCAGAGAGAAGCGTCGGCCAATGCCCGGTATTTTTCAGTTCAGACAGTCTCATTCCAGCAGCCCTTGTGTCCGGCAGGTGCCCGCTAGCACGTCCCCTGCTCCGTTGGGATCGGCAGGAAGCCCCGGCGCCTCAGAGGTCCGAGGTCGTCGTTCCAGGACTGAACCTGAAAGTACTGAGGGTAGATCGCTAAAACGCGTTGCGCTCCCGAGGACCTCACGAAAGCTTCAGTCTGTAGGACTTGTCCATCAAGGATGTCGGCTGGCCCAGAGACACACACCCCGTAGCCACGTTCAGGATCGGGCACGAACACAGCGGCTCGTCGTGTTTCCCAAATGTTCCCTATCGCCTCGAAAGCTCCGTTTCCCGCATAGTCCGGTAAAAGAAGACACGCTTCACCCTGAATTGCATTCACCGAGATAAAGCCGCATTTTCCACCGCGATGGTTGACGGCGCACTGTCCGTTTCGATCCACGGTGCAAAGGAAAGCCACGCCTTGGTCAGCCAAAAAGTGGACCAATTGCTGAATCAAACGTCCGTGGTTAGCGGACATTGCGAACTCGGCCGTTGCGAACTCTCTCAGACCGCCTGAGGCAAACCTCGCGATGCGATAGGTCGGGTCGATATATTTCGCACAATGAAAAAAAGACTGTGTTACCTCGAGCGCAAGACATCCTGCTGTCTCTTCCCACTTAGCAGTCGCGTGGACGCAAAAGCGTTTGCGAGTCTTGAATTCGATAAATATTATGCCTAGCTGCCACGACCCTGCACCGGGATTACAGAGAGGTAAGTCATCCAAGGTCAGATTCAAAGGTTGAATGATTAGATGATGGTCATCGGGCGCTTTGGCGAATTCACCCAGGCGCCCGTGCAATAAGCGCCCGGAAACCTGAGCGTTAGTATCGACAAATGATATAACGCAGAAGTCCTGGCCTTCTGCGAAATCCTTCATCGCGGGTGAGAGGGAAAACTGCTTTTTCCGATCGAAGGCAGCACCCGATCCATGGGTATTCCAACGGGTGCGTGCCCAGGTTTGGCCGGGGCTAAAATCGTTAATTCGATGTAACTTACTCATATGTTCTACCCTGCGTTCGGGGGGCGGCCATGTTTGCTTTCCTCCTGACGAGTCAGTGCACATTAGGCCCATGTGCGGAACGGTTTGTTTCCCAATTAAAGATCCTTTCTGCTTAGCGATTAAGCATAACAAACACTGGAATTCTGAAAGGTCGGATTGTCTTGTCCCAGCTACGAGCTACTTCGGAGAGCCCGGCCGTTGAGCCATCACCCTTGCCGTATGTAAAATTCCGTTTCCTGAGCCGGGACTTACACATTTCACCACTCGACGGTCGATTCTCCTTCACGCCCCGGATGAATAGCACGAATGAGCCGATCGATGCTTAGCTCATATTCGCGTCGCCACCTGACAAATCCGATCCCCTGTGCGATTAGGTAGATCGCCGCAACCAGTGCCAGGAGTGAAATAATCATTTCGGCGACGTGTTTAGGCATCGAAGTTTCAGGCCAGGCAACAAACGCGATAGCCAACGACAGAGTCACACAAAGCCCCGCCACCAGGAGTGCAGCGCTCTGATGAAGGGCGAGCTTGCGCCGGCGCGACCAAAACCAAAGGGCCCGTGCGAGCTCTGAGTCACCAACTTCGAACAAATCCAGTTTCGTTAATTCCGCTAACAGCAGTGGAGGTAATTCTTCGTACTTCCAAACTGGTTCCGAGGTAAGATCCTTCCACATCGCCAAGAGCCTATCCTTTCAAAATTCTACATTCCCATTCACTGTGTTCTCGCTGGCACCCGCCCGTTCAATGTGCTCCCACCGGTTTCCCAGGCGATTGCGGCGTCGCCTGGGTCGATTAGACCGCCGGTGTCTGGGGTTTCGACAATTCCATAGGTGTCGGGTAGTCAGTGGTTGTTGTCATGAGTAACAATTAAGAAAAAAGACAGTCTGCCGTCTATTGGGCGATAGTTGGCTCCGGCCTTTCAATCTATCGAGGTTTCTGTACAGCGTTTGATGGATCCGAACCCAACGAAAGTCATAGGAACAAAACGGTGGAACGCGCGTTCCGCCCTTTATGGTCTTGCTACCTCTTCGAGACCTAAATTCGGACAAGCGAGGGATCGAGTCAGTATTGATTTAACCTCCACGAAAGCAAAAACGCCGACCAGAGCACTTACTCCCACGGCGACAACTTAGAAAGCACCGAACATTATGAAATCAGACAAAAAAGTAAGCCGATCAGGGGCACTGACCGGCTCAAGATACAGACAACAGAAGTTAACAAAAGAGCGTTTGTCTACCGCATCCAGCCTTGATGACGTGCTAGGAACATGCTCTATGCTCTACGGCAATGTCGCGACAATAGAGCAACTACGCGTCTCTCCTAGGGTGATAGCACTCACTGAGAGACTTCGACGCGTACCTGGGTCACGTACCCGCAAACCTCTTTCTGAGGACTACGCGGACGCGTACCACTATATATACTTCGTATATGGAAGACCTAAAAAGTCTTTCGGGTCTATCGAAGTATTCTACGACAATTCACACGCTCTTACGGCAGTGAATCCCGGACCCATCGATGACCCAAGAACCCAGGAGGTCGCCTAGCCATGGAAATCAAGTGCCATTTCAAGAACTATGTCACCGCACCCAATATGTATGATGATAACTGGGTCGGGTATATCCAAAAAAAGGAAAAGGAGTACGGGAACATCATCAATCAAAAACAGGGCGGCTCAGATTCTGAAACAGCTTATCAGCGTTTCCCGGACCGCTAGATTAAAGCACAGGGACGCAAAGCAGGAAGGAGCATCTAACTACCAGCTAGTGAAGATCTGGCGTGGTGTGTTCGTCCGTCCGAGATCGTGCAACCGGAATGATCAGGGGTCGAGTAACACCTGCTAAACGGGAGAGCGTAGGACTAGAGCGTGATGGATCCAGGGGCGAGCAGTCTAACGATAGCTTGCGGAGCAGGCACGATTACGCACCGGCAGTTTACCCGAGCGATTTCCTGGAAGGCATAAAACAGAGGGAGATTGCGGCAGGTAACGAATGCACGGACTACCGAGCCAAAGAGATTCTAGAGACGGGAAGAAAGAACGGATAAGTCAAGTTCGACTGGACCACGAAAACGTGGAGAGGTGCGCGAATACCTAAACCCAATAAGAACGACATCAGCTGCTGAAATGCACGCTGATGCTCACAGCCGTACAACGCAAGTACTGGGATTTGTTCAGCGAAATGCCGCCGCTGCGGTTTAACTGGATCGAGCCGGACGCGTGCGAGGTGACTAAATGGACGATCGCTCGTGCTCTGGAGTTAGGCGAAGAGATCGACGCGCCAGAGGCAGTTCGTCGCTACAAAGCAGCCTGGAAATGCTCCCAGATGCCTGCCAAACAGCCGATTCGGAAGCATCCTACGACAGGGATGGTTTGCGGACGAAATTACTACCTACCCGAAATGCTGCGATCTATGCCCCGACTCGTAAAAGGTTCTCGACCGTACCTCGAATGGTTCGAGGCCGAGATGAACGCGGCAGGCGAACCGGATGTTGTTCTAGAAGCCGGAGTGAAACGCGGTGATGTGCTCATGTTAGAGTACGACACTGGAGATCCTTTTGCGGACGATCGGACTCAGCTGGAATATATTGGAGCCGACACGATGGCGACCGAACTCGAAGCTGAGGAAGAGCGCGAACTAGCGGAGGAGAAAAAGCGCGTGGAAGAGGAGCGAAAGCAGCTAACAGAGAAATTCGCCAAAAACGCACCGAAGTTAAGAAATTGGTTCAAGGTGTTAGTCGATCCTGACTCAAATCTCGCGAGAACTATCTGCAAGATGCCGCTGTTTAACAATAACGAGGATAATGCTCCATTAGATGACGAGCCGTTCTGGGGTCCACTATATGGCTAGTTAAACAGAATCTTGCTACAAGCCATTCAGATGGCGCTCCTTACCTTCTTAAGAGCCGGAACGATGCGATAGAGATCATATTCGCGGCTAAAGATTTGGGTTAGTGTGTGTGGTCTGAGGAGTTCCAAGGCAATCATGGCCGGGACTGGAAACCGCTCGAGAAAGCGGCCTAAACACGACAAAGCCCGATCGTCATTTGCAACGGGCGGGCTTATCGTGTGAGTAAGGCTGGGAAATTGTTAGATGAGCAAGGGTAATTGTCGGCTGATCACACTAGTGCAGTGTCCGCGAAGTATGAACCGCATTCCGTCGGGCCTGAAGTGGCTTAGACACAGGATCTGGAAGCCACGAATAAGTAATTGAGTTTCGCGGACACTGCACTAGCGTGTTTGCGCTTTCCATACAGGAACGGGGTTCCGTCGTTCGGATTCT
>WNFQ01003483.1_pt1 | contig 11473 bp, 10 predicted proteins | sample 5400171 | NCBI WGS metagenome assembly WNFQ01 (sample SAMN13153356, study PRJNA577476) | soil metagenome | isolation source: 20 cm soil under Madrone tree | place: USA:California | collected 2016-06-14 | reverse complement strand
GACCTAACCTCCCTTGTCGGCAAAGAATATCACGCGAACCCCGCGGTTGCCGCTCTCCCCTTGCAGAGGCCGAGTTGGGGGTCTATATAGGAGATGATACGGATTTACGCAATTATAATTTGGTATATAAGATGCTGATACGGCAAATAGCTGATACTCGTCAAAGACCTGTCAAAATTCCCCTGCCGGCCGTCCGGAGAGCGTCCTAACGCGATGTGCAAGCCTCTGATTACAAATATATTATCGGCGGTTGGCGCGGTCGCGCTGCGATTTCCTCCCTGCTTTTGCGGTGCGGCAGGGAATTTCGCTGGCGTTTCGCCGTGGTCCAAGTCCCTGAGGCCAAACCCTTGGGGCGGGCAGGCGATCTCGTGTAGTCTTCTTGTCATGGCTGTCGACATTCCGTTCCGCCGCGAGTTCTCGTTCGAATACGGCCGGCTCGAGCCGGTGGCGCCGGGGGTTCGCCGCATCGTCGCGCGCAACCCCAGCCCCTTCACCTTCCGCGGCACCGGAACCTATGTTATCGGTGGCGGCGAGGTCGCGGTCATCGACCCCGGCCCCGATCTCGCCGAGCACGTCGAGGCGTTGCTCGCCGGTCTCGCGGGCGAGCGGGTGACCCACATCCTTGTCACCCACACCCATCGCGACCACTCGCCCGCGGCAGCACAGCTGAAGGCGGTGGCCGGTGCGGTGACTTATGGGTACGGCCCACACGCCGGAGGCCAACGCGGCGAGCCCGGGGTCGAGGAGGGGGGCGATTGGGACTTTGTTCCCGATGTGACCCTGCGCGACGGCGAGCGGGTGGCCGGCACGGGCTGGCGGGTCGAGGCGGTCCACACCCCGGGCCACACCTCAAACCACCTTTGCTTTGCGCTGCCCGACAGCGGCATCCTGTTCAGCGGCGACCACGTCATGGGGTGGTCGACGAGCGTGATATCGCCGCCCGACGGTGACATGGCCGCCTACATGGCCTCGCTCGACAAATTGCTCGGCCGCCGTGATGCGGTCTATTGGCCGACCCACGGACCGGCGATCACCGAGCCGCAAACCCACGTCCGCGCCTTCATCGCCCATCGCCGCGAGCGCGAGAGCGGCATACTCGATTGCCTCTCCGCCGGCGTCGGGGACATCGGCGCGATCGTCGAACGGCTCTATGTCGGCCTGCAGCCGGGGCTGCGCCGCGCTGCTGGTCGGTCGGTCCACGCGAATCTGATCGATCTGGTCGGCCGCGGCATCGTCGCAAGCGATGGGCCGCCGAACTTCGACACCCACTATAGGCGCGCCCGCTCCTAACCACTCGAGTGACCGCAATGGCCATCCGCACCGAAGACGTCGAATATTTCCGCCCTGCGGGCTCCGCACCGCTGCTCGCTCGTTACTACCGACCGGAAGGCCGCGGCCCCTTTCCCGCGGTGCTCGAGGTGCATGGCGGGGCGTGGACCTCGGGGGATCGGCTGAACAACGTCGCGATCGGTGAATATCTCGCGGCCCACGGCATTGTCGTGCTGTCAATCGACTTCCGCATGCCGCCGGCCGTGCGCTACCCCGAAACCGTCGCCGAGGTCAATTTCGGCATCCGTTTCCTGAAGGCGAACGCAGAACGGTTCGCGACGCGCACCGACTTGGTAGGCGGCCTCGGCACCTCGTCAGGCGGGCACTTGCTGCTGCTCAACGCGCTGCGGCCGCGTGATTCGCGCTACGCCGCATTGCCGCTGGCCGGGGTCGACGCCGGCCTGGCCTTCGCGGTCGTCTGCTGGCCGGTGGCCGATCCGCTCGGCCGCTACCGCGCCGTGCTCGAACGCGGCAATGAACGATTGGTGGAAGCCCACCATCAGTTCTGGCCCTCCGAGGACGCAATGGCCGAAGGCAACCCTCAGCTGATCCTCGAACGCGGCGAACCTATCGAACGGCCGCCGGCGCTGATCATACAGGGCACCGCCGACGACAACCTGACCCCCGATATGGCGGCGAACTTCGCCGCCGCCTACACCCGGGCGGGCGGCTCAATCTCGTTCCACCGCTTTGAGGGGCAACCCCATGCCTTCATCGCGAGGGATCCCGCAGCCCCGGATGCGCTGCGCGCGCTCGGCCTGATTGCGGACTTCATCCACCACCAAGCGGGCTGAGGCGGGTTATCACAGGCTGCGTCATCGAGTTGGCGCGTAAAGCCTACCCTTAGGCGAGTTTGAACCCCTGCCGGGCGAGCAGCTTCCAGGTACCGTCCTGCTTTTGCCAAACCTGGAGCGCACCGATCTTGACGCTGGAGGGCTTGCCGTCGGTCTCGCTTTCGGACTCGTAGAGATGGCGGACGATCGAGGCGTCGCCGACTACCGCGACGGTGACCTCGGGGAAGGTGATCGACTTGTAGATCGCCTTTCGGGTCATCACGCCGTTGATGAACTGGGCCTTAGACTCGACTCTCCCGCTTGAGTGGCCATAGCTCAGTTGCTCGGCCGTGAGCTTCTCCAACTGGCTCTTATCTGCTTCGAGCAGTGCCTTCCGCAGCGCCTCGACCGCCTTGTCGACCGCCGTCGCATCGGCGGAATCGGCCATCGCAGTGCCACTCTGCAGCAGGCTTGCTGCTCCAATTGCGAGCACGCCCGCAACAGCCAAATTTCGGCGGGTGATCTCCATGAGTTCCTCCCGGACTGTAGTTGATCTTGGTCAAAGGTGCTGCTCGATCCATCCGCGAACAAAATATTCGGACCGATCCTTGCCCCAACTGGCGTTGCTCAAGCTCCCGGAGGCCGGGGATTAAGCCAAGACTCTCCAGATAATACACGGGTACGCAAGTATGGAAACCGTTGATTAGTCTGAAGGGGTTTGCACCCCAATACTAGCCCGGGTAATTCGCTAGCAGTGTGATCGAAATGGACGAGGGCAGGGTTTGCCAGGCTAGCCGGCTGGATGAGTCACCAGCACGCGAGCGGGTTGGTGAGAAGGCTGGAATCTCTTTTCGCCGGAATGATCCGGGTCCCCTCGAGCTGTCTCGACGACGGCGCCCGCCGGGTCGCGAAGCGCATAGCCGCGACCCCACACGGTCTCGATGTAATGTTTTCCGCCCGTCGCCTGGGCTAGCTTTTTGCGCAGCTTGCAGACAAAGACGTCGATTATTTTGAGCCCCGGCTCGTTCATTCCCTCATACAGGTGGTTGAGAAACATTTCCTTGGTCAGTGTGGTACCTTTGCGAAGGCAGAGTAGTTCGAGGATCCCATATTCTTTGCCGGTCAAACGTACCGGCTGATCGTCGACCGAGACAACGCGTGTCGCGAGATTCACTACCAGTCGGCCCGTCCGAATGGGCGATTCTGACTGCTCCTGGCACATCGCATCCTCCAGAGTTTTCCAGTAAATCACGGCACCTCATTCCTTCCTTGCTTGTCTGGATTTAGTGCTCAGTACTGCAGCTTTGCCTGTCTCGGCCGTGGGGCATCGTAGTAGATTTGCAGGCGCGTGATCCGCAAACCAGGGACGCCGTGATTCTCGATCCTCCGCTCCCAGGCAAGGAATTCTTCCTGCGAAAGCTCATAGCGATGGCAAGCTTCCTCGAGACCGAGGGCGCCACTGCGCACTGCAGTGACAACCGCAGCCTTGCGCCGTGCGACCCAGCGTTTTGTGTCTGTGGGCGGCAGGTCGACAGTAGCGCCGCTAGAGCGCATCAAAATTTCGCCTTCGGTGAATCCATCTATGTTTAGTAATCGTGGATTCAGCGAGGATTTGGGTAAGGATCGAGACACCTCAGACTCCAACGAAGATTTTTATCGAAGCAGGCCCGGTAACAGCATCGCTGGTTTGTGCTAGATCACGCTTTAGATTTGCGCCCCTTTCTCGTGAGCACTTTCTACCCGTCGCTGAGTCAATAGATGGTCGAGGTCATCGTCTCAAAAAAATTTCAAGAATTTTGGCATCTCTTCGGTGCCTTGGAGGCCGCGCCCCTCAGCGGGACGATTAGCCGACCCGAAAAATGGGTTAGGGGGTCGAGATGGAAATCTGCTCCGTCGAACAAGCAGTGGCTGTACCGCCAGTCGGAGCCAGCGAGACTTAACCGGCAATGAGCGTCAAATGAGAGCGCGTGACGGTTCAGTCATAAGCCGTCGGGTGCGCGTGACTATTTGAAAAATAGATTGGACCGACTGGCGGGCTCTAGGCCGGCGCTTTTGGGCTCTACTGCGCTTGCCCTTCCAATGTGTGATGCAGTGTTAGCTCGCGCCACATACGGACCAGCTTGCATCAGGATTTGAGCGGGCCAATGGACTTGGATCGCGTGCTGCGTCGGTGGTGGCGGGTGAAGACCCGCGAGCGGGCGGGGCCAGGGGCCAATCGACGATGCCGGTGCCGCCGCATATGCAGCGAACCTCGAATCATGACCCCGCCGCGCGCGCAGCTTCAGGCGTCGGTCCGGCCGGTCTTCACCGTTTCTTTGACCACGCCCCGCGCGACCCTGCGCAGCAATTGCCGGTCGGCCTCCGCGGTCGGCGCAGGGGCGATACCCGACACTACCCGGTCGTGGCTGTAGGTCGGCACCGCCGACCCGTTGCGCAGCATCGGCGATTCCAGTTGCTCGCCCTTCTTCACCGCGCGAATGCCGCGGCGGATCATGTTGCGCATCATGATGATGCCGCGGTCGGTGGCGGCAAGATGCTCGAGCCCATGCCGGGCGGTACCGCCATGAATGCTGACCTGGGCGTCGTAGTCGCCGGGCACGCGCTGGCGCTCTTCATATGACCGGCTCGCGTCCTGTCCGAAGCCGGCGCCGCGCCGCGGCTCTTTGCCCTCGGGTGTCCGGTAATAGCCGATCTGCATCGTGTGGGTGTCGTCGAGCGGCACCGCCCAGGTCGTCGCCTGCGGCCGGTTGATCGAGTTGCGCAATGCCATCGGATCGGCATTGGGTGGGAACTGATGAATGTTCGGGAGGATGAAATCGGCGACCCGTACCCACACCCTCTCGCCCTGCCGGCGCGTGTCGATGTAGACCATGCCGATCGGGGTCTCCATCCAGTCCCACTCGCCCAGCTCCTTCAAATCCGCGGTGAACCCCTCGCTACCCGGCAAGGTATGCAGAAAGGCGAGGTGCGCCGGGTCCATGCTGTTTTCCTTGACCTGCAGCCAGTTGCACTTCCACAGGGTCGGGGCGCGGGCGGTCAGCCGGTAGCCCGGCAAGTCGTAGGTATCGAGCATCGGAAAGGCCGGCCGCTGGTCCGGCGGACCCATATAGGCGAAGACCAGCCCGGCATATTCATGCACCGGATAGGCGCCGTGGAACAGCCGGTCCTTCAGCGCGCTGTCGGCAGGCTCGCCGGGCGTCTCTAGGATCGTGCCGTCGCAATCGAACACCCAGCCGTGGTAGCAGCAGCGGATGCCCCTGTCGCCGATCAGGCCGAACTCGAGCGAGGTGCCGCGATGGGGGCAGTGCAATTCCAAGAGGCCGATGCTGCCGCTCTTGTCGCGGTAGGCGACGAGGTCCTCGCCAAGGATGCGGACGCGTCGCGGCAGGTCGCCCAATTCGCTGGCGAGGATGACCGGCTGCCAGAAGCGCCGCAGATATTCCCCGCACGGCGTCTCCGGTCCGACGCGGGTCAGCTCCTCGTCTTCCGGCGGCCTCTCGCGGTGATGATAGGCGTTGTAGATCGTATTCAGAAACGGCGCTCGCCCAGCCATTATCCGCTCCCTGGTGCGGGGTTACCCATCCGGTGACCGGCCGGTGTCATCGCGTCTTCCGAGTTACCGGCTGTTCGGCAGCGATATTGAATGGTCGGCGCGCGCAGGGTCAAGGCGCGCTGGTCAACCCCCGGGTTCAGGAGGCATCCAAACGCTGTGGATCTACAAGAGATCGTTGTCCTGCGGGCCTTAGGCGTTAACCGCGACCGCCCGTAACTCAGGCCGCCATCTCCGCACGCGTGTTTCGCCGGATCACCTGCGGCGGCTGCCCGAAGGTGCGCAGGAAGGCGCGGCGCATGCGGTCGCGATCGACAAAACCCGTTTGCCGGGCGATGACGTCGATCGGGTGGCGGCTCTGCTCCATCATCAGGCGGGCCGTCTCGACGCGCAGGTTCTCGACCGCCTTGGCCGGCGATTGGCCGGTCTCGGCGCGGAATGCACGGCTGAACTGGCGCGGGCTCAGATGTGCCGCTTCAGCGAGCTGTCCAACCGTCAGCGGAGCATCGAGATTGCGCTTTGCGTATGCCAGTGCGTTTTGGATGCGGTCGGATTTGGGCTCCAGCTCCAGCAGCGCCGAAAACTGCGACTGACCACCGGCACGCCAGTGATAGACCACTAGCTGCTTGGCCACGGCCCGGGCCACGTCGCCGCCTAGATCCTTTTCGACCATGGCCAGAGTGAGGTCGATGCCGGCGGTCATGCCAGCCGAGGTCCACACCGGGCCGTCGATGATGAAAATGCGGTCTGCCTCCACCTTCACTTTTGGGAAGCGAGCCTGCAAGTCACGCGCGCGGTGCCAATGCGTGGTCGCGCGACGGCCGTCGAGCAGACCGGCTTCGGCCAAAACGAACGCGCCGACGCAGGTCGAGGCGACTCGCCGGGATCGCCCCAAAGCCTGGCGGAGAAACTTGATCACCCCCGACGTCAACGATCCGACCACGGCGCTGCCGCCCACCAACACTGTGTCGAAATTCGTATTATCGAACGGCTCCGTCGCCACGCTGATGCCGATCGAACTGCGGATCAACCCGCCGGTCTCGGACAGCAGATGCACGTCATAGACTGACTCGCCAATCTCCTTATTCGCGAGTTCGAAGACCGAGAGCGCAGCCACGCTCATCATCTGAAAGCCGGGCAAGACGACAAAGCCGGTGCGTTGCATGAGGCTCTCCACGTGGCATTGCGTCCTAAAACGCCGCCTTTATGACATTTGAGACAAGCGCCTGCAAGCCCAAATCTCTCGGCCAGAGGCCGCGAGCCGTCGGCCGATGGAGAAGACGAAGCATGGGTGCCACTGAAACCAAGGGCATGGCGCTGCTCACCCTCACCTCGGCAGGCAACGGGGCGGTCAACGCAGCGGCCAAAATTGCCTCCCCTTGGCGGCGCGCGCCGGGAACGCCCTCGTCTCGGGCCCGATCCTACCCGCCCTGCTGCGGCTCACCCTGCCCAACCTGGCGGCCATGCTGGTCCTCGCGATGGTGGCAATCTTCGAAACAGTATACGTGGGCATCCTTGGAACCACGCCGCTGGCGGCCATCACGCTGGTCTTTCCGCTGATCATGCTGATGCAGATGCTGTCGGCGGGGGCGATGGGCGGCGGCGTCTCCTCGGCGATCAGCCGGGCGCTCGGAGCCGGCGACTTTGCGCGCGCCGAGGCGCTTGCCCTGCACGCCGTCGTCATCGGCGCCGCAGCCGGCCTCGCCTTCAGCGCGATCTTCGTGGCGCTCGGCGCCCCGATCCTTCGCACGCTCGGCGGCTCCGGGGCGGTGCTGAGCGAGGCGCGGGTCTATGCCAACATCGCACTCGCCGGCGCGATCCTGACATGGCTGCTCAACACTTTCGCATCCGTCCTGCGCGGCACCGGCAACATGCGGGTGCCCTCGCTCACGCTGCTCGCTGCGTCGGGATTGCAAATCGCGCTCGGCGGCGGCTTGGGCCTCGGCATCGGACCGATCCCGCGCTTGGGCCTCGCGGGCGTCGCGACCGGCCTGATCGTCGCCTACGCGCTGGCTGCACTATATCTCTTTTGGTTCCTCCGCTCCGGGCGCGGGCGCCTGAGGCTCAAGTTCGCCGTTTCCGCTCTGCGGCGGGAGATGTTCTTTGACATTCTCAAGGTGGGTGGCGTCTCGTCCCTCGGGCCGTTCCAGGTCGTGCTCACGGTGCTGATTCTGACCCGGCTGATAGCAGGCTTTGGCACGGAGGCGCTGGCCGGCTACGGCATCGGAGGACGCCTGGAGTTTCTCCTCGTCCCGATCGCATTCGCAGTGGGCGTTGCCAGCGTGCCGATGGTGGGTATGGCGATGGGCGCTCGCGACGTCGAGCGCGCACGGCGGGTCGCGTGGACAGCCGCCGGCGTAGCCGCGGCTATGGTGGGTACGATCGGGCTTGTCGTGACGATTGCGCCCGACCTGTGGTCGGGAGTTTTCACCGGTGACCGCCCCGTCCGCGCCATAGCCAATCAATACCTGCGCTGCGCCGGCCCCGGGTTCTTGTTCGTTGGTCTGGGGCTCAGCCTCTACTTTGCCTCGCAGGGCTCAGGCAAGGTGCTTGCCCCGGTTCTTGCCGGGACTGCCCGGCTCTGGGTCGTCGCAGTCGGCGGTTGGTGGCTGACGGCGAGCGATGCGCCGGCGTGGAGCCTGTTCGTGCTCGTCGGAGCTTCCATGACGACCTTTGGGTTGTGCATCGCCGCTGCGGTCTACCTGACACCGTGGGCGACCCGCGCGACGCTGACGCCGGTCAAGCTGCGGATGGACCTGCGGGTCGCGGACAGCAGATGCACGTCATAGACCGCTCGCCCGTCTCCGTACTCGCAAGTCCGGGTCGAGCACCTGCTTTGATTAAAAGGAGGTATCAACATGCGTGCCGTTCAGGTCACAGCTTTTGGCAACCCCGTCGACGGTCTTGAGTATGTCGACATTCCCGAGCCCGACGCCCCCGGCGCGAACCAGGTCCTGATCGGCGTCGAGTTTTCCCCCATCAACCCGAACGACCTGATGGTCGCACAGGGCATCTATGCATTCCGCCCACCGCTGCCAGCCGTTATCGGCAATGAAGGCGTCGGCCGGGTTCTCGCCATAGGGCCGGGGGTGGAGAGCGTCAAGGTCGGCGACCGGGTCCTGGCGCCGCTTTCGAGCTTCACTTGGCGGGAGCGGATGGTCATATCGGCAGGCGGCCTGTCGGCTCTGCCCCTTGACGCGGACCCACAGCAATTGGCGATGCTGGCGATAAATCCCCCGACCGCGGCGCTGCTGCTCAGCGAGTATGTCGAGCTGAAGCCGGGCGAGTGGGTGGTGCAGAACGCCGCCAATTCCGGTGTCGGGCGGTGGGTGATCGCCTTCGCGAAAACCCGTGGCCTGAAGACCGTCAACATCGTCCGGCGCCCGGAGCTCGTGGCCGAGCTCGAGGCGATCGGCGGAGACGTTGTCGTCGTCGACTCTCCGGATGTCTCGGACAGGATCAAAACGGCTGTCGGTCAGGCTGAGCTCCGCCTAGGGCTTGATGGCGTCAGCGGCCCGGCGACGGGTGTGCTTGCAGCGACGCTCTCGCCCCGCGGCACCCTCGTCAGCTTTGCGGCCATGAGCGAGGGCCCGATGTCGGTCAGCCCGCTGGACGTTATTTTCAAGCCTCTCACGATGCGGGGCTTTTGGTTGGGCCACCGGGAAATTGCGGCCAAAATTTCACCGGCAATTGCGCAGGCGGCGGAGATGATCTCCTCCGGCCGGGTGCACATACCGGTGGCCGCGACCTACCCCCTCTCCTCCATCAAAGAAGCTGTCACGCATGCGCTACGCGGCGGAAAGATCCTCTTGGATGTTGGCGGATCATCCACCTGACCTCGGAATCGGCTTTCGATCGTTGGCCAGCGTGGAGCTAGTGATGCAATTCTGGGGTCGATCTCCTCCCGCAATGCCTTGGATGCTGCAACAGTCATTCCGGGGCCGCCCGAAGGGAGGAGCCCGGAACCTATGCACACCGGCCTCTGGAAAATGGGTTCCGGGCTCGCCGCGGGGGCGGCGCCCCGGAATGACGGATTTGGGTGCGCTTTGTTAGAATTGGAACACCGGCTATGGCAATCACGATCAAGGTCAATGGCGTAGATCACACCGTCGATGTCGACAGCGACACCCCGCTGCTCTGGGTATTGCGCGACGTGCTCGGTATGACCGGCACGAAGTTCGGCTGCGGCATGGCGCTCTGCGGCGCCTGCACCGTGCATGTCGACGGCGCCGCCACCCGTTCCTGCATCACCTCTATCGACAGCATCGGCGGCTCCGAGATCACCACGATCGAGGCAATCGGCGCGACAGTGGCGGGCGCCAAGATCCAGAAGGCCTGGCTCGACCGCGAGGTCGTGCAATGCGGCTACTGCCAGTCGGGCCAGATTATGTCCGCCTCGGCACTGCTTGCCAGCAACCCGCATCCGACGGATGCCGATATCGACGACGCGATGTCCGGCAACATCTGCCGCTGCGGGACCTATGTCCGCATTCGCGAGGCGATCAAGCAGGCCGCGCAATCGACCGGACAGAGGAGCTGACAATGATCCTCGATCACCTCTCCCGGCGCAGCTTGCTGCAGGCTGGAGCGGCCGCGGGCGGCGGCCTGATGCTTAGTCTGCGACTGCCATTCGCAAAGGGTGATGCCGAAGCGGCCGACGCCGATGGCTTCGCGCCCAATGCCTTCATCCGCATCCAGGGCGATGGGCAGATTGTCTTGACCATGCCCTATGTCGAAATGGGCCAGGGCACCTACACCTCCATCCCAATGCTGATCGCCGAAGAGCTGGAGGTCGACCTGAAACAGGTGAGTCTGGAGCATGCTCCGCCCAATGAACAGCTATACGGAAATCCTTTGCTGGGCGGAATCCAGGCAACCGGCAATTCGAACGCCGTACGCGCGGCGTGGCAGCCGCTGCGCCAAGCCGGTGCGATTGCGAGAACCATGCTCGTGGCGGCCGCCGCAAAACGCTGGAATGTCGATCCGGCGTCCTGCCATGCGCGAAGCGGTGCAGTGCTGCACGCGCCGACGGGGAGAAGCATAAAATATGGCGAACTTGCCGCCGACGCCGCCCGCATGCCTATCCCCGAAAGCGTTGCGCTCAAGCGACCGGAGGATTTCAGGCTCATCGGCACCCCGGCCAAGCGTCTGGACGCGCCGGCAAAGGTCAATGGAACGGCCGTCTATGGCATCGACGCTCGTCCGCCGGGCGTGAAGATCGCGACCCTGGCGCAATCGCCCGTCTTTGGCGGTCGGGTGAAGAGCGTGGATGATAGGGCGGCCAAGGCCGTCAAGGGCGTGCGCCAGGTGGTACGGCTCGACGACGCCGTTGCCGTCGTGGCCGACCATATGGGCGCTGCCAAGAAAGGGCTGGCGGCGCTGGTGATCGAATGGGACGACGGGCCGCACGCCAAGCTCAACACACAAGAGATTACGGGCGAGCTCGAAAAGGCGACGCTCAATCCAGGGGCGGTTGCGCAGCACATCGGCAATAGCGATGAGGCGATGGCCAGCGCCGTCACCAAGGTCGAGGCGACCTACCAGGTCCCGTTCCTCGCGCACGCGACAATGGAGCCGATGAACTGCACCGTGCATGTCCGCAAGGACGGCTGCGAAGTCTGGATCGGCTCCCAGGCCGTCGCGCGAGCCCAGGCGGCCGCGGCGAAGACCGCCGGCCTGCCGTTGGACAAGGTCGTGGTCCACAATCATCTGATCGGCGGCGGCTTTGGCCGGCGGCTCGAGGCCGATGGCGTCGTTCGCGCCGTCCAGATCGCGCAGCATGTCGAAGGCCCGGTCAAGGTCGTCTGGACGCGCGAGGAAG
>WNFQ01012298.1_pt1 | contig 11475 bp, 13 predicted proteins | sample 5400171 | NCBI WGS metagenome assembly WNFQ01 (sample SAMN13153356, study PRJNA577476) | soil metagenome | isolation source: 20 cm soil under Madrone tree | place: USA:California | collected 2016-06-14 | reverse complement strand
ATTCGGGGACAGACGCATAAATCACCTAATTACGAATTAACGATCATCAACCGTAATTAGGTGATTTATGCGTCTGTCCCCGAATTAGCCCCCATGCTTTAGCCCGCGTTCGCCTTTAAAATTGAAGTATGGCGCCCGAGTTCGAACTGCTCGAGCATACTTCCGATATCGGTGTCCTGGCACGCGGCGGCACGCGAAAGGAAGCTCTCCTGGCGGCTTCGCAAGGAGTCGTCAGCATTCTTGTCGACCCCGCCGGCTTCGGTCCCGTTGAAGAGCGTTACTTCAAGGCAACCGGCCGGGACGAAGCCGCCCAGATTGTGAACTGGCTCAACGAAATTATCTTCTTCTTCGATACAGAAGGCATGGTCTTCGTTGAATTCGCGGTCGACTCCTGGACCAAGAACGAAATCAGCGGTCATGCGCGCGGGGAACGCCTGGACGTCGATCGGCATGAATTTCGAACGGCGGTAAAGGCCGCGACCTATCACCAGTTCGAGAGTCATGAAACTCCGAATGGCTGGGAAATTCGCGTCTTCGTGGACGTTTGAACATGCATCTCGAAAAAATCGACGATTACCGCTGGCTCATCCCCCGGACTTATAAGGCGGGCATGCGAACCGACACAATGATCTTTGCGAATGAACAGCTTCTCGAAGCAATTCGCCGGGATCAATCGCTGGAACAGGCAGCCAATGTCGCGATGTTGCCTGGAATCGTCGGGCGCGCCCTCGCGATGCCCGACAAGTGGCCGCAGTGGACGAGGAGCATGGCGTCGTCTCTCCCGGTGGCGTAGGCTTCGATATCAATTGCGGCGTGCGGCTCCTCAGCAGCTCGTTAACGCGCAAGGAAGTCCAACCAAAGTTGCGGGATCTGGTGCATCAGCTCTTTCGGGACGTACCGTCGGGCACCGGCGGCTCCGGCCCACTCCGCATTTCGGATGGCGATCTCAACCAGGTTCTCGAGAAGGGGCCGCGATGGGCGATCGAACACGAGATGGGCTCCGAGGCTGATCTTGATCATACGGAAGAGCGAGGTTGCATCGCCGGGGCCGATCCATATGCGGTCAGTGCCCGCGCGAAGCTACGCGGAAAGCCGCAATTGGGCACACTTGGCTCCGGCAATCATTTCCTCGAAGTGCAATACGTGGACGAAATTTTCGACGACCAGACGGCCTCGCAGTATCGGCTGGCGAAGGACCGCATCGTTTTGCTCATCCACACCGGTTCGCGCGGATTGGGCCATCAGGTATGCACGGACTATGTCGCACAACTGGACGAAGCCATGCGGCGATATGATCTTCATGTTCCGGACCGCCAGCTCGCATGTGCTCCGATTCACTCGCCCGAAGGACAGCGTTACCTGAAAGCCATGGCGGCTTCGGCGAATTTTGCCTGGACTAACCGCCAGTGCATTGCCCATGCGGCACGCGGCGCATTCAAGCGAATCTTTGGTGAAGACACGCATATGCCGCTTATCTATGACGTCGCTCATAACATCGCGAAGCTCGAAACGCACATCGTCGGTGACAGGAAGAAACGCGTGCTGGTTCACCGCAAGGGTGCGACTCGTGCCTTTCCCGGGCAGCCGGTTTTCATTCCGGGAAGCATGGGGACGGCATCGTACTTTCTTTTGGGCCAGGAGGGTTCAATGCGCGAGACCTTCGGTTCGGCCTGTCATGGGGCAGGCCGGGTGCTGAGCCGGTCGGCGGCAAAGAAAGGTGCCACGGCAAAGGAAATTCAAAAGGAGTTGGAGTCTCGCGGTATCATGGTTCAGTCGTTGACTCGCGAAGGCCTTACGGAGGAGAAGCCGGAAGCCTACAAGGACATTGAGGCTGTGGTGGACGTCGTCCATAATGCTGGCCTTGCGGCGCGAGTGGCGCGTCTCCGACCCATCGGGGTGATTAAGGGCTAAGATTCTGAAAACAATGACATTACAGGAAAAAATCCAGGCGCACATCACGGATGCCATGCGAGGCAAGGACTCGCTTCGCCTGAACACGCTGCGCATGATGAAGTCCGCTGTAAAGAACAAGGAAATCGAGAAGATGAAAGCGCTCGAGGAAGGCGAAGTCCTGTCGATCTTTGGCACCCTCGTGAAGCAGCGTAAAGACTCGATCGAGCAGTTTCGAAAGGGCGGACGAGAGGAACTGGCCCAGAAGGAAGAAGCGGAAATCAAGATCATCGAAGAGTATCTTCCGGCTGCCGCTTCAGAGGATGATATTCGTCGGGCCATCGACGAGGCGGTTCAGGAAACAGGCGCGACTTCGATGAAGGATATGGGTAAAGTAATGAAGGCGGCTCTCGCGCGGCTGGTCGGCAAGACGGCCGACGGCGCGCGCGTCAGTCAGATCGTAAAGGAAAAGTTATCGTAAATGATTGAAGGTCCCAGGTCAGAGGTTGAAGGTCAGGGCGCGCGGGATGTCCCCGATGTCCCCATTGAACAGTTCGTTGTCTTCGAACGGCCGGATGTCCGAGTCGAAGACCTGACGACGTTCGAGACTATCCCACTGGCCACGGTCGAGACTGTTCGGCGCAAGGGTCAATTTCGCGAGTGGATCGAAAGCCTCGCTTTCACGGTTCTGTTCGTCCTGATTTTCACCAATTACATTGCGCAGGCAACACAGGTGCCGACCGAATCGATGAAGCCAACGATTATGGTGGGCGACCACTTCTTCCTTGATAAGATCGCATTCCCCGCAAACTATCCGGGTGTGGTGCGCCCCTACCTGCCGCACCGGTCCATCCGGCGGGGTGACATCATTGCGTTCAAATCACCGACCGATGGGAATATCCCCTTCGTCAAGCGAGTCATTGGAATGCCTGGCGACACGGTGGAAGTTCGGAACAAGAATCTCTTTATCAATGGGAACCGGCTGGATGAACCCTATAAAATCCATGTCGATTCCACCGTTTACAGCCAGGACCCGTGGACGCCCGAAGAGCTGAAGGTTCGCGACAATTACGGACCTGCGACCGTTCCCGCCAACAGTTACTTCGTCATGGGCGACAATCGCGACAACAGCAATGACAGCCGTTACTGGGGTTTTGTGACATGGGACGAAGTCATTGGCAAGCCTCTTTTTATATACTGGTCATACGAAAGCGATCCGTACGTGCCCGGTGAGAAATCGATCCGCGAATGGCTCTACAGCTACGGTTCTATCGCCATTCATTTCTTCAACCGCACGCGGTGGTTTCGAATCGGAACTCTGGTTGACTGAGGATCTCAATGAAGGAAACAGCTGAAAGAAACGTGACGAAATTTCGTTGGGACGACATTCCGGAAGAACCATTGAATCCTTTGCTTTCGCGGAAGCTCATTACAGGCGACCGGATCATGATGTCGCATGTAATCCTGAAGAAGGGGAGCGTCGTTCCGGCTCATAAACACGAGAACGAGCAGATCACCTATATCCTCCGCGGGACGCTCAAGTTCGAGGTTAACGGAAAAGATATCGTTCTTCGGGAAGGGGACGTCCTTCATATTCCATCGAATGTGGTCCATTCCGCCGTGGCGCTGGAAGACACCCTCGACCTCGACGTCTTCTCTCCACCTCGACAAGACTGGCTCGACGGAACCGACCATTACCTGAGAGGCAAGTAATGCCGCTGCAGATCGCCAAAGCTGTTTTTCCGGCTGCAGGACTCGGCACGCGTTTTCTGCCGGCGACGAAAGCTCAGCCGAAGGAAATGCTTCCGCTCGTGGACAAGCCGCTCATTCAATACGTCATCGAGGAAGCAGTCGCGTCGGGAATTCGGAATATAACGATCATTACGGGCCGGGGAAAGAATGCGATCGAAGATCATTTCGATGTCTCGTATGAACTCGAGCACGTCCTGGAATTACGAGGTAAGCAGGACCAGCTGAACGAAGTGCGGCAGATTTCGAACATGATCAATTTTTCCTACGTGCGTCAAAAGGAAGCATTGGGTTTGGGCCACGCTATCCTCGTCTCGCGCGATGCCGTCGGCAACGAACCGTTTGCCGTGATGCTCGGAGACGACATCATCGATTCGGAGGTCCCGTGCCTGCGGCAGATGATGGACCTGTTCGAAAAACTTCAGGCTTCCATCATTGCGACGTGCGAAGTGCCGAAGTCGGAGATTTCTCATTATGGTGTGATTCGCGGATATCCGGTGGACGGGTTCAACGGCCGCGTCTTCCGGGTCCAGGATGTGGTTGAGAAACCGTCAGCCGCTGAAGCGCCGTCCAACCTTGCCATCATCGGCCGATACATTCTGATGCCCGAAATCTTCGGCGTCCTCGAAAAGACGGCATCCGGTAAGGGCAACGAAATCCAGCTGACCGACGCCATCCGGCTTCTACTCGAACAGCAACCCGTCTACGCATACATGTTCCAGGGCACACGCTACGATGCCGGGGACAAACTCGGGTTCCTCAAAGCCACAGTCGAATTCGCCCTCCGCCGCGCCGACCTGGGCGCCGAATTCAGGCAATATCTGAAATCTTTGAAACTGTAGATTCTCTAGCCGCAGATTACGCGAATTACGCGGATAAATGAGAATAAAATGAGAGCGCCCCGGTTCGTGTGAACCGGGGCGTCTACTGCAATGGAAGGAAATAAGAAATCAGGAATAAATGTAATAAGCGGGGCTGTTGCTAGGAGAACAGCGGATAGTTTGACTGGACTTTAATTGGAGAGTTCTTTGCATTTGCATTCTTGTTCGGTCGACCGTCATGGCCGACCACCAAACAAATAATTCTAGTCGCCCAGCCATTTCTGTCAATACTTAGTTTGGCATGGGTACGCTTTACGTCGTTGCAACGCCGATCGGAAATCTGGGCGATATCAGCAAGCGGGCGCTCGAGGTCCTGAACGAAGTGGATCTCATTGCTTGCGAGGACACGCGGCAGACGATAAAACTTCTGAATCATTTTGGAATTCAGAAGCCCCTGACGAGTTACCACGAATTCAACGAAGAGAAGAAAGCCGGCGAACTATTGAGCCGCCTGAGCAACGATCGTAGTGTGGCTATCGTTTCAGATGCCGGAACGCCGGCGATCTCCGATCCTGGTTATCGCGTCGTTCGGCTGTGCCGCGAGCGCGGTGTTCCCGTCATTGCGATACCGGGGCCGAATGCCGCGATCACCGCGCTTTCGGTTTCAGGTTTGCCTTCCGACGAGTTCATGTTCGCAGGTTTCCTGCCGGCCAAAAAGAATGCGCGAAGAGAAAAGCTGATGTCGCTGGCCAACGTCAGGTGCACGTTGATTTTTTACGAAGCGCCGCATCGGATTGACGACATGCTCGAAGACATGCAGGACGTGCTGGGTGACCGCGAAGTGTCTATCGCGCGGGAGATTACTAAGGTTCACGAGGAACACCTGTTTGGAAAGCTCTCGCAGCTGCGCCCGCAGGTAAAGGCGTTGGGGGAGTTCGTGATCGTCGTGGCCGGCGCGACGGAAATCCGCCAGGCACCATTGACGCGAGAGGCGGTCCTCAAAACTCTGGGCATGAGCCGCAATCAGCTCTACGATTTGTTCTTCAAGAAAGGAAACGCGGGCTAAAGCCCGCAACTACATTGGAGAGAACATGATCCCCAAATGTGGTAGCCGGGCTTTAGCCCGCGTCCTTTTCAGAGCAGAGTTTCGTCGAGGGTTGTGCCGGTGACGGGTTCTGCCGCACCGTTCGAAGGCAGGTCCTGGTCTTCACCCTTGAGGAATTCCTGCAACTTTTCCGGGGACCCACCGAAAAAGTTTTCGAGCAGCTTCTTCACCGCGTCGTCACGAACATCGGTATACCGGATGGCAGGCTCATAGAAATGCGTCCGGGACCGGAGTTTGCGCGTCAGAAAGCCTTTGCGGTAGAGCCTGTCCATGATGGTCATGACGGTCGTATAGGCGAGCTTGCGGGAAGGACGGATGGTTTCCTGAACATCGCGCACGGAGATCGGCGGGCCACTCCAGACGGCCTTCATGATGTCCAGTTCCAGCGGGGTGAGCGTCATTCCACTCCTCCCGATCCCAGGAGTTCGATCATTTCATGCGCTCCTTCTTTGCTGGGCGCATGCGATGGAATCGAGCGCACACGAAGGGTGAGTCTACGCCGCGGGAATCGAATGGAAATCGTGTCGCCAACCCGGACTTCGCGACCGGCTCTGGCTTCCTGTCCGTTCACGGTAACTCGACCCGCATCGCATGTCTCCTTTGCAAGCGTGCGACGTAGGATCACGCGGCTCCACTTTAGGAACAGATCGAGACGCATCCGGTCCATCTCAACTTCGGCAAAGGGCACGCGCGGGAATTATTTCTGAGTCTCTGCGTCGGAGGCTTTGGCTGATTTAGGAGCTTCGCCGGTATCCACGTAGCCTGGATAGACTTTGATGAAGCCGTCTTCCCTGAGCTTGGTCAGGTATTCACGAATCTTGGGATCCACGCGTTGCCGGAACAGAATGTCCTGGATTTCTTTCTGACCCAGTTCGAATGGAAGAACTCCACCGGCGTGTTTGTCGTCCAGTTTGAGAATGACGAACCCGTAAGGCATTGTCAGCACGTCCGTGGTTTGACCCTTTTCCAGCTTCAACGCCTCATCCTCCAGGCTCTTGTTGAGCTGTCCCTTCTCGAAGAAACCCAGATCACCACCCTCCTGCGCCGTCTCGGCCTCCGAGAACTTCTGGGCCACTTCTGCGAAATCATCGCCTTTCTTTACTGCGGCCAGCGCCTCTTCGGCTTTCTTCTTCTGGCTTGCGATTTCCTCAGGGCCTCTGTTCTCGGTATAGACGGCAAGGCCGAGAACCTGGCCGGTGAGATACCGGGTCTTGATCTCCTGCTTGAACTCGTCGAGGTCGTTACCCTGCTCGCTGATCGCCTTGTAAAGCGCTTCCAGCGATTCAAACTTGTACTCCTGCCGCATCCGCTCCAGGGTTTTGATGAGTTCCAGATCGGCCGTCATGTCCATTTCCTTGGCCTTCTGCAACAGGAGAGTCTGATCAATCAGATCCCGGAGCTTGTTCTTTGACTGTTCCGCATACGCCTGCTCGAGCTGGGCCCCTGCAAGTCCCGCTCCCTGGGGGGCAGGCTTCGACAGACCGTCACGAAGCCGTACCAGGTCTCTGTCCAGTTCGGATTTCAAAATGATGTCGCTATTTACGAGGGCTACAATCTGTTCGACCGTCTTTGTCTGGGCCAGCGACATACCCGAATATAAAAGAATGATCGCGGCCAGCGTGGCCAGGCCGGTCCTGTAAATCATGTCGTTCTCCCGTCGTGAAATCTTATCACGCTATCTCTCGCAGAATGTTCTCAATACTGCTAAACAGGTCGGCGCGGCTGGCACCGGGCTTGAAGCGCAGCGTGGCCGGTGGCGCGAAGGTCAGGGCTTCGCTGCTCCCCACAAGTTCAACGATCCGCTCAGGATCGACGCGGGCCGTCTCGTGAAACTTGATGTCGATGCCCTGGGCCGTCCGGTCGATGGCCGTCACGCCGCGCGCCCGCCCCAGAATTCGAAGCCGCGCATACTCCAGTAAGTTACGCACCGGCAAGGGCAACTCGCCGAACCGGTCTTCGAGATCGCGATAAAGGTTATCCACCTCGGCTTCGTTGCGCGTGGACGCAATCTGTTTGTAAATGCGCAGGCGCTGAAGCTCCTCCTCGATGAAATCGGCCGGGATCTTCAAATCCACCTTGAGATTGATCGTCGTCTCCACTTCCGGCTGAACTTCGCCCGTTCGGACCTCCGCGATTGTTCTTTCCAAAAGCTGGCAATACAGATCGAATCCGATTGCCTCGATGTGACCGTGTTGCTGGCCCCCGAGCAAGTTGCCTGCTCCCCGTAACTCCAGATCCAGCGCAGCGATACGGAATCCCGCTCCCAATTCGCTAAACTCCCGGATCGCGGCCAGGCGGCGCCGGGCAATCTGGGTCAATGTGTCATCAGACGGAATCAAAAGGTACGCGTAAGCACGGCGATTGGATCTGCCTACCCTACCGCGGAGCTGGTAGAGCTGGGACAGCCCGTACCGGTCCGCCCTATTTACGATCAGCGTATTGGCCAGGGGAATGTCGAGGCCGTTTTCGATAATGGTCGTAGCGACCAGAACATCGAACTCGTGATGCATGAACTTGGTCATAACCGCCTCGAGTTGTTTCTCTCCCATTTGCCCATGCGCGACGCCGACGCGGGCCTTCGGAGCGACCTTTTGGATAAAGTTCGCCAGCGAGTAAATCGATTCCACCCGGTTATGAACAACGTAAACCTGGCCGCCACGCTCCAGTTCGAAATCGATCGCGTTCTCGATAACCGTGGGTTTGAACTTCACCACCACGGTTTGGATCGCGAGCCGGTCCCGGGGCGGTGTTTCGATGACGGACATGTCGCGCAGCCCGCTCAGCGCCATGTTGAGGGTACGCGGAATTGGCGTCGCGGTCATCGTCACGACGTCGACCTGCTTCTTAAGGTGCTTGAGCCGCTCCTTATGAGCGACGCCGAAGCGTTGCTCTTCATCGACGATCATCAGGCCCAGGTCGTGAAACTTGATGTCCTTCGAAAGGAGCCGGTGGGTACCGATCACTATGTCGATTTTGCCGGCTTCGGTGTCCGCGACAACCTTCTTCAGCTCTTTGGGAGGAACAAACCGGCTCAGCATGGCGATAGTCACCGGAAATGCCGCGAACCGCTCCTTGAACGTCTCGAAGTGCTGATAGCTGAGAATAGTGGTCGGCGTGAGCACGGCCACCTGCTTTCCGTCACCCACGGCCTTGAACGCCGCGCGCATGGCGACTTCGGTTTTGCCATATCCGACGTCACCGCATACGAGACGGTCCATCGGCAGCGGCGCTTCCATATCTCGCTTGATGTCGGCGATGGCAACGAGCTGGTCCGGCGTCTCTTCGTACTGAAACGCCTCTTCGAATTCTTTCTGCCACTCGCTGTCGGGGGCAAAGGCATAGCCACCGGCGACCTTTCGTTCGGCATAAAGCTTGAGCAGCTCTTGAGCCATGTCGCGAATGGCCCGCTTGGCGCGGGTCTTCCGTGCAATCCAGGTTGTGCCGCCCAGCTTGTCGAGCTGTGGCTTGGCGCCCTCCGTCGATGAATACTTCTGAATGAGGTCCAGCCGCTCGAGAGGCACATAGAGTCGATCACCGCCCTGGTAGAGCAGGACCATGCATTCCTTTTCGTGGACGAGCGTCAGTCCGTTATATGTCCCGATGCCGTGATCGATGTGGACGACATAGTCACCGGGCTTCAAATCCTGAAGGTCGGAGAGGAATGAAGATATCTTCTGCCGGCGGCGATGGTGCTGCGAAACGTGTTCGGACTCATCAAAGATGTCCGTCTCGGCATAGATCTCGAGACCGGCGTCGGGGAGCCGAAATCCCGCGGAGAGCTTGCCGAGACCGACGATCGGCACCGTTGCTTCGTCGATCGCTTTCAACGGCTGCTCGCCGAATTCCGAGCGGAATGGGACCCCGTACTCGTGGAGAATGTCGCGCAGCCGCTCGGCCATACCCACAGTGCTTCCGAGCAGAACCACGTGCCCGCCTCCTTCATGGGACCGCCGGGCGGCTTCCGCCATGTCTTTGATACGCCCGTGAAATTTCTCGCTCGGCTGCCCTTTGACAAAGTAGGACGCACCGGTAGCGCCGATTTCTTCGAGACTCAGAGACCGGTGCTTCGCCGCAATGGTTTTAAGGCCGTCGGGCGAAACGAAGATTTCGTTCGGCGGCAAGGCAACGCCGCCGGCATTTCGCGTCTGGTCGAATCTTTGCTCTAGAGCGTTGAAAAACTTCTGATGCAGCTCGCTCAGGATCTCCGGCTCATCGAACACGAGAACGGCAGGATCGGCATAGTCCAGAATCGTCGATTCGACAGGCTGAACGATCGGCATCAGATACGCTGCGCCAGGAAATAGTTCTCCGTTGTCGGCGAAGACGAGCTTGTCGTTCAAATCTTTTTGAAATGCTTCGTCGTTCCAATGCTGGCGCGCCGTGCCACCCCATTGGCGAAGCATTTCGCGGCTGATAACCACGTCCTGCATTGGAAGGATGTCGATGTGCTGAACCGGTCCGCGAGACCGCTGGTCGTCGAGATCGAACTCGCGGATGGAGTCCACGCTATCTCCGAAAAACTCGATGCGAACCGGATTGCGCATGAGCGGTGAGAACACGTCCACGATTCCGCCGCGGATCGAAAACTCGCCGGGTCCGCCCACCGGTTCCTGCCGCAGGTAGCCGGCGCTGGTCAGGTGCTCCATCAGTAAGTCTTGCGAGAGATCGTCGCCGACTGAGACATGCAGGCTGTAGGTATCAAACTGAGACGGCGAAGGAAGCCGCGCACCCAACGATCGGATCGAAGCCACCACAATATCGACCTGCTTGTTCCGCAGCCGCCAGAGTGTGGTCGCACGCGCCTGCTGGATATCCGCATGCGGTGTCAGGCCGGCATATGGATCCGTCTCCCAGGCCGGGAACGGGCATACCCGGTTGTATCCCCCGGCGTTAAGTTCGCCATGAAAATAAGCGATATCGGCCGCGAGCGTCTCTACACCCCGGTCCTGAGGCGTGACGACGATGAGGGGCCGGCGCAATGACTGCCAAAGACCGGCAAGGAACAAAGCCCGGGCGCTTCCGGAAAGACCCGAAACGACGACATTCGAGTCGCCACGGAGAGTGTCCGATGCGATTCGGCGAAAGTCGGCAACATCCGAAATGCGCGAGATAATTTTAGGAATTCGTTTTTCGAGGATTTCCATAGCGAGCGACGACGCGTTCGATGATGCCGGTTGTGGATTGGCCTTCCAACAGAGGAAGCGCAACCACCTTGCCACCCCAGCCTTCGACTTCGGCCCGACCCACAATACCATCGAGACCCCAGTCTGCGCCTTTCACAAGAACGTCAGGGTGAATCTTCAGGATTGCCTCGAGCGGCGTGTCCTCGTCAAACGTGCACACGAAATCGACCATTTCAAGACCCGCCAGCAGTTCGGCTCGCTCTTCCTCACCGAGAATGGGACGGCCGGGACCTTTGATGCGCACGACGGAACCGTCAGTATTAATGGCGACGACCAGGATATCGCCCAGGGCGTGCGCTTGCCTCAGAAGATCGATGTGTCCGGCGTGCAGGAGATCGAAGCAGCCGTTACTAAAGACGACCTTCTTGCCGGCGGCCTGAAGGCGACGAACCTCTTCTGAAATATGGTCGAGGGAATCAATTCGTGCGGGCATGGCTTACCGAACGCGGGCTAAAGCCCGCGACTGCATTTAGGTCAGAACGTCGTCCCCGAATGTAGTCGCGGGCTTTAGCCCGCGTTTGAATGCTTCCGTAAGCTAGTATAGCATCGGGGTATGAGCCGCCTTTGGCTGGCAGTCGCATCAGCAGCGGTCTTCCTGCTCGCCTGGACACAGTCTTATGCACTTGAACCCCGGCGGGAATCCGGCATTTTTCAGATCGATCCACCCACACCTTATATTCATTACTTGCCCTCGAGTACCCCTCGCGGTCGTGTGCTGGTGGTTCAC
>WNFQ01005313.1_pt1 | contig 11478 bp, 8 predicted proteins | sample 5400171 | NCBI WGS metagenome assembly WNFQ01 (sample SAMN13153356, study PRJNA577476) | soil metagenome | isolation source: 20 cm soil under Madrone tree | place: USA:California | collected 2016-06-14 | reverse complement strand
GGGGGGGGGGGGGTCCACGCCTTCTTCAGGTCACATCGGATTATGATCCGATGCGATGCGGCGTAACGCAGGAGACCTTTTGAACTTGTCCACCATTCCGTCGTCCTCTTTTAAGAACTGCGGCTGCTCTCTCAGGTGAGGTTCCTTACAGGTCAAGTTACTCTCGTGATGAATGGCAAATGGCACTACCTTCCATCTACCGCCCTACAAAGCCATGAGCACGGGACGAGGCGTACAGTACAGCTTCTAAAGCGTCATCACGCGCAGCGGACCTCGACCTATAAGTATGGCACAGTGCTCGAGGCTTTAGTACAGAATCGTGAAGGCCAAAATTTCGAAAAAAGAAAGACCAACTGACTCGGGCAGCGACGGTCGCAGGAGGCAAGTCGTACGAGAGAACAAACACTATCGTCGGTCACGTTCTACGATTTTCATCAGCGGATCCGATGGGACACTAGTACGATGCCCTCTCACGATTGACCGCCGAGACACAGATGCCTTCTAGAATGTACACGCTCCCAGTTCAAGTTCACCTCGCCCCCCCGTGAGTTCGTTCAATATTCGTACATATCTGACTTGTACTTTCCCAAGAGATAAAAAATAACATGTACAGACCGGGCGTCAATTATAATAATTCTCATTCGACCTACTGTACGCATGCCATTCCCAACTCACCCCCCGCTATACCCGCCTCACGTGGTGGCGGAGTCGCCACAACCAAGGACAAGGAGTGCGAACCGATCAGCCTGAGTGAAATACTTTGTCGAGTGCGGTACGATGCCCCCCACCCGCCACTGCAGAACCGAAAGCCCGAGGAAGCGCCTTCTGTTTCTATTCTTGGTGTTTCACTGACACACAGTGAAACCAAGGACTGGTAATAATGAAGAGCCGGCCTTACGGCATGATTTTGGGTCAGCATTATAGCTGGAACGGGAGAATGTACGGGCATGGTTGATTGGTTTATAGGGGGATTGCGTCATTTATTAAGGGCCACAGAAGAACATTGATGTTACTGTTGCCTTCGGAAATGCGATCAAGGCCTCGCATGAATCGACTCATTCATTTTTATCACGTGAGCCACCACTGGCGACGAACGATATAAGTTTCGTATTTTATAGATCTGGAGAACTAGATCGACAAAACATAAGAAAGCGCCTTTTCGCGAAGAACTTATATTCGAGGGAGAATAATACAGTTGCTAACGGTCACATACCATAAGCAACCGGATATACCAACGAAAAACCATAGGACTTGAACGTACGTACACCCGCATAAAGCCTTACCAGAGATAAGGAACGATGGGTCAAAGATACTGTGTCAGGAAAGCCAGACCAGGAATGGTAACATTCCCTTTCCGTCTACAAAAGGCAAGATTAGATGGAAGCCAGGAATAGCAGCACGGAAAAGTAGGGCAAAAACATACAGTTCGCGAACTACACAAAGGAATCGGGGGCAGATTAAGCGGAAGAGATCGTCTAGATGGTGGGAACGGAAGCGCACCTCGAAGGATAAAATTGGCCAACACGGCGAAGAAAAGTAAAGCGCTGATGATAACAGGACCGGCGATCTGGTCTGCATATATCGCATAGTTATTCCCTCATCAGTTCCCACACTCCGCGTAACTTATCATAAAGAGGGACGCACCAAAGGAACCCGGATCACGTCTGCGGATCATGGTGATACGATGTTGATACAGGGCATACGCATACACCTTGGGATATGACGATGGACAGATGAATGGGCGATAAGATCCATGAAGAAGATGGTGAAGGGAAAAAAAAAACTTTAGCAAAGAGAGAGAATATTCGAAGAATACGCACCAGGATGCCAACGCTGATAGCGGCATACAAATACGCAAAGTTTCGTGCGATGAGATCCTTCGACCCATTGAAGAGGGCGATGGCAAGCGTGCCAATCAAGACGGACATATTGAGATATGAGACCCACGCTATAATTTTTCACAAAAAGAAAGCGCCAAAGATAAACAGTCGGTCAGGTCAGTGGAAGGGAAATAGAACGTACTGCGTTCATTCGCAAACCACACTTTACCCTCGACCCTCACGGGCGTCGGAGTCTTCTTAGGCACCCGAACGTGCGGCGGCACAGAGGTGATCGAGTGATAATCCCTCACGGTGGGCATCTGACCGTCCTCCTCCGTCGGCTCAACATCCGGAATCTCGTTCGCACGAGTATATCGTGACGGACGACGAGGTTTTTTGGGCAGTTGGGCGAGGGCCGCGGGCGAGAATGGGGAGAGGAGATCTGACATGGCGTGCCAGGAACGACGGATGAGCGACTCTGAGCCGTCGGTGCTGCTGGTGCTGCTGACAGTGGTGAGACGGGACATGGTGTGGCAAAAGAGGATTTTGGACGGGATTGTGTGGCTTTGATGGCTTGGCTGAGGCCTGCTCAGGAACCCCGTCGCCCACTTTTGTAGTCGGTCGAAGCAACTGAGATTTGATATACCTCCCTCTTCACGGTACACACGGGCCGGCACTCCGCTATGACGTATCGTGCATGATATTAACTTGAGTCTACTGCTACTGTACAACACAAGGCATCGCAGTGGTACAGTTATCCCAACACTCTTCGAACACCCTCCTTTTGCGCCTGCGTCAACCTGTCAGGGAATTTCACATCCCAACGTACGAGAAGGTCACCCTTCCCACTTGCGCCCTTCCCCCTTGTTGGCATGCCCTCGCCAGCAATCCTCGTCTCTCGTCCCGGTTTCACCACTCCCGGTGGAATTTGCACTTGTAGCTTCCGTCCATCGAGATGTTCTAGCTGCTTTTTCGATCCACTCTCGTTCGTCAGCGCTTCGACCAAGGGAACCTCAACCCTGGCGATGAGGTCATTGCCCGATCGCGAGAAGCGTGCATGTGGTTTGTCTTCCACGATGAAGACGAGGTCCGGGGAACTACCATCGGGGTTCTCGTTCCCCGCGCGTGCGAATCGAATTTTTGTGCCCTCTTTCCAGCCAGGTTGCACGGTGATTTCGAGCACCTTCTCCTCACTGGAGCCATCAACCCTTCGACGTGAGACTTTTAGACGCTTCGTCGTGCCGCCGTAGATATCCTCGAGAGAAAGTTTCAATGGTCGTTTAATCTCCGGTGCATCGCTTTTCGGGGGAGGTTGCGATTGTGTTTGAGTATACCGCGCGCCGCCAGCGTCCATGCCCCCTGGCATCCTACCCGACATGTTGCCGAAGGAGGAGAATGATGATGCGCCGGCCATATCGAAATCATCGCCAAATATGGATGCCCCGCGCATACCCCCCATACCCCCTAAGCCTCCCATGCCGAACATCGTCCTGCGGGTGTTACGTCAACAGGGGACCCGAGAGGAGCAAGACCGGTGAAGCTTACTGGAATATTTTCATAGGGTCTGATGGTGAGAAACCACCTCCACCACCAGGGAGGCCGGACGATGTAAAGGTGAAGGATGTCCCGCCGTCAGAGAAGCCGCTGAATCCAGAGAATGGGCTTGGTCCAGGGCCTGCGCCTGGAGATGGGCCCGGAGAAGGACGGCCATCTTTGAGGCCTTCCTCGCCGAATTGGTCGTATATGGTGCGTTTTTGCTTGTCGTTGAGGACCTCAAAGGCCTCTGATATCTGTAACGATGAGCATGAGACGATTTGAGGGGAAGAGGTGAACGAGGTGCTCACTTGTTTGAACTTTTTCGTTGCCTCTTCGCTACCTTTGTTTCTGTCCGGGTGCCATTTCAGAGCCTGTGATTAGGGGATGTGAGATCTGGGTGGTGGGCAAGAGAAGAATGAATCAGCACCATTTTCTTGTATGCCTTCTTGATGTCCTCGTCCGAGGCATCCCTACCGACGCCGAGTAGCTTGTAATAGTCGAGGCCCATGCCGGTACTGGTAGAAGTGAAGGTGTATGAAGTGGTCCACTGAGATGTTATTATCTAATCCGCACTGACCCTAAGGCCAAAGACACGAGGCCATGATTGCTGTGAATACAGGTCTGTTCATCACCGGCCCACAGCCATGAGAGAGAAAGGGCGTCTGTGCCTGTTGAACGGGGTGGCCCAAGATGGCAAATTGAGCGGTTGTGATGGCTGTGGTTTCTCAACCGCAGGCCACTTTGACGATTTGACGACCCTCTCACGACCAGTTAACTTATCCCTTCCGCTCACGACCTAATCCTCTGGATGCGACTCTTGCCCTCTCTCGCTCCCTTATTGCCATTGTTCTCCCTCTCGGCCGCGTATTCTCCCGTCGCAAGGTCGGTTCTTTATTTTCTGGCGCCCAACCCTCTAATTCTCAACTACTCAGATGGGGACAAGCTTTCGCGGTTATCAACGACGCCCTTTTCGTGTACGGCGGTAAGACAGACCCGTACAACTCGTATGGGTACAGTTCCGCTCCGTGGAACAACGATCTCCTCTTCCTCTCCCTCGCCGCCCCATTCAATCCCTCTGCTCCTCCATGGCAGTATATCTCCGGTTCTCAGAACGCCTCCATTTCATCCCAGGGACCCGCCCTCGCCTGGCACACCCTCTCTGCATTCAATGCCTCCTTCTGCCTCGTCTTCGGCGGCAACACAGGCCCGCTTTCCAGCATCGTCCTGCTCGACAACAGCGACTCTGTTCAACTGCTCGATCTGCATGACAACACCGCACCAGCTTTTCTCACCCTCCCCAACAACTGGGCAGGCGAACCCCAACGGCGGATGCGTCACGCCTCTGCCTTAGCAAATGGGAAAATCTACATCATCGGTGGTGAGGCCGCGGACGGCTCGGGCAACACGTTCTCCACACACTACCTCTTCAACCCCTCCGTCCCCGCGTTCACTCAACTCCCTACCGCAAATTCACCCCCCGGCATCTACGGTCACGCCGTCGTCATCCTTTTCGATGGTCGTCTTCTCGTTTTCGGCGGCATCTCAGGAGGTCGGCTCGTCTCTTTCAGCACCGTCTGGATCCTTGACACCACAAAGTCCAACTTGACATGGACCCTAGCCTCCGTCGACGGGTCGAATCTGCCCTCTCCCCGCGCTTCCTTCGCCGTCGTGTTACTTGACGATGGTCGTATCCTCATCCAGGGAGGAACCGATGCTGCCTTCCAAACAAACTTGGCCGATGGCTGGATCCTCGACCCTTCAAGAAGCCCAATGACCTGGACCACCGTCCCCGCCCTTTCCCAAGTGGGCCCAAGGAGGGATCACTTCGCGTTTAGTGCTGGCGGACAGGTTGTCTTCGGCTTCGGTGCGTAATTGCCTCTCGATCTGTGTTCCTCCGTCGTATCTAATGACCTTCAAATAGGCTATGGTGATACTGCCCCCGCAGATCCAGCGGTGCAAGTGTACAATGTTGGCTCATCGTCGTTCCAGCCCACCTTCTCCCCCATGACTGCCCCTCCAGCACATACCACTCTACCTCCGGACCCTTCACATCCCGTCACCAATCCGCCCGGTTCATCTCAAACCCATACCAACGGGAATCCTTCTGGGCATTCAGGTCAAAGTGGGCCAAATGGCAGCCGCACCAGTTCACAAACTAGTCGGCCGTCTAATACTGGCCCGGGTGGCCCAGTAAATGGAAATACGATAGGCGGCTCCGGGACGAACAAGGCTGCGATTGCGATTGGCACTGTCTTGGGTGTGGTCGGATTATTCACAGGGGTAGCATTAGTTCTGTGGTACTTGCGCCGCCTGCACGCGCGCTCGGCCGGACATGCGTTTGATCCGCTGGCCGATGACGAGGAAGAGTCTCCGCATTCCATTACCGCTGTCCAGCTCGGTGGTACGCGCGAGAAGGGCCCGCGGATTCTCGCAGTGCCTCTTAGACTCCTCGGCATGATCGGTATTGGTCCCTCACGATACATGAATCGTTCCAGACGGGACATCTTCGCTGACGAGGACCGGAGCTTCCAGTGGGTCAACGTGAGTCGCGAAGGATCCGGAGGGAGGTCGACTTTAGGCAGCCACAGCGCACGCAGCAGTATCAGTATTCGGGGATTGTCAAACGCCATCACGGAGAGATTTGTGTCGATCCGCAACCTCACGCGTGGAGGGGGCTCTGCTCCACGTTCGCGGGAACCGTCAACGAACTGGGAGAACTGGGAGAAGATCCCGTTTGAGCCAGAGGTCGCGCCGATGGCGGAAGGGCTCTCGCGCGACCAGCTACTGGAGCGGAGTCGGGATGGGTTTGCGCTCTCAGGCCCATCACAACCTTACACCGACCCTTTCGCAGACCGAGATACATCGTCAGATATTCTACACCTCTATGATTCCGAACCAGAGGCAGAGCCCAGTCACGCGTCCGAGAAGAGGGAGCACCCACCCACGGAGACAAAACCACTATCCATACGCACTGCGCTGCCACCGTCGGCCGATTTCGTTCCACTTTCACCACTCGTAGAGCAGGTATCACAAAACTCTCTCTCGAATTCGTCGTCATCACACCATACAAACTCGGACCAGTACGCAGGGTCGGGGTCATCTAATGGCGCATTGCGCTCTCCCAGGCCCTCCTCAATCCTCGATCCGAACCCCCCGCCGAGCCAACCAATACGACGTAGTAACTCATGGTGGGCGCGCTTCACAAAAACATCATTGCTCGAGCGAAGAGGAACAGAATCCTCCTCACGGAATGGTGGCTTTATCGACATCCGTGACCCAAATCCACCGCCGCGGTTGCTTACCATTGAGGAAATGGCCCATTCACGAGGTCCGTCCGACGGAACCGCCGAAGCGACGCAATCCCGACGTAAGCCATCTCCCGGCGTCAATCGTGCTTCCACTGGCACCCCTACACGAAGACCGTCGCTTTATCATGAGACGATACATGGCCGGTCCGCAACGTCGCTGCAAACTGCCAACACAGAGATGCTTGAGCGACTAGGTGGCACGATGGATATCGTGCAGCGCGATGGGACGCTAGACTCGCAAAACGCACCCCTTACAGGTCTAGACGATGAATTTGGCGGTCGCCCGCCGTTACGAGCATTACTTGTACGTGGCGAGCCATCGCACCATTCGACGCGGACAGCGAGCTCCTCGGTTTCGGCTTCTATCGAATCACCACCAATGATACAATCCGCCGCCGGCAGCCCCGCAGACGAGTTCACCCACCCGGGATTATCATCATCGTCGCCACCGTCAGAAGAAGTTGCAGCTAGCTCGGTAATCGAGCACGCTGGTAGTCCACCACGCTCACCTGGAGTCGCCGAGCGCGTGCGAGCTTTCGAACGTCGGATGTCACGAGAGAGTGCACCACCACCTCCACCAACGAACACTCGACGAATGGAAGAACGTTTGACGCCCCCTCCTGCTGCTGCATTGGCAGCGGCTGCGCGCCCTGTGGTCCGGTACGGGCTTGTACCACGTCCGTCTCTGTTTGTTGCGAATCCTGATCGTGGTGCCGGGAGTCGCGGCGGGTCTGATGGAGTATGAATGATGTGATTTTCAAATGGGGACCCCCGATTTTTTTTTCTTTGGCCCTTCGTTCGCTGACACGCTGACATCGGGCGAAATGGGGGAGTGGAATTGGGGCCGGGGTCTGGGTCTGGGGCTTTTCTGACTTTGGGTCATCCGGCCATAATCTGTGGCACCACCACACCGTGTCTGTCTCTTTTCATTTCTCACAGACTTACATGCATGCAGTAATCATGACGTACAGCTGGCGTACAGTCTCGACGTCTTCTCTTCCACCTCCCCTTTTTCGGATCTCTACTGTATGGACCGGACTTCATGGGCTCTTATGGACGGATGAAACGGACAAGCGGAATTTTTGTTTCTCTGAACAGATCTACGACACGAAATAATTTATCACTACTGACTACTGACTATATTCGCCGCTGCGGATCCGGTTTGTCATATAACGATGACGCATGTCTCATATCACATACTTACGAACAACACCCAAGGATGGTTGGTTGGTTCCCCTCTATCTATACACACGTTTTCTCTTCTTTTTGTTTGTATACCTCTGTTTTTTTTTATCATGCTGTGCGTGTCTTTTCTAGCCTTGTTGTTTCCACTATTGGTATTGTTGTTATTGTAGTTAGTTAGAGCTATCCTCCATCATCATCCGAGTCATGACTGTGACGAATCAAATATGAAATGATTGTATCATGGGCCTTCTCCGGCGTTTTGCACCCTCCATCATCCCTGCAATCGCATGACAACCCGGCGCTTTTTACCACTCTGAGCGGTTGTTGATTTGATGTGCACGTCGATGTAACTGGACGAGGAAGTTTCCTCTTTCTCATCGCCTGATCACTTTGACCATCAACAAAATCAGATTCAAAGAATGATGTGAAAATCATTGCCTTTGTTCGGGAAATAGAATTGGATTTTTGGCGGTTTTGGGTTTGGTGTGTTTGACAGGATAAGGACACGAGACTCGGAGAACTCGGACGAGGACAGCCACGAGAACTGAGGACGGCGCAACTTACAGTAACACACGAGCCCCCTGCTGCCAGTTCTACTCACGATGTCATGTTCATTTGTAAAAAGTGGCACATCATCGATGAGGCCGTCCACACGCCCCTACGGCCTTACGGTGGGTGGCCGACGACCCTGGACTTACACAAGATCGTGCATTCAGTTCAAGGAGGGTCTCGCCGCGCCGTGCCCGTATGCATGCGTGCCAGTGCGTGCGTGCATTCCTGCATTCCTGCCTGTCGCGCCTGTCTTCCTGGCTGTTCTACATGATTGTCTGTATGTCCCCCGGGCCGACCACAGTTGTTCCCGTCCGTTACCTGTATGGATGCGTGCGTGTATGCCTGCCTGTCACGCCTGTCTTCCTGGCTGTTATTGCATGGTTGTCTGTCCCCGACCACAGTTGTCCCCCGTCCTCGCCTTACTCTACCTCTGTCCCCCCACTTGGGTTTGATTCTCCTCAGGATTGACGGACGCCGCCCTTTATTCACACTCCACTCCCACACTCCACCTGAGGCCTCACTTTCACCCACGAACCCACGGCACCGACTTAAGTCCGCCATGGCGGAGCCGGATTGACCGTATCATAACTGAATATTCGATACATTGACTGATTGACTGATTGATTGGCCGAATTGACGGAACTGACAGAACTGACAGACAGACTAGAAGACGGACAGAAAGAAAGACGGACAAGCGACGGGCGACAGACACTGGCAAGGCCAAGAACAGCACGAGGACAAGACAAGCACCAATACCCCCAGTCCCAGTCAAACACCACGTCCGCCACCGTGCCATCACCTGACCAGACCTGACCATCGACCCTTAAACACGTGCCAGGTGAATGGAAGATCATCCTCGCATGAGAGGAATGAGGCCTTTCAGTTAGCTTCCGCCGTCGAACGAACCTTCTTGTCCAGCCCTGTCCAGCCCAGACTGCCCACCCGCCTGCCTGCCTGTCTGCCTGCCTTGCTTGTAATTATATTACAACGAGAAGAACAACAAGAATCCACATACACACGCAACTGGAGTGGCGACCGATTGAGCTTCTTTGTAACCTTCTGTTGTTCCGGTTCCTTTCCGTGCTCAAAATTTGGTCTAGCTCGTCGTTTCCAATTTGTCTTTATCTCTCCCTCCCTTTCCCGGCCTGGTGGTGCAGTGGCCCTCTGGTTCTTATTCTCTTTTTTCTCTTTCCTCTTTTTCTCATTTCGAGTACAAGTCCGAGGGAAGAAAGAGAAGAGAGAGAGATCAAGGGAATGAGGAATACAGTACCCCCGGAGACCCCTTTCATAAAAATACAACCTTCGATTAAGCGCCCGAGCCCGGATAGCCCAACTCGAGAAAAACTGTTCATGAGTAACCACATCACTAGGCAGGCATGCAGTCTTCGCTCGAAGGAGGAACATTCATCGGCACCCTCATGACCGACAGAACGTTCCCTTTGAGCTCATTATTATAACATGATAACACAAGTTATGAAAGAATCCATGGAAGTTCCCTGCTTTTCTTGTATTCTCTTTGTTTGGGGCTAGCTCGGGTGCAGTGGGTGGATGCGGCTCCTATCTCTTCTTCCTTCCATGACTGGCCGGATGGACGTCGGAAAGGAACAAACCCCGTTCACGAGGATGTATAACATGAACCATCAGGCGATACTAGGAACTTGTGATCAGACGCCCGTCACATCGTACTGGAGTGGCGCGAGATGTCTACCCAAGGCACATCGGGAGCGCTTTTCCGACGTAACGTTGCTCGCATGTCAAATCGTAAAAAGGTCCAGGCGCTCTCTCATGTCATCCAACGGTCTGGACCTTGAGGCCTTGAGGGAAGGAGATAACCAACTATACGGCGCGAGCGGCAAAGCGAGAAAAAAAAGGCAGTCAAAAGAAAAAGATGGAATCTATGGCCGACGACGCCGTACGAGTATACTGGCCAATCCTTTACTGTAAGAGTACATCTACTGTTGGTGGGTTAAAGTTCAGGCAGCATTGATTTCCTCTATGTAACGCTTTGCCTCTTCCGTTCCCGCGGTTTCGAGAATCTGGCGTGGTGTATTGGTTTGGTCAGCACGTTTTGACATTTATGTGGGGCACATGAGCAGACGCACGGCCAAGAGCTTCTCGACGTATTCTTGCCACGCCTTCTCCTTCGACGTGCCCTTCCGTTCATTCCAGGCATCCCTGAGTAAGGGAATGTGATGGGTGCAAGGGTATTATCGGTTAGCAGATATGGCTTAAGGAAAGCGAGGGTTGATCGGAAAATGCGCACCACTTGGCTTTACCCGTAAAGTCTAACATACCGGGTCTCGCGGTATTGACGTCGCCTATAGTGGCTAGATTCGAAAGGCCCCAGAAAGTGAGGTCCTAAAAGATCTATGATTGCGCCTCGCGCCACACACCTTGCTTGTAGTAGCTGTAAAACTGCGGGTTGGGGTGTGGCGAGATAAGGATCAGGATGGCACATAAAAAACGGGGGTACACACGTAGAGCTGATCGTCCTGTGTAGGCTGGATGGGGCCATCCTTGGGAAGGGACTGAATGATTTTCACAGCCTTGTCGAATTTTGTCTCAGACATTTGTGTTTTCGATCTGATGCACGTACGTACAGTTTTACAAAGCGATGGCGATGAGTGAATGGGGCATTTGGGGCGTTCCCCATGAGGCGCCCTCGGTCCGCTACGGCCCGTTCTGGCACCTTACTTTCTTTCCCCCCCGAAACTCGTTCGTCTCTCCCTTCTCCCCTTGGCGATAGCGCACAGATAAACACCCCCGGCGATCCCCCGATCTCCCCCCTTGACGACCTCCTCACCAACAACAAGTCAAACAAACTCCCCTTTCTTTAATCATGCATCAGCAGAAGTTGGTGATATTACAACAGCAACAACGTACAGTGCTGTTGTTTGTTGCCAGGTTATCTCCTTCCGAAAGCCGATTATATTGGGGTTTTTTGGGGGGCTCCCCCGATCGAATTGATTATGTTTGTTGAGTTGGTGGGGACCTTTTTTTTTCCATCTTCTCTGAAACATATAAACGTATGGAAAAAAACAAACAAACAAGACAAACAACCCCCAAATTTCAAAAAC
>WNFQ01003480.1_pt1 | contig 11478 bp, 9 predicted proteins | sample 5400171 | NCBI WGS metagenome assembly WNFQ01 (sample SAMN13153356, study PRJNA577476) | soil metagenome | isolation source: 20 cm soil under Madrone tree | place: USA:California | collected 2016-06-14 | reverse complement strand
CTCTGTTGATTTGGCACAGCGTAGCCCGGAGCAGCCGCAAGAATGAGCTCACGACGCCAGCTTTCGTTCTCGTGCTTCTTGTTACGACCTACGCTCTAACGATTTGGCAGGCGCGCTGGGGGTATTTTTTGGTATTGATTTTTGCCCTTGCGCTTCCGGCTTTGCTCGAGCCAATCAAATCGCGCGCGGCAGTTTGGATCGCATTTGTGCTATCGCTCTTTCCTATTTTGCGCGATTGGGACGAAAGGATTTGGCTAGGCGAACTCCAATTTGTTAGTCGTGTGGAACAGCGGAATGAATCGGCGCAAATACGCGACGTTGCACTCAATTTGCAATCATCGGAGACGCAACCGTTCCTTGCGCCGTGGTGGCTTTCGCCCTCGATTGCCTATTGGTCGGGACAGCCTGGAGTAGCGGGAAGCTCGCATGAAAGTCTAAGCGGTATTGAAGACAGCGCGCGATTTTTCCTTTGCGAGGATTTGCAAGAAGCTCGCGAAATTCTCAAGAAACGTGAGGCGGCGTGGGTTTTTGCGTACGATTCCGAACGTGTGGCGCAAAATTCCGCAGCAATCCTAAACCGCGGATTGCCTCCGCACTCGCTGTGCCGCGTATTGGATCGAACGCCCGGCCAGGTGCCGCCGTTCCTGATTTTTTCAGCGCAGAACGCGGCGTGCAAACTTTATTGGGTCGCGATTGCACGATAGGACGACAAAAACTTTGCAATCACGAACGAGAATCCGTTGACAGGTATCGACGAGTGTCACAATCTACTAGATGCTCAAAAGATTCGTCCCGCAAAAGCCGATGCCGCCGGTTAGAGAAGAACCACGGTATCCGGATACAGATGACAACAATCATCCTGCGAGTCGCGAAGAACCAGAAATACCAACAATAATCGATAATCCAACTCCAAAACCTATGGCAGATCATGGTGGCAAAGACATCCTGTCGAGCGATGTCGAAATCAAAGGCTCGATCAAGTTCCAAAAAGAACTACTCATCGACGGGAAAGTCGAAGGGGAAATTAACTCTGACGGCGTTTTAACGATTGGTGAAAACGCTGACATTCGGGGTGAAATCAAAACCAAATCGATCACGGTCTATGGCAAGGTGCACGGCAACATCACCGTGGCCGAGCGCTGCGAGCTAAAATCCAAATGCGTGTTGCAGGGAGATTTGAAGGCAGCGCGTCTCACCATCGAAGAGGGGGCGACTTTCATTGGCAAGTCGGAAGTCACCAGCGGAGCGATTTCCGCAAAGGCGATCCCACCGCGTCCTGAAGTTGTGCGGCCCAGCGAGCCCATCAAAGCAGCTTTTGGAGCGCGCGCTTAAAGAAAGGATCTTGGCTTAGGGTCCAGTGGCCAATCCGTCGCCCGTAAAAGTCAGTGCGGAATGCCCGCATTGTGGCTTCAAGCAGATGGAATATGCGGCGGCCAAAAGCTCAATCTGCCGCCAGTGTGGCCGCTCATTTTCTCCGTTCGGCCCAAAACCTGGCCTGAAGCTGCGGACAAGAGAAGAAGCGCCCCCGCCGGAGAGTTCCTCCATCTTGGGCAGATTCGAGGATTTTTGGAAACGACAACGCAGCTCGATTATCGAATGTTTCGAATGTAACCGGAAACAGCAGGTCTGTGGCGCGGCCACTTCCACAATTTGCCCGGCCTGCAGCGCGCATATTGATCTGCGCGACTACAAAATCACCAGTGGTTTCAGCCGAAGCATTCGAACACGGGGCGACGTACACTTGACCGGCAAAGGTGATCTGGGCAGCAGCAGTGTGGTTTGCCGCTCGGCCTTAGTCGAAGGCAGGCTCCGCGGAAATCTCCATTGCGACGACACCGCGACGATCAACTACTCGGGCAAGATTCCCGGTCGGATCAGCGCACGGCACATTATCGTGGAACGCAAGGCCGACATTCATTGCTTCCGCAGAGTTCGTGCCGAAAGCATCGAGATCAAGGGGAGAATGTCGGGAGAGATCATTGCTCAAACGGTCACGGTGGATAGAAAAGGCGCCTTGGAAGGCGACGTTACAGCAAGGGCGATTACGGTGGAAAAAGGTGGAATGTTTTCCGGTCAGCTAGTGATCGGACAGGCCGGTCTCATACAGGGAGAATTGCTACAGGAACAAGAGCCGGCGGTGGCGAGTGTTCCGGCATCCCATTTTCCGGAGGCCGCGCCTCACCCTTTGCCAGCGACTTAAAAACAAATCCTGTCGATGCAAAGACTGCATCCGCGCAGTCCGTATGAGAGATTGGGCGGCTACGTGCATCTGCCGCGTCTGATCGACAAGGCCAGACTGCACCGGAAAGGACTACTCGACGGTTACAACTACAAGTCCGTTGGCTTCGATAAGCATTTTCTCGCGTTCCTCAAGCTCGACGGTGATGCATTCGAAGAGACCGCCAACAGGTTCGACGACGATGAGGCGATTCTAGAGTGGGTGCGGAAAAACGGAGCGCAACATTCGCCCGAAGAGATTGAGCAATGGAATCAGGCGATGATTTCCCGGCATCCCGACACCGCTGCCAAAAAGGCGCGGTTCCTGCATTTTCTCAAAGAGGCCGGCGGCAGCGAAGCTCGCAAGGACATACGGACTTATTTCGATCTGATTGAGTTTGATGAAGGACGGCTTAAATGACGAATGACCAATGTCGAATGCCGAATGAAGCCCGAATTACACAATCACAAAACGGCAGTTGCCGGATTTTCGCGATTCGGATTTCGTCATTGCTTCGTCATTCGTCATTCGAGCTTCGTCATTGATCTTCACGTGTTAACGTTGGCGAGTATCCTGTCTGCGTTCTCCAGCGTCTCTTTGCTCCCGATATCAAGCCACTTCCCTTTGATCTGAAACGTCTTTACCGGTTTGCGCGTGTAGAGCCATTGCACGAAACGCCCTGGCTGATCGGGATTATTGCCTGCCGCAAGATACGTCGTTAACAGAGACACAACTGCAGGCGAATAATAGTAAAGAGCGATCGCAGCCAGGGTACCTCGAGGTTTCTTCGGTTTTTCCTCAAACCGGGTAATGATTCCCTCAGCATCAACAGTAATGTTACCGTACTTCTTGATCGCCTCGAGGTCACCGACGTCATAGACCGCAACCGTTGCGTCAGTCCCCCTGGCGGAGTCCACAAAATTCGCCAGCGATTCGGTAAACAGGTTGTCGCCGGCAATGATCAAGAGGCTGCCTTGGGTCAAGTTCTCGCGCGTGACGACAAGATTAATATCGCCGATTGCACCGAGCTTATCTTCATCGCTCGTAGAGCCGTCGTTGATGATTCTAAATTTGAATTCCGGATGTCGATTCTGATAGCGCTCGCTCCACGCCTCGAAGTCATCCGCAAATTTGTCGTTTGTGACCACGTAAATTGTTTCCAGATCAGGAATGCCCGCAAGGTTGTCCACCACCCATTCGATAATCGGCTTGCCTCCGACTACGAGAAGCGGTTTCGCCTCGTCGAGAGTCACTGGGTAGAGGCGCGTTGCGTAGCCGGCTGCGAGAATCAGAGCATTCATGAGATCAGAACAATTCGCAGCAAAACAGAAAGGCGCTCGGGTTTTCTACTGCGATTTCGCAGCGCCTCCACTCAGGACTGTGCTCTTTAGATGCTGCTGAATCGTCCGGATGCGGGTGGAATCCGTGATCTTGGTATGGGCAGACCCGTCCACCACGTACAGGGTATCAATCGCGGCACCGGCCTGGGTATTAATGCGAGACAGCGGGATCAAAACATTTTCGCGGTCGAGGCAGCTCAGCACGTCGTAAAGTAAACCAATCCGGTCCGGCGCCTGGATCTCAATGAGCGTGTAAGTCGGATGCGTTTTGTTATCAATGGCAATGCGCGTCGGAAATTCAATTGCCGCCGCGAAACGGCGGCTCTGGCGTTTTGCCTTTTCAATTAATGGCAGGAAATCGAAGCCCTCATCTTCGAAGGCCCGTCGCAAAGTTTGCTCCACCAACTCGAAGTCGCGCCGGTGAGTGACGGGGCGACCTTTCGTGTCGCACACGCGAAAAATGCTCAGCACTACGTTGTCGCCGCGCGGAAAAATGTCGGCACTCAAAATGTTCAACGGCACAACGGAGAACGATCCTGCGACCTTTGCCAGCAACCGTTCACGTTCCCACGTGCAGAAAGTGACGACGCTGTGTCCCTGCTCTGGCATAACCTTCCATTTGATTGCTGCAGCCAGCGGAGACTCTCCCGAGTGGGAAACATTCTCGAGAAACGACCGGAACAATTTCAAGTGCTCGATAATCTCGGGCAGATCAGTTGCGCGAAAATAGTGATCTGGCATGAACTCAAAGTGCGCTTCAATTTCCTCTGCGTAGTCCTGAGAAAGATTCTCGGATACGGCACTCTGCAAGCTGTCGCGCTCAATTCTTGTTTGGTCGAAGTAAGACTTCCGGTCGGCCAGATAGCGCGACGTCTCGTGAAACAATTGCCAAACGAGGGACTCTTTCCAATCCGACCACGCTTCCGGACTTGTCCCCTGACCATCAGCCAAGGTAAGCAGCATTAGCGCGTTCAGGTTTCTCTGATGCTTCACGATGTGGCCGAACTCCGTCACAGTTGCTGGGTCATCCAGATTTCTCTGCTGCGCGATCCTGGAGAGCGTAAGATGATGATCAACCAGGAGGATGAGCGACTTTCGCTGCTCGGTTGATAGCTGCAAACGGGCAGCGACTCGCTGGGCAAAGAGCGCGCTTCCTTCAGAGTGTGGCCTGGCGCCCACGGCTTTGCCGCTGTCGTGCAAAAGAAGCGCGAGATAGAGAACCAGCGGGTCCTCGAGTTGCTCAAAAATATTTCGATAAGCAACCAATTTCGGATCATTCGTCTCCGTGAGTGCATCGAGTTTATCGATGCATACCAATGTGTGCTCGTCGGCTGTATAGCGATGTAAAAACTCGTGCTGCACCAGGCAGGTGAGCTGACCGAATTCGGGAATGTAACGCCCGAGAAAATCGACCCGATGCATCATTCGCAGAACGCGGCCTACTATGCCTTTTTGCGATAGAATCGATTTAAAGATCTCGCGTGGGCCGCGTGCATACTGATAGGTACGGGTGACGTGGCGGAGGCTTCTGCTCAGCAAATCCGCCAGGTCCGGGCTAAGATCGAGGTTCTGCTCCTGCACAAGCTCAAATGCCCGCATCATTTGCTCAGGCTCTTTGCGAAAAAAATCGCGCCGCGCAGGATACAATTGTTTGTTCCGGACAAAGAAAGAGTCGCCGATCGGAGTTTTGTCCGCTCGTACTAATGGCAGAAAACTAAAAAGAGCGCGTGTTTTGTTCGTGACATATCCGCTCACAAATTGCTCCGTGATACGTTCCGTCACTCGAAAGATATTTCGCGTGTGCTCGTAATAATCCCGCATAAGCGCCTCGCTGCGGAGCTGTCCGTTTCGGGGAGAATAATTGAGCCGTCTTGCGATTTGTTCCTGCAGGTTCATGTGCAGTATGTCGGTGGCGCGCTCGGTGGCGTAATGCAAATCCGTGCGCAAGCGCAGGAGGAAATCGTAAGCTCGCTCGATCCGTCGCTGGTCGCTTTCGCTCAACCAGTCTTTGCCCACGAGCTGGTTAGTGCTCAGCGAGCCCTCTTTGAAGTAGGTCATCCAAAGCAGATTTTGATAATCGCGCAATCCGCCACATCCGCTCTTTAGATTGGGCTCCTGTAGATACACGCTGTCGCCGAATTTGTTGTGGCGGGCGACCTGATCTTGCATACGCATTTCGACATATTCGCGCTCATGTCCCTCGACGCATCTTGAACGAAACTGCTTTCGAAATTCTCGCGCCAAATCGCTATCGCCAGCCAGAAATCGGGACTCCAGCATGGCGGTTTTTGTGCGCATATCGCGGTTCGCCTGGGCAATCGCTTCCTTGATAGAACGCGTGGAATGTCCAACTTTGAAGCCGCTGTCCCACAGCAGATAGAGGATTTGGTTCACCATCTCCTCGAGGTCCGGCGAAATCTCTGCCGCTCGTTGGTCATGCAAAAGCATGACGTCGATATCGCTGAATGGATTGAGCTCGCCGCGGCCATACCCGCCAAGCGCAATCAACGCCAGTGGAATCTTGGGCTCGCCATTTCCGCGAGCAGTAGCTGCAGCGCCGCCGAAGACGTATCGCAACAAAACGTCGATTAGCTCAGCCCGCCGCGCGCAGATTTCGCGGCCACCGCCGCCTGCCTGGTGGTTCAGGCGCAAGCGATGCTCTTCGACCTTAAGAAACTTTTTATAAAGTGGGAGGACCTCCGTCGGGCGTCTCGTCCCGGTCGCGCCAAGACGACTTTCGGCGTGCGCCAAAACTTGTTCGAGATGTCGGGACATGGGCATTGCGAATTTCGGTTCGAGGTGAATCTAAAGTTGAAAATTTCAAAAGCCAAAATCACGCCCGGCACCAATGGCGGTTCGCGTGGCTGACGCAGCACGCACGCTTATGTTCTGCTGTAAAAGAACTAATACCTCAGAAATGACGTGACCGGCGTTGGCTCAAGCCGCTTCCGCCCATGGAGGAATTCTAACTCAATTAGGAATTGGGCCTCGAGCAGATGCCCGCCGATCTTACGGATGAGGACAGCCGCGGCAGCAGAAGTACCGCCGGTCGCGAGTAAATCATCCAACAACACAACCCGCTCACCCGCTCTTATGCCATCGATATGCATCTCCATTTCCGCTTCGCCGTACTCGAGCGAGTACTTGGCGACCTCGGTCTTGTAAGGAAGTTTGCCGCGCTTCCGGATCGGCACAAAGCCGACACCAAGTTCATACGCAACGGCCGATGCAAACAAAAAGCCGCGCGCATCGATCCCGACAATCTTGTCGATCTTTATGCCACGACACCGCTCCAGAAAGAGATCAATAGAGCCACGGAACAACAGGGGATCATTCAATACAGGGGTGATGTCCTTAAACACGATGCCTTTCTTCGGAAAATCGGGCACATCGCGCACAGCAGCGCGGAGTCTTCCAACGATTCCTGAGGCCATCGGCGCGAACGCTAGCGGGCTGCAGCAAAAGGTCAACGTGGGCCTTCTTGCCTCTTCCTCTTTTCCTTTCGTTTTCAGAACCGCCGTACGCTCGGCGGCGAGCACCGTGCAGGATTGCCAACTCGGGACGACAATTTACAATAACCTGTACCGATGGATCGCTATATTCTCATCGTCTCCACGATCTGCTTTCTGGCGGCAGTCGTGCGCACGAGCCTTGCCTTGCGGGCGGGCGTTTTTCGACCAGGAAGATTCAATTTTCTCGCGATCGTGCTGGGGTTTGTCTTTCAAACGGCATTTTTGTCGATCCGCGGTCATGCGCTGGGTCGCTGTCCGATCACGAATTTATTCGAAGTCTTTATCTTTCTCGCCTGGTCGGTAGCTGCGATCTACATGCTGGTGGGTCCGGCCTACCGTCTCTCCCTGATGGGCGCCTTCACCGCGCCGCTGGTGGTGGCGCTGCAAGTCGTTGCGCTCATTGCGCCGATCGATATTCGTCATCCAGCGAAGTTGCCCGCAAATCCGTGGCTGGAATTTCATGCTTCGATTTCGCTCGTCGCGTACGGAGCATTCGCGCTCGCTTGCATCGCCGGGGTGATGTATCTGGTGCAGGAACGTCAGCTCAAGACACATCGGCTCCATTCAATTTTTTATCATTTGCCGCCGCTGAGTGATCTTTTTGCCGCCATCACCCGGCTGCTTTGGTGGGGCTTTGCGCTTTACACGCTAGGTATACTGAGCGGCTTTTTTACCGGCCACCCATTGCCGCGCGTACAAGTGGTAGCTGCCATTGGAGTCTGGCTGCTTTACGCGGCAATTTTGCAAGCTCGTCATCTTCGATGGCTTGCTCCAAAACGGGTCGCCGCGCTGTGTATCCTGGGGTTCAGCGTCGCATTGACACTTCTCTGGGGAATTACATTCACCGCGGAAATGCATCCGCTGCCATGAATCTTTTCTGCATCGGCTTGAGCCATCACACAGCGAACGTCGCGACACTGGAGCATTTCGCCGGCAGCGCCACGGCGGAATCAATCCTGCGCGACGCCAATTGCGCTGAAGCGTTATTGTTGAGGACGTGCAACCGGGTGGAAGTTTACGGAGTTTCGGATAAACGCATTTCCACGGATGACATCGCGCGGTCCCTCACGCGCAAGCTCCATCGCGATCCTCACGATTTTGCGCCTCCATTCTATCGATACGAGGCCGACAAGTGCGTGCAGCATCTTTTCCGCGTCGCTTCTGCACTCGACTCGATGGTTATCGGCGAGAGCGAGATATTCGGGCAAACAAAAAAAGCATACGAATCGGCCAGAACATCCGGAGCAGTCGGTCCCTATTTGCATCGTTTATTCCAGCGAGCGTTTCGCGTGGCTAAACAAGTGCGCACACACACGGAGATTGCGCGCGGCGCAGTATCGGTCGGCTCGGTCGCTGTGGATTTAGCACAAAAGATTTTTGGCAAACTAAGCGATTGCAAAGTGCTTCTGCTCGGTGCAGGTGAAATCAGCGAACGCACAGCGCGCGCGCTGATTTCCCGTGGAGTGAGCGATCTTCGCGTGAGCAATCGCTCGTTCGATCGCGCATGCGAGCTGGCACAGGCGGTAGGCGGCCGTGCCGTTCCGTTCGACGAGTGGCCGGGGCAATGCCGTGAGATCGATATTCTCATCACATCGACGGCGTCGGAAACGCCATTGCTGACTCCAGGCAAACTCGCGCCGATCCTGCGTGAGCGTTTGGATCGTCCGCTTTTCATCATCGACATCGCCGTGCCTCGCGACGTCGACCCCACCGTAAATCAGATGGAAGGGGTTTATCTTTACGACATTGATTCGATAAGATCTGTCGCAGAGCAATCGCTCGCTCTGAGACGCCAGCAGGTCGCCGCAGCGGAGGCGATTATTGCTGAACACGTCACGGATTTTGTTGATTCAATCTCTCAAGGACTGAGTCGCGCCTCGCAAAGTACCGAGCATCCCTCGCTCGGGGATTCGCTGCGTGCCTCGGAACTGTAGCGGCGGTCTATGACCGCCGAAATTCGAAAGGTCGTGCTCGGGACACGCGGCAGCGAGCTTGCCCGCGCGCAGGCGCGACTGGTCGAGAAGGCGCTTCAAGCCGCGCAACCGGATGTAACAGTCGAGACCAGAGTTATCGCTACACAAGGCGACAAAGCCCGCGTTGTCGATCCTCGCGCAGGGCTGAAAGGGTTGTTCACGGCCGAAATCGAGCGAGCGCTTATAGCCGGAGACGTGGATGTCGCGGTTCACAGTGCAAAGGATCTGCCAAGCGAAACAAGCCCGGCCGTGGAAATCGCGGGAGTTCTTCCTCGCGCCTCGACGGATGACGTGCTGGTTTCGAAACATCCGGGCGGTGTCGCTGCGCTCCCACAGGGTGCGGCAGTGGCAACCGGCAGTGTGCGCAGAAAACATCAGCTGCTCTGGAAACGTGCGGACCTCCACGTCATCGGTCTTCGTGGCAACGTGCCGACGCGATTGCGGAAATTGGCTGAACACGAGTGGAGCGCGATCGTGTTAGCTCGCGCAGGGCTTGAACGGCTGGGCCTGCCGTCAACTCGCTCTGAAGTCAACTTTGAGGGCGGCCGATTTTTTCTTCAGATCCTTCCACTCGAAATTTTTTTGCCGGCAGGCGGTCAGGGAATCATTGCCCTTCAGGTTCGCGCCGATGATCAATGCACAAAGGCAATTGTCGATCTCATAAATGATCGCACAACATTGCTTTGTTTGCGGGCGGAGCGAGAGTTTCTGCGTGGGTTGCAGGGTGATTGCAATTGTCCAGTGGGCGTTCTTGCAAGCATTAGTGACGGCAAGATGAAAATGCGCGCGCAGGTTTTCGTGCACGGCGTGGTCGAGCCGTGTCGAGGTGACGTGGAAGGCGCGCCTGACGATGGCGAGCGACTCGCGACGGAGCTATTGAATCGATTACGAGCGCCAGTCTCTGCGCAACGCTCCGGCTTGGCAGGTGAGCATGAGTAAGAGAGGAACGGTTTATCTAGTTGGCGCAGGGCCAGGCGACCTTGGTTTGGTGACATTGCGCGCAAAAGAGTGCATCGAGAATGCGGACGTGATCGTTTACGATCATCTGGCAAATCCGGAGATGCTCGGCTGGGCGCGAGAGGACGCAGAAATTATTTACGCTGGCAAGGAAACGGGCGAATCGCAAATAAACCAGCAGGAAATTAATGCGCTGCTGATCGAGAAGGCACGCGAAGGAAAACAGGTCGTTCGATTAAAGGGCGGCGATCCATTCGTGTTCGGCCGGGGAGCCGAAGAAGCGGAGGCGATTGCCGCTGAGGGAATCCCATTTGAAATCGTTCCCGGAATCACATCGGCCATCGCTGGGCCCGCTTATGCAGGTATTCCAATGACGCATCGGACGCATAATTCGCACGTGACATTCTTTACAGGCCACGAAGACCCAACAAAGGCAAAAGGTGCAATCGACTACGCGGCGCTGGCCAAACTCGGCGGAACACAGGTCATGCTGATGGGTGTGGAACGTCTCGGACCCATCACGAGCGAAATGCTGAAGCAAGGGGTGCGCAGCGATTTGCCAGTGGCCCTCGTTCGCTCCGCCACCACCGGCCAACAGGAAACGCTCACAGGTACTCTTTCCGACATTGCTCAAAAAGCCGTAGCCAACGATTTCAGAGCGCCGGCGGTGGCGGTGTTTGGAGAAGTCGTCGCCTTACGTGATGAACTCAATTGGTACGAAAAGCGGCCGCTCCTGGGAAAAAGGATTGTGGTTACGCGAACGCGAAAGCAGGCGAGCGTACTGAGCAACGAACTGCGCGCGCTGGGCGCTCACGTGATCGAGCTGCCGACGATTCGCATCGAGCCGCCGAGCAATTTACGCGAATTCGCGGAGCTGGTGCAGGGCGCGCACATGTACGACTGGATCGTGTTCACGAGCACAAACGGCGTCGAAGCGTTCTTCGGGATTTTTTTCAAGCTGTACGATGACGTCCGCGAGATCGGCGGCGTGCGCATTGCAGCGATCGGACCGGCCACAGCCCAACGCGTAAAAGATTTTCATCTGCACGTCGATCTGCAGCCGGAAGAATTCGTGGCGGAAGCCGTAGTTCGCGAATTCAAAAAACAGGGAAGCATCGAAAATGTGCGGATTCTCCTCGTGCGCGCGGAGAAAGCGCGGGACACACTTCCGAAAGAACTTTCGGCTATGGGAGCGATCGTCGACGAAGGGCTTGCATATCGGACGGTTCCGGAGACGCGCGATACAAGCGGCGCGCGTCAGCAACTAGCGCAGGACGGCGCCGACTTAATCACGTTCACCAGTTCTTCAACCGTAGAAAACTTTCTGGCGCTTGGACTGCCCTGGCCGAAGGGAATGCGAATCGCGAGCATCGGGCCGATCACGTCAAAAACTGTGCGCGATCAAGGGCTTAAAGTCGATGTCGAGGCGCGCCGGCACGATATCAATGGCTTGGTGCAGGCGATCAGGGAACTTTTTA